>ENA-OPWD01000103-OPWD01000103.1-human-gut-metagenome-genome-assembly--contig:-NODE-103-length-69790-cov-9.268474_pt1 | contig 69790 bp, 52 predicted proteins | sample MGYA00241502_ERZ501996 | MGnify/ENA primary metagenome ERZ501996 (study PRJEB25962, sample SAMEA2042011) | human gut metagenome | biome: human gut; feature: human-associated habitat; material: faeces... | reverse complement strand
TAGCACCCACTTTGTGGGTGCTATCCGGTGGCTACAATAAGGACATGTATTGTGTGTATTTACAAATACGATGGCGATACGGAAAACTTGACGTAGCTGCGCTACGGCTCGTTTTCCTTGTGCTGCCCCAAGCTATGGCAATATCTACTTCTTTTTTGCTATTCCGGTTTATAATAATTATTTAACTTCTCTTATGCTTATGGCACGCTATACGTTACTGGATCAAGTGTGACAGTTGCAGGATTTCCTGCTTCATCTGTTTCCCCTGTCTGAACTGTCCAAGTAACCACAATACTTCCTGTAGCTTCTTTCATTGTTCCGGAAACTGTAAATGATGACGTATTTTCATATGAACCCTTATCGTATACAGTTCCACTTTTACCTACAAGCTTATACTCTGCTTTTACTACAGTTCCCTCTCCACTATAACTAATTCCTTTACTTACGTTAGTCGATATCTCCTGCTTACCCTTACTGAGTGTCAGTGTGATTGTGGTGCCTGCGGCTACGGTTTCGCCGGATTTGGTCTGGCTGATTACGCTGCCGGCGGGTACTGTGTCGCTGTACTGGGAGTCGGCATAGGTGTACTTGAGCCCTGCTCCTGCGAGGGCGCTTTCTGCATGTGACTGTGAGGCACCTACTACGTTTGGCACGGTGATTGGCTTCTGTCCCGGTGAGAGGGTGACTGTTACTGTGCTGCCCTTTGCGGCCTGTTTCTTTGCTGATGGTGACTGTGCTGTTACTACATCTGCTGCTACACTGTCATTGTAATCTCCATACCCGAAGGTGACACTAAAGCCTGCTGACTCGAGTGTACTCTTTGCTGAGCTCTTGGTCTTTCCGATTACACTTGGTATCTTGACCATCTCTGATGTACTATCACCTTTTCCTGCGATAACTACATTAATCTGTGAACCACGCTTTACTGTATCTCCGGCCTTGACATCCTGCTCAAGGATTGTGCCATCCTTTTGATCTGACTGCTTTGTCTCAAATGCAAATACTGTGAGGTCAAGCTTTAAGCGGTCTACTGCCTTCTGAGCATCCTCCACTGACATGCCTCTGATGTCAATCATCTGGCCCTCTGTCTCAGTCTGTGTCTCTGACTCTGATTCAGACTCGGTCTGTGTCTGTGACTCTGTCTGCTGTGACTCTGAGTTCTTTTTGCCGCCAAACTTAAACACTCCTGCCACTGAAAGTGCAAGATATATGATAACTATTACAATGATTACGGCTGTTACTATACCCATGATTGTGATTGCTTTATCCATCTTTGGATTTAAAAGCTTGCCGTCATCATCATCGTCTTCGTCGTCTTCGTCTTCTTCGTCATCATCGTCGTCTAAGAGTGACTCATCATATTCATCATCATCGTTTAAGTCCTCTGCAACACCTCTGCCTTCTTTTATCTTGTCAAGCTCCTCCGGGCTTATAACCTTGGTCTTGCCACCGTCAACGAGTGGTGCTATTGTAACGAAATCCTCATCAGGATGCGCAAGAGAGCGCCTTATGTCTGTGAGAAGCTCCTCAATAGTCTGGTATCTGCGGTCCGGTGTCTTTTGTGTACACTTTAAGATGATTTTCTCAAAGCTGATTGGCAGATCCGGTGCGTAGATGCTTGGCCTTGCAATCTCCTCCTGTAGGTGCTGCAGTGCAACTGCCACTGTGGTATCACCGTCAAACGGCACACGGCCTGTAACCATCTCAAACATTACGATTCCCAGTGAGTAAATATCACTTCTGCCATCGACGAAGCCGTTTCTTGCCTGCTCCGGAGATGCATAGTGTACTGAGCCCATCACATCTGAGCTTATTGTATTTGAAGATGTAGCCTTTGCAATTCCAAAGTCTGTCACCTTTACCTTGCCATCTGTAGAAATAATGATATTCTGCGGCTTGATATCACGGTGAATGATATTTTTATTGTGAGCGGCCTCTATGCCCCTTGCCACCTGGATTGCAATACTTGCAGACTCCTTGAATGACAGCTGGCCCTTTTTCTCGATATAAGTCTTAAGTGTGATACCCTCGACATACTCCATGACAATGTAGTACAGACCATTCTCGCTGCCTACATCATAGATATTTACGATATTCGGATGCTCAAGTCCTGCTGCTGACTGTGCCTCAGCACGGAACTTGGTCACAAATGAACTATCCTCCGAAAACTCCTGCTTTAAAACCTTTATAGCTACAAAACGGCTCAGTATATGGTCTTTTGCCTTGTATACATCAGACATGCCGCCTGCGCCAACCTTGCTTAGGATCTCATATCGATCCGATAAAAAACTTCCTATCTCTAACATCTGTTATTACCTCGTCTTAAAATGGTTTAATAATCATTACAGTGATATTATCGCGGCCACCGTTTGCATTGGCCATGGCGACAAGCTGTGACGCTGCTGTCTCGATATTATCATTTTGCCTAATAGTATCGCATATTTCTTCATCTCTCACCATATTGGTAAGTCCGTCTGTACACAGAAGAATCCTGTCATCCTCACATAGCTCGACCTCAAAAAAATCTGCCTCCACATGATCTGCTGCCCCGACAGCTCTCGTGATGATATTCTTGTCCGGATGAACTCTCGCCTCGTCGGCATTTATCTCACCCATCCTGACCATCTCATCAACCAGTGAATGATCCCTGGTAATTTGTCTGATCTGCTCTGTGCCACCTACAATATAAAGCCTGCTGTCACCTATATTGGCCACAAAAAGCTTGTTTCCTATAATAGTTCCTACGACTAAGGTGGTACCCATTCCACGCTTAGCTTCATCCTCACGAGACTCAGCCACCAAAAGCTCATTTGCCTTGTTGATAGCCTCTTTGATGATGGATACCGGTTCATCCCCGGCATTTCTCGATACCGATGCAACCACACGCTCTATAGTGTATCTGGAAGCATAGTCACCGGCTTTGTGTCCTCCCATTCCATCTGCTACGATGAAAAGATTCGGAAGATTTCCTACTGCATTGTCAGACGAGAAATAAAAATCCTGATTCATCTCACGAATAGCACCTGCATCCGTAATGGAAAACGTCTTCATCTAGTTTATTCCTCTCTCTTTATCTATATGCTTCTTGCGAAGCTGTCCACAGGCACCGTCTATATCTCTGCCCATTTCCCTTCTAATAGTAACATTAATTCCGTTTTTTTCAAGCCTATTTTTAAAAGCCTCTATAACACCCTTGTTGGACTGCACGTAGTCGCGCTCCTTTATCGGGTTTACCGGAATCAGATTTATATGGCAGTTCATGCCATGCACGAGTGCCGAAAGCTCTGTTGCATCCTCGGCTGTATCGTTCACTCCGCCTACCAGGCTATACTCAAAGGTGACTCTGCGGCCGGTCTGTGCAAAATAATATTTGCATGCATCGACCACATCATGTATATCATAGCTGTTTGCAACCGGCATGAGAGCTTTTCTCTTTTCCTGGTTGGAGGCATGCAGTGAAAGCGCCAGCGTGATAGAAAGCTTTTCATCTGCAAGCTGTCTCATGCGCGGTACGAGACCACATGTGGAAACTGTCAGATTGCGCTGGCTGATATTGATACCGTTTTCATCAGTAAGAAGCTCTATAAAGCGCAGCAGATTGTCGTAATTGTCAAGCGGCTCACCTGTCCCCATGACAACTACATTTGAGATGCGCTCTCCTATGTCCTTGCCTATCTGATAAATCTGGTCAATCATCTCAGACGGCCTAAGCCCCCTAACGAGACCATCAAGAGTAGATGCACAGAATCTGCACCCCATCCTGCAGCCAACCTGCGAAGATATGCATACAGAGTTTCCATGCTTGTACTTCATAAGCACACTTTCTATGACGTTGCCATCATCAAGTGCAAAGAGATATTTTCTCGTGCCGTCGAGCTTTGACACCTGCACCTCCTCTTTTTTTAGCGAGATGAGTATTGCATTGTCCTTTAATACCTGTATGAACTTTTTTGAAATATTGGTCATCTCATCAAAGCTGTCCACATGCTTCACATGAATCCACTCATATATCTGCTTCGCACGGAATTTCTTCTCTCCGAGCGATATGATAAACTCTGTGAGCTCGTCCATATTCATTGATTTGATGTCAGTTAGTTGTTCTTTTATCTGTTCCATATCATTTTTATTAAGTCTGCATTTAACTATTGTTTTATAAATGTTTTTTCTTATTTGTTTTGCTTATTGTTTATTACTTCACTAATTATATCCTGAAATCTGGTTTCGTAATTAAAATTCATCATTTAAATCTGCATAAACAAATTCTTCTAATTCGAACCAATTTATATTTATTAATTCATGATTTATTTTAATATCATAATTTACTTTTTATGAATCTTGCAATAAAGAATCCGTCACTTCCATGCTCACCGGGCAGTATCTGTTTCATTCCGGTGCCCTCAGCAAAGCTCTTATCCAGCTCAAACTCCGGATGCTTTTCAATAAACCACCTCACATTGTCCTCATTCTCAGCCTCATCTATCGTACATGTACTGTACACGAGCACTCCGTTTGGCTTCACGTATGTATGCACGGTATCAAGTATCTGTCTTTGAAGAACGACAAGCTCATCTACAGACTCAGGTGTCATCTTGTAGCGGATGTCCTTCTTTCTGCCGAGCACTCCAAGCCCTGAGCACGGCAGATCACAGATCAGTATATCTGCCTTTCCCGCCGAATCAGCATCAAATACTGTGGCATCCCACACCTCTGCCGACATATTGTTAAGACCATGCCTGTCTATATTTTCCTCAATCATATCGACCTTGTTATCGGTCAGGTCACGCGCGAACACATGGCCGCTTCCCCGCAAAAGCTCAGCTATATGGGTGCTCTTGCCGCCCGGTGCTGCGCATACATCTATCACATAGTCGCCCTTCTTTGGAGCAGCCGTCTGTGCGACAAGCATTGAGCTTATATCCTGCACATAGAAAAGTCCGTCTCTGAAGCTCTGCAAGCCATTCAAATAATCAAATCCAGATATAACAAATGCATAATTAAGTTCATCAACCGCTGTGACCGTCACACCCTCTGCCTCAAGCGTCGCGCGAAGCTCATCCGGAGTACACCTGGTCAGGTTTGTCCTGATGCTAATTGTGCTCTTATTGTGAAAGGCCTTGAAAATCTCCTCTGCCTTCTTCTCTCCGTATGCCGCAACAAATCTGTCCACTATCCACTGTGGCATAGAGTATCGGATGCTTAAGGTATCAAACTGTACTGAATCTATATTTCTTGCAATATTTCTGAGTACACCGTTTACAAAGCCCGAAAGCTGTGCAAACTTATGCCTCTTTGCAAGCTTCACCGCCTCATTGCATACGGCCGAATCCGGCACCGCGTCCATGTACTTTATCTGGTAAACGCTCATGCGAAGAAGGTTTCTGATGAAGGGCTTCATCTTCCTTACCTTTGTCTTTGAAAAAGAGTCTATGATGTAGTCAAGCTGCAGCATATACTCGATAGTGCCGTCAACAAGCCTCGTCATAAAGGCTCTGTCCTGCTTTGACAGATACTGATACTTGTCAAGCACACTACGAAGCACGATATGTGAAAATGCTCCACGCTCATTAATCTCAATAAGCATCTCAAGGGCAAGCTCACGCGTATCTACAGAGTGCTCATTATGCGCTGTCACGTTTGATTTTGCCGGTCTGCCCGGTATATTATTTTTGTTTATTTGGCTATTTTTATTATTATGATTATTTTTACTATGATTATTTATCATGATGATGTTTCCGAATAGTTACATATACATTTAATTTTCTAACTAATATATCCAATTTGAACTGCCACCCTGTAAAATCACAGGCAAACAGCAGCTAAAACAATATCAGTCGTCCCGTCTGCGTCCGTTTGTGATAAGTATTATACGAAGGAGCTGTAAAATAGCAGCCGCCGCACTGGCTACATAGGTAAGTGCCGCTGACTTGAGCACCCTTCTTGTGTACCTAAGCTCGTCATCTGCAAGTATGCCCTGTGTACGAAGCATGACAAGCGCACGTCTTGAAGCATCAAACTCTACCGGCAATGTCACGAGCTGGAAAAGCACTGCTGCCGAAAACAGCAATATGCCTATATCAATAATAAGCCCTGACGAGCGTGTGTTAAATAATAAGCCGATAAGTATGACCGGCCATGCAAGCATTGAGCCAAAATTAGCTATAGGCACAAGTGCACTCCTGATTGAAAGAGGTGCATAGCTTTTTGCATGCTGTATAGCGTGTCCACACTCATGGGCTGCTACGCCAAGTGCTGCGACCGATGTGGCATTGTACACAGGATCAGATAAATTCACTGTTTTGGTGCGCGGATCGTAGTGGTCCGTCAGACTACCTGACACATGACGCACCTGCACATCATATATGCCTGCCGCCTGAAGCACTCTCTGAGCCACCTGCGCACCATTCATGCCTGACATGCTTCTTAGCTGTGAGTATTTATTAAATGTACCTTTAACTCTTGCCGATGCAATCATACATATCACTGCACCTATCACAACGAGTATATATGTCGGATCCCAGTAATAATATCCCATGTATCATCTCTGCTACTAAAAACATATACAAATGTGTATATGCTAGATGATTCGCTACAATCTCACGATTTGTAGTTACTGCTTCAATGTGTATGCTTTGGCGATTATAAACAATACGCTACTCACAAGTTCTTGTACACTCCACAGTCGTAAATTCCCGACTAAGCCATCGGTACATACCTATAAATTCTTTAAATTGATTAGATATAGGTTTTCATCTAAATAGCTTTTCCTTTCTTAATATTTTATGTTTCGCTACTTGGTTTTCGTAGGCTTCTACCATTGTCTAAACGCTACCATCAAGGTTCTATCCTATAATTAGCAAGACTGTTTCAACTTGCACTGGCTACTTCTCAACGTTTCCGACTGCTTTGACGTTAGCACAAACGAATACTCTGGATTTTGAGTATCTTTGAGAACATTGACTCACATTTAATTATGTTTTTAGTTACTTATAATGAATAACTATAACGTGAAAAATGAGCCCTCTTCCACATGACAGCCTCTCAAAAATGAACCTGTATCCATGCGCTTCTTGCCCTGGAGCTGTACCTCTACTAAAGATAATGCTCCTTTTCCTGTCTGTACATACATATCATTTTTTCCGATATGATAAATACAGCCCGGCTCATAATCATCGCTGCCGTCAATCACCTTTGCACTCCACACCTTAAATGTCTTACCATTCAGGTGGGTGTATGCGCTCGGCCATGGATTAAGCCCCCTTATAAGCCTCTCAATCTCAACAGCCGGCTTTGTCCAGTCGATAAAGCCAAGCTCCTTACTGATCATTGATGTATGTGTAGCCTCCTCGCTGTTTTGAGGAGTATACTCTGCAGTGCCATCCTCTATCATCTTCATGGTCTCCACACACAGCCTTGCTCCCTCTGCTGAGAGCTTATCAAACAGGCTGCCGCCGGTCTCATCAGGTGCAAGTCTGACTGTACTCTTTGCAATCATATCGCCGGTATCGACACCCTCATCCATCCTCATGGTAGTGACACCTGTAAACTCGTCACCGTTAATCACAGCCCACTGGATAGGAGCCGCACCTCTGTACTTTGGCAAAAGTGAAGCATGCACATTGATACAGCCGTATCGAGGCATATCAAGAATACTCTTTGACAGAATCTGTCCAAAAGCAACCACAATTATTATATCTGCATTAAACTTTCTGAGATACTCTATATTAGCAGTCTCTCTTATTTTAACCGGCTGGAATACCTCAATACCGTGCGAAAGCGCACACTCCTTGACCGGTGTATACTGCATTGTCTTGCCGCGGCCCTTTGGCTTGTCGGGCTGTGTGACAACCAGTGCCACCTCGTGCCCTGCCTCTATAATTGCCTCAAGTGTTCCCACCGAAAAGTCCGGTGTTCCCATGAAAATTACTCTCATCTTACTGCCTCCCAGATATTTTCCAAGCTCAGATAACAAATGTCATCCTAATGATTACTCCTGTGTATCCTCATATGTCACATCGTGAAGTGCGCCCTCAACCTTCTCCACATAGAGATGTCCGTCGAGATGGTCAAGCTCGTGGCAGATACATCTGGCCAAAAGCTCTTCTCCCTCTATCTCATACTCATTCATATCCTCGCCCATGAAGCGAGCCTTTACATAATTCGGGCGGGTCACCTGTCCGGCTTTTCCCGGTACTGAAAGACAGCCCTCATCGCCGGTCTGCTCTCCGTCAGACTCGATAATTTCAGGATTAATCATCACGATTGGACCCTCGCCCACATCGATAACAACGATCCTCTTTAATATGCCAACCTGTGGTGCGGCAAGTCCTACACCATTAGCCTCATACATAGTCTCAAGCATATCATCAATAAGTGTTACTATCTTTGGAGTCACCTCCGTAACCTCTCTGCAGACCTTGCCAAGTACAGGGTCTCCCTCCACTCTAATAGTTCTAAGTGCCATAATTGCCTCCTTCTATATCTATCAAAATCCACTCATCGGATTGAAATCAAATGAGATATTAGCATGTTTCATTGCCGTATCAGCTTTCACAGCCTGCTCTATGACATCCTTTATGGAAATGAGCGCCGCATAGTCAGATGTCTTCATGTAAATCACCTTGCGGTATATGTCATTTACCTTGGCGATGTTCGCATCCGCAGGACCGATGAGCTGAATCAGATGCCTGTCATCAGGGCTTTGATTTTCATCTGTATGCGATATCATCTGCGACGCTATATCGTACACTTGCTGTGCCATGCTACTGCACTCACTCTCATCAGGCGATGTGACATGTACTAAAAGCATATTCCATACAGGTGGATAGTTCATAAGCCTTCTGTACTCTATCTCCTTATCGTAAAAAGCCTCATAATCCTGCTCTTTGGCAGTCCGGATGGCATAGTGGTCAGGGTCGTAGGTCTGGATAACCACATTGCCGGGCAGCTTTCCTCTGCCGGCGCGCCCTGCCGCCTGGGTCAGCAGAGCAAAGGTGCGCTCCGCCGCATGAAAATCATTCACATGCAGTGACATATCCGCCGCCAGCACACCAACCAGCGTGACATTTGAAAAATCATGTCCCTTTACAATCATCTGCGTACCGATAAGTATATCGGCCTCATAATTGGAAAATGCCTGCAGAATCTTCTCATACGCATCCTTCGCCCTCGTGGTGTCATAATCCATGCGCAGTATACGTGCCTGTGGAAAACGCTTTGCCACCATCGCTTCTATCTTCTGTGTGCCGGCCTTAAAGCCGCTAATGTACTTCGAGCCACAGCTCGGACACACCTTAGGCACCGGCTGTCTGTAGCCGCAGTAGTGACAGACCATCACTCCGCCGCTATGTTCACTGAGTGATACATCGCAATGAGGACATTTTACCACAAAACCGCACGCTCTGCACGACATAAATGCCGATTTGCCCCTTCTATTTAAAAAAAGCATGGTCTGCTGGCCATTTAGAAGCCGCTCCTCCATAAGCTCCTGAAGCCTGGTGGAAAGAATCGAGCGGTTTCCCTCACGAAGCTCCTGCCTCAAATCGACAACCTCACACTTTGGAAGAGGTCTGTCGTCCACACGCTTATCCAGCTCCAAAAGCCTGTAAACGCCTGTCTTTGCCTTGTAATAGCTATCCACCGACGGTGTTGCAGAGCCAAGTACCACAATAGCATCGGACATGCGCGCGTACTCTATCGCCACCTCCCTGGCATGATAGCGTGGCACCGACTCGCTCTTGTATGAATTCTCGTGTTCTTCATCTATTATGATAAGTCCTAAATTTGAAAAAGGTGTGAACAGCGCCGACCGCGGGCCAATCATGATGTCAATATCACCATTCTTAGCTCTCTCAAACTGGTCATAACGCTCACCATTTGAAAGTCTTGAATTGATTATCGAAACCCTGTTCCCAAATCTGGCAAAAAAACGCATCACGGTCTGGTAAGTAAGGGCAATCTCGGGAATCAGCACAATCGCCTGACGCCCGGACTGTATACAGTGTGCGATAAGCTCCATGTACACCTCTGTCTTGCCGCTTCCGGTGACACCCTTAATCAGATAAGTATTTCTAAGACCGGCGGCAATGTCGCCTTCTATCGCATCAACCACACTCTGCTGCGCGGCATTCAGTACCTTATCATAGGTGTCCACACTCATATGCTCCACAGGATTTCTGTAACCGCTCTGTGTGATGACCTCGATAAAGCCGCTCTGCTCAAGCGCTCTTATAGTGGCAGCCGACACCGACAGCTTGCCTGTCACAAAGGAATACTCAAGGCGCGCCCCATCATCAGCATCAATCAGCGCACGAAAAAGCCTGGCCTTTGCCTTTTGTTTTTTTGCCTCGCAAAGCGCAAGCTGCGCCCTTGCCTTTACCTTGTCTATTTTCAGTGCAATACTGCGGCTCACCTGCTCCTTAGCCTGCTTCTTTACAGGTATAACAGTCTTAAGCGCCTGATTCATGGTAGAGCCGTAATTGCGCCGTATCCATGCCGCAAGTGCGATGAGCTTTGCCTCCACAGCCACAGAGTCTGCCTTTATCCCGATAAGAGGCTTTGTCCTTGCCGGGTCGTACTCAGGCTTATCCGTGACCTCAATCACATAGCCTGTGATAGTGCGGCTGCCAAATGGAATATCCACGCACACACCCGGACGGATGTCGCATAAAAGCTCATCCGGGATGCTGTACTGAAATGTCTTATCCAGTTTTTCGTGGGATATATCCACAATCACGTTGGCATACATAACTGATACTATTTAACTCCTTCGTATTTCTCCTCGCAGTACTTGCAGCGGTAGATTTCGTTTTTCTCATCGGAAAGCACGAAAATCTGGTCAAGCTCCTGCTCAATTGAAGTGATGCATCTTGGGTTTTTGCACTTGATGACATTTTTCACCTGATGAGGCAGCTTAAGCTCCATCTTGTCCACAATCTTATCACCCTTTATCACATTTACAGTGATATTGTGGTCAATAAATCCAAGGATATCGAGGTCTAATGACTCTATCGGACACTCTACCTTGATGATATCCTTCTTGCCCATCTTGCTGCTCTTTGCATTCTTTATGATTGCAACTGTGCAGTCGAGCTTGTCAAGCTTTAAATCCCTGTAAATCTGAAGACTCATACCTGCCTTGATATGATCGAGCACAAAGCCCTCATGTATTCCACTAATATTCAGCATATTATCCTCCTTTAGTCCTCAGCCAGTCCAAGCAATGTCAGAATAAGCGCCATACGCACGTAAACCGCATACTGTGCCTGCCTGAAATAGCATGCTCTCGGGTCATCATCCACATCAACAGAAATCTCATTCACACGTGGGAGCGGATGAAGTACAATCATATCATCCTTTGCAAGCTCCATCTTCTCCTTTGTCAGAATGTAGAAATCCTTCAGACGCACATAGTCCTCCTCATTGAAGAAACGCTCCTTCTGGACACGTGTCATGTAGAGCACATCAAGCTCTCCCATGGCATCCTCGAGCTTTTCTACCTCCTTGAACTCGATATTGTTGGCACGAAGCACATCATCGCGCACATAGTCAGGCACCTTAAGCTCCTCTGGCGAGATAAGCACAATCTTCACATTGTCATATCTGATAAGTGCATTGATCAGTGAATGCACTGTACGTCCAAACTTTAAATCTCCGCAAAAGCCGATTGTGATATTATTCAATCTGCCCTTGATGGAACGGATTGTAAGGAGATCAGCAAGTGTCTGGGTAGGATGCTGATGACCTCCATCGCCTGCATTAATTACAGGGATACGCGATTTCTCTGAAGCCACAAGCGGTGCACCCTCCTTAGGATGACGCATGGCACAGATATCCGCATAGCAGGAAATAACCCTGATAGTATCTGAAACGCTCTCGCCCTTTGACGCAGATGACGAATCAGCACTGTGAAAACCTAACACCGAGCCTCCCAAATTAAGCATGGCAGCCTCAAAGCTAAGCCTGGTTCTCGTGCTTGGCTCATAAAAACAGGTTGCAAGCTTCTTTCCATCGCACTTGTGTGCATATTTCTCAGGATGAGCCTCTATATCATTTGCAAGATCCAGAAGCTTGTCCAACTCTTCTACAGAAAAATCCAACGGACTCATTAAGTGACGCATAATTTGCCTCCATTCTTTTTCGCGTAACAATTTTTATTACATTTTTTCTATCATATAATAACTTGGCGCAATATTCAAGTTGGCTTTTACACTTTTTTGTTGTAGAATATATGACAGAATATAACTGTTCTGAACGCTTAGCAATTGTATTGAAGTTTTCATACAATTGCGACAATTTCAACATCAAAAAGGAGAATAATATGTCTGTAAATGAATCACAAATCAAAAACACCACAGCCGGCGCAATCGATGATGACGATGCCGTAATCTTTAAGGAAAGAAAGAGACTGCTGTTTCTCGGTCTGCCGTGGACTTTCACAAAATATACCGTCACACCGTCCTTTATCACTGTAGAGTCCGGACTCTTGAGCACCACAGAGAATGACTGCTACATGTATAAGGTAGCTGATGTAAAGCTCACCACATCACTGATGGAGCGCATTTTTAAGCTCGGCACCATAGTCTGCTACACAGGCGACGTCACAAACCCTGAGCTTAAGCTCGTTCACGTAAAGCACTCACGCGAGATAAAGAGCTATCTGCTCAAGCAGTCTGAGGCCGCAAGACTTAAAAGACGCACCTTAAACACTGTGGATATCGGTGCGCACGGAGCAGACATGGCAGATTTGGATCATGATGGTATTCCGGATTCTATGGAATAATACAGCCGTTGCTGCGCAGCTGATTTTGCTCATATATGTATGGATCTGAATAGTTACTTATGTCCATAAATAAAAAATGCGGTCGCATGACCGCATTTTATTTTCAGGTAACTATTCAGAATAATTCACAGATTAATATACCCGTCCATCGTTCTTCAAATAACCAGCCCAATAACTTGCATGAATTTCCATCTGTAACATCAGAAAAGTTTGACATCTAGCAGCAGAACATCTGCCAGCAAAGGAATGTGGCCAGCAGGCTGCAGCACTCGCTGCCCCTGCCACTAGGGCGTCCGTATATGTCTCCCATATCCGAATACCACGAGCCACCATTTTCAATTATCTGCATAAACTGGCGGTACTGCATGTTGTTTGGCTCAAGCGACACGGCTCGCTGTATGTGTTCTATGGCTGTCGCTGTGTTGCCGAGCTTTTGGTTTGCGATAGCACTGTAGTAGTACCACCTTCCGCGTCTCTCAGCAAAAGGTACCTCATCAAGCACCTTCAGTGCCTCATTGTAGTAGCCATTGCTGATGAAATTGCCTGCTGCACGCACCTTTGGATTGTCATCCTGTGCACTGCTGCCTGCATTATTGTAGGTATAGCGGCCATAGAAACCACCAAACGGTCCACCTGCTCCAAATGGATCACCTGCTCCCGGTCCACTACCATATGCTCCACCATAGGAGCTGCCGCCGTATGAGCTGCTGCTTCCCGCACCACCATATCCACCGGCTCCGGCAGCACCGGACTGCTTTTCCTTCATTATCTGGTCATATGCCTGCTGCACCTGCTTAAACTTCTCCTCAGCCTGATCCTTGTTAGGATTGTTGATATTGGCATCAGGATGATATTTTCTGCTTAAGCTCCTGTAGGCCTTTTTTATTTCATCGTCACTTGCACTGCGGCTGACACCGAGCACCTGATATGGATCTATCATTTATGTTTCTTCCTTTTCTTCATCTGAATATACTCATACTTGCTCCACACACCGGAGTATAGAACATTTCTGATTATATCCGCATGTAAGAGAATTGGCAACCTCTCAAATATTTTTGCTGCCTCTGAAAGCATAGATGTCATCATAAGCCGACAGGATTTGTCAAATTTTTCCTGATCATTATTGCAGCAATGCATGAGCTGTATAAGTGGATTATATGACTTCTTTTTCACATCATCCCCTATATCCTCATACGCATCCATTATATAAATAAATTTGCCCATATAGCAGCCAAATTCCTTCAAATCCTTCTGCCACTCATCCTGCTTCCACGCAAAAAGTATGCCGAGCATCTCTCCTGTCAGCCCCGCAACTGCATCAATATTGGTATCATTGCTCTTCTCGCACTCTGCAAGCCTTGCAATGTAGTCCTCTATCGCCTTAGCCTGTATCGGATAGCCTTTTTTTGCCTTCTCAAAGTCCTTTTTCAGCATCTCTGCGTATGTCTTCTTAGTCAGGCTTTTATCGTCCTTCCAGTCATCTATCAGATTGTAGTATGCAAGCAGTATGTTCATAGCTGCAGCATACTCTGTAATCTCATTGGTGCGAAGTGTACGCTTCTTCGTAGGGTGCACGCTGCATACAAATCCATCCCGCGTCACACTATCCGGCTCATACAAGCCTGTCAGAAGCACTATGAGAAAAGTCATGTCATAGTTTAGTGCCATCTGTGCACGCCTGCCATACTGCGACTTCATTGTCTGGCACAGCCCGCAATAATAGCTTTGATATATTTTTTTATTTTCCTCGGACAATGTGTCCTTATTGACAGTTATATATCCAAACATTTCTCTTCTCCATGCTCTTATGTACAGGTATATATATTGACGTACCAGTACATCGAAAAATAAGTTTCTGGCTATATGACGCAGAATGAATTTTCATCTGCAAGGCGGAGGAATGAGGCGTAGCGGTGGCTACGTCGATTGACTACAACGCCGCAGATGGGAAATCAGGCAAGTCATATGGCTGGTTACTTATTATTCGATGTACTAGCTGCGTCTCACGAACTGCTCCCGGCACTTCGGACAGGTAATACAGATCTTGCCATGTCCTCTTGGCACCCTGACCTCCTGCTTACACATAGGACACTTGAAGAACTTGTACTGCTTCCTCTGTGCAAAGCGCTTTTTCCTGCGCTCTGCCTTTACGGTCCACTCATACCTGGCATTTAAAAACTTCTGATTCTCTGCATAGCGCTTGTTTACATTTCTCGAAAATACACGAAAATACATATGTATCATCAGTCCTATAGCCAGTATATCAAGTATCGCCGACCTTGTAAATATTGAAACCACAAGTAATATCATTACTACCCATGACTCAGCCCTTGCAAGCTCGTCCATCCCGTTTCTTCCATTCATAAATCTGATAAATTTTTCTCTCATATTACCGCCTCGCCCTATATTTTCATTATAGCCAAATTCTTACCTCATACAGTGTCCACGCTATGAATTTGAGGTTTTAAATCGTTCTTTACATTTATTAAGATAATATTGAAGATAAAAACCGTCAATAGACCTATCGTCTTTTAAGAAACATTTTATATTTCGTTTATTAAAGTTGGTAAAAGGGCTTGATTTTTGGAAAAATGCTTGGTATATTAAATAAATATGCAGGACAGGTGATCGCGGCTGCAGGTGTCGAAAGACCGCAGGTGAGGAAAGTCCGGGCTTCATAGGGCAGGATGCCGGTTAACGGCCGGTGGAGGAAACTCTAAGGACAGTGCAACAGAAATATACCGCCACTTTTGTGGTAAGGGTGGAATGGCAGTGTAAGAGACTACCGCCTCACTGGTAACAGGGAGGGCACATGTAAACCCCATCCGAAGCAAGACCGAAACAAAGCTTTGACGTGGCCCGCCAGCTTTAGGTAGGTTGCTTGAGGCGTCTGGCAACAGGCGTCCTAGATAGATGATCACTCAACGACATAACCCGGCTTATCGTCCTGCGTATTTTAATAATCTAAAGCCTATTGGCGTTTCGTAAAATAACTTATTAGTAACGTGCGCCGCAAGGTGCACCATTAAAAATGCAACTGAGATATCTCAGTTGCATTTTGTTATTTCCCGGTAACTATCATTTGCTGTTGTATATGATGCAGTCTACCGGTAATTATTATTTGCTGTTGTATGTAATAAAGTCTACCGTCATCTCTATCTGCTCCTCGAAAGCCACATCAGGTGTACCGTCTCCCTTTTGCAGACCATAGCTTCCAAAATAAGAATGGCACCCGCCATCAATGACATACTCATATGTATCCTCCGGCAGGTTTGAGCGGTATTTGCGGTATTTGTCCATATCAAGCACACCATCCTCTGAACCGTACACGCTAAAAACCCTCAGATCTGAATCCGACAGGTCAGCGGTAGAATATGCTGCAAAAAGATATAGTCCGTCAAACTCATCAACATGCTTTGACACATATTCTGCAGCCATGGCTCCGCCTAAGGAGTGGCCTCCCATGTACCATTCCTGTATGGATGGGTATATTTCCTTGTATTTTTCAATGATACCGTCTGCTGCATTCTGGTCCAATACTGCGAGGTTGCCCGGCATATGTACAAGTATGCACACGAAATTATTCTTTGCAAGCTCATGCATCAGCGGCGCATACGCCGTATACTGTACCCTGCCTCCCGGATAAAAAATCAATGCCTTTGTGGCTTTTTCCTTATCCTGCGGTGCAAAGGTTATCGTATAATTCTTAAGCTTTAAGTCGTACTGGGTGGCCTGTATACGCTTGTCCTTCTTTTCAATAGTAACAGAAACCTCTCTGTCTGAATCGATTGCAGCCTCCGCAATTGAATCTGCCCGATAATAATTTCCCACATAACAATTTACGGCAATACCGCCAATTGCCATGACTGCAATTGCAACAAGCAGTATTCTATACACAGCCGGAATGCGGGATTTTTTAGTTTTATACATTAAAGCAGCTTCCTCCTACAAACTCACGAAGCAGTGAATTGTTTGGTATGCCGTCAGCCGGCATCGGAAGAAAGTAGTCTAAGAGCTTAAGCAGCCTCTTTGCCTCGAGATACTCCGGGCAGTCTCTTTCTATGCCAAAAAGCAACGGCTCCGCATACACCTTGAGTACCGCAAGCTCATACACAAGTGCAGAGTTGAACATCACATCCGCCTGTTCCTGGAAAGGAAAGATATTCTCCCTTTCACCCTTTCTGACAGACGGCCACATAGCGATTGTCTCCATGGCATTTGTACCTCGTGTGCGCGCATCACGCACAATCCGGCGTATAAGTCTTTCATCTGTGGTGGAAAGAGGATTGTGCTCGTCAATATTGAGCTGTGTAAGCGCTGAGATATAGATTTTGAACTTGTGCTCAGGCGGGATAAGCTGTGAAAGCCTGTCATTTAAGCCGTGGATTCCTTCTATGACAAGTATATCATCAGCTCCCAGCGTCAGCTTTCTTCCGCGGTACTCTCTCTTTCCTGTCTTGAAATTGAAGGAAGGCATATCAACAGCCTCTCCTTTAAGAAGCCTGTTCATATCCTCATTGAACAGCTTCACATCAATAGATTCAAGACACTCAAAATCAAAGCTTCCGTCCGGATGCTTCGGGCAAAGCTCCCTGTCCACATAGTAGTCATCCAGACTTAACGGATGTGGCTTTCTGCCCTTTGCGATAAGCTGGATTGACAGTCTGTTGGCAAACGATGTCTTGCCTGATGATGAAGGACCTGCTATCATGATAAATTTCTTTTTGTCATCCGAAGCAATCTGCGCTGCAAGATTTCCTATCTTCTGCTCCATCAGTGCCTCCTGAAGCAGCATGATTTCCTGTCCCCTGCCTGCTGCAATCGCATCATTTAGCGAGCCTATCGTGCCAATTCCAAGCATCTTGCTCCATTCCCTGGAATCATCCAGCGTGTGAAACAGCTTATTTGATGTCACAAGCGGCTCAACGCTCCTGCTGTGAGCACCCGGAAAAAGAAGCACAAAGCCACTCTCATACGGCACTATATCAAAGTATTTGAGCATGCCTGTCGAGGGTGCCATAAATCCGTAGAAATAATCCACCACCCCATCCAGCTCATAGAGATTGACTCTAGAGCTTCTCCTGTAATGCAATAACCTCTCCTTATCATGCAGCCCTTTTCCCTTGAAAAGCTGCTCCGCATACTGTGTTTTTGCACTGTGCTTGGTAATTGGGAGGTCTTTTTCCACAAATGAGTACATGCTGCAGACTATCCTGTCGATATCATGCTCTGTCACGCTTTTCTCACTGTTTTCTCTGCTGCCTTGTAAGTCTGTATCTTCATTATATTTTTCCTGTTGGCTGTCCGCACACTCCACTGCTTTCTCAAGCTGACAATAATAGCCTTCTCCGAGCGAATGCATCACATGAAGCTGTGTCATACTGCCATATACATCGTATATAGCCCTCTGCAAAAGCAGCACAACACTTCTTCTGTATGTACGCCTGCCATCCCTGTCAGCTGTCGTCACAAAGCTAAGCTCACAGTCACTTTTTATTTTCTTATTCAGTTCACGAAGCCTGCCGTTTACAATTCCAAGGATTATGTCATCCTCATAATAATCCTTGAATCTGTCCGCTACGGCTTCTAAAGTATCACTTTCTGATGCTGTCACTGCCATGACCTGTCCATCCGGCAAGGTCACCTTCACACTATATTCCTGCATTTCTTATTGCCCCCATAGTCGAATATGCTGCCTCATTGTATGCCATCATCTCGTTTATCTGCTCGATTCTGTCCATGATGGAATCACTCATCTCCTGTGTCCTTAGCTGCTGCATGATGGCAGCCAGCTTGTGGTGTTCCCTGACAAGGAACTTCCGAAGCACCGGATTACCGTTTTTGATAAGTACCGGTCCGTACAAATCGCATACCGTAACCGTCGTCTCGTCCATATTGTCCCATGCGGAATTGTCCGCACACGGCACACATCTGAACATCGGATAGTATTTTCCGTCCTCCAAAATCATATCCTCATCAACTATCTTATAGCCTGTGTTCCTTACATATTCACGGACTTTGCTCACTTCCGACTGTGGCTGCAGAATCAGCTCCTTTGCCGACCTGCACACTGTCTCCCCTGCGGTTAAAATGTGAATAACAAGCTCTCCTCCCATTCCTGCTATGACAATAGAGTCAACCTCTCCGTCGTGTATCGCTTCAAGCCCATTGGAAAGCCTTGTGGTAATCTGCTCTGTCAGACCGTTTGCCCTTATATGCTCATTGGCGCGCTCAAGCGGTCCCTTATTTATATCAACAGCAATTGCCTTCGGTATTATATTACCCTGCACCAGGGCAATAGGCACATAGCCATGGTCGGTTCCCACATCACACAGCGTGTAGCCGGCCGTGACCATTGATGCCACTGCCTTCATTCTTCTGGATAGCCTAATCATCTTACTCTAAGTAGTCCTTAAGCTTTCTACTTCTACTTGGATGACGAAGCTTTCTTAGCGCCTTTGCCTCAATCTGGCGGATACGCTCACGAGTGACGTTGAACTCCTTACCTACTTCTTCAAGTGTTCTGGCTCTGCCGTCCTCTAAGCCAAAGCGGAGTGTGAGTACCTTCTGCTCTCTCTCTGTAAGAGTGCCAAGCACCTCCTCAAGCTGCTCCTTAAGAAGTGTGAATGCTGCCGCATCAGCAGGAACCGGTACATTATCATCCTTGATGAAATCACCAAGATGTGAATCCTCCTCCTCACCGATTGGAGTCTCAAGTGAAACAGGCTCCTGCGATATCTTGAGTATCTCACGCACACGCTCTACCGGCATGTTCATCTCCTTGGCAATTTCCTCCGGTGAAGGCTCTCTGCCAAGCTCCTGAAGGAGCTGTCTTGACACACGGATGAGCTTGTTGATTGTCTCAACCATATGCACAGGAATACGGATTGTTCTGGCCTGATCAGCTATGGCTCTTGTGATAGCCTGGCGAATCCACCATGTGGCATATGTAGAGAATTTGTAGCCCTTCTTGTAGTCGAACTTCTCAACTGCCTTGATAAGACCTAAGTTTCCCTCCTGAATCAGGTCAAGGAAAAGCATTCCTCTTCCCACATATCTCTTTGCGATGCTGACAACAAGACGCAGGTTTGCTTCTGCAAGACGCTTTTTGGCATCTGCTCCCTTGTCCACATCCCTCTGCAGTGTCTTTATTTCTTCCTTTATCTCAGCCTTTTCCTCTTCCGTACCCTCACGCTCCGATGCACCATCAAGGCGGCCCTTTAGTACATTAATCTTCTCGGTTGCTACCGCTCCGTCCTCCATATTCTGGGCGAGCTCAATCTCCTCATCTGCTGAGAGAAGAGGTACCTTACCTATTTCCTTAAGATACATACGGACAGGATCCTCGACGCTGACTCCCTCCGGTACTGAGAGATCAATCTTTTCAACCTCTACCTCGTCCTCATCATCGAGTATGATATCATCATCCACGTCATCATCATTGCTGATTTTAAGCACGTCTATGCCGTTTTGCTCGAGATAATCAATTACCATCTCAAACTTCTCCGGATCCAGATTTAAGTCCTTGAAAAAATCTGCAATTTCCTGATATTCGAGCATATTCTTTTTCTTTTTTCCAAGCTCAAGAATCTCAATAAGCTTCTGCTGGAAATTCAGTCTCTGCTCCTGCTCCTGTGCCATGTCTTTTTGTTCCTTTTTCTTTGCCATTTTATTTTCCTCTTTATTCTGGTATTTTTTGCAATTCTTCGAGTGCACGCTTATCCTCAATAATCCTCATCATGCCCTCCATATCTGTAGGTGCCAGATGCTTTGAGCGGTAGTCTATGCTGTTTTGCTTGATACGGACAACGGTTTCCCTGAGTGCGGTTGCCTTGTCATTTTTGCCCTCCACCTGATGGATTGTGGCATTGAAAAGCCCTGCCACCTCGCGCTGTTCGTCCTCATCGGTAAACATGCTTACTATCCTGGCCGGATTTACTGTATGCGTGGTCTCGTACTGTGAAAAAACCTCCTTAGCCACCTTGTGGTACAGCTCTTCGGTAAAGTCATCTGCACTGATACGCCCCTTTATCCTGTCAAAAAGTGAATTATCCTCTATGAGCCATGTGAGGAGAAGCTTCTGCGACTGCTTCATGCCATCCTCCTTTTTATTTTTCTCATTGATTCCACTTTTAAGCTTTGTCTGGGGCTTTACGATACCGCCCTTCATTGCCATACTGTTTACGAGCTTTCTTAAGTCGTCGTATGGTATGCTGTACTCTCTTGACACTGCCTGCGTATAGTTTGTCCGCTCAAGCTCCTCGGTAAAACCAAGCAGCTTCTTTGCGATTTCATTATAAAATGCGGTTTTTGACTCGGGATCGTCCATATCATAGCCTGCCTGCATGATCCGTATCTGAAACATAAAGCTGTTTTCAGCCTTTTTGATACGCTCCTCATACTCCTGTGCGCCAAGCGCCTTGATAAACTCATCCGGGTCCTTGTACGGCCGCATGTTAATGACCTTTGTTGTGATGCCTACCTCCTTGAGTATCGGAATCGCACGCAGCGCTGCCTTTACCCCGGCGCCATCACTGTCATATGTCAGATACACCTCATTGGTGTATCTCTTTAATAGTGAGGCATGTCCGCTCGTGAGCGCCGTGCCAAGCGACGCCACCGCATTGTCAAAGCCCGCCTGATGCAGTGCTATGACATCCATGTAGCCCTCACACAAAAGGAGCTGGTTTTTCCTCGTGCTCCTTGCTATATTAAGTCCGTAAAGATTACGGCTCTTATCAAATATCTTTGTCTCCTGAGAGTTTAAATACTTTGGCTCTCCGTCACCCATCACTCGGCCTCCAAAGCCTATGACGCGGTTGTGCACATCCATAATCGGAAACATCGCACGATTCCAGAACTTATCGTGCCCGCCTCTGACCTCATCTATCGTCACAAGACCTGTCTCCTTAAGTATCTCATCATCATAGCCCTTGCTGCGCAGATACTTGTACAGATCATCACTGTACTGGTCCGAGTAACCAAGCCCGAACTTCTGCATTGTCTCATCGGACAGCTCTCTCTTTTTGAAATACTCATGCGCCCTTTGTCCTCTCGGTCCACGAAGCAGCATATAAAAATACTTCGCAGCCTCTTTATTTATCTCAAGCAGCTGTGTACGCCTGTCTGCCTCCCTCCTTTGTGCTGAGGTCATCTCCTGCTTGGGAAGCTCAATTCCCACACGGTCTGCAAGCTCCTGCATGGCCTCAGGGAAGGTAAAGTTCTCATACTGCATGAGAAATGTAAATACATTGCCTCCGGCTCCACAGCCGAAGCAATAGTACATCTGCTTATTCGGTGAGACTGAAAAGGATCCTGTCTTTTCGTTATGGAATGGGCATAATCCAAAATAGGTACTTCCCTTTTTCTGAAGATGCACGTAGCTTCCTATAACATCGACTATGTCATTTCGCGAACGTACCTCCTCTATAAGCTCATCAGAGTAGTACGGCATTTTATCATCCCCTTACTGTTCATCTTTGTTGTCATTTGCGTCGCCCGGCGAAAATCAATATCCATCTATTTCCCAGGCTACCGGTACGAAATACTCGTGGAACTTCGTGGTGGCATACTGGTCTGTCATGCCTGATATATAGTCGCATATGATACGCCCCTTGTCATCACCCTGCCCTAGCATGGCGAGGTATTTCTGCGGCAGCTCCTCTATATGCTCCATATAATAGAAATAAAGCTGCTTGAGCATCGCCTTGGCCTTTTTCTCCTCGCTTTTTGCGACTGGATTGTTATAGAGGTTTGCGAACATGAATTTACGCAAATCCTGCATTGCCTGCGCGGACTCTTTTGACATGCATATATCGTCCTTTCCCATGCTGTTTGTGATGATATTGTGCACCATATGATTGAGCCTGGCCTTGGTGCTGTGTCCAAGCGTGTTTCTTATCTCAAGCGGTATATCATCCTCGCACAGAAGCTGTGCTCGGATTGCATCATCAAAGTCTGAATTTATGTAGGCTATCTTGTCTGAAAGCCTGACTATTTTGCCCTCTAATGTGTGTGGCATGAGCGAAGTCTGGTGATTTAGCATACCATCTCTGACCTCCCATGTCAGATTGAGTCCTGCTCCGTCCTTTTCGAGCTTCTCCACTATGCGTACACTCTGCTCATTATGCTTAAAGCCCCCCTCGTATATCTCATTGAGGATGCGCTCACCCGCATGTCCAAACGGTGTATGCCCCAGGTCGTGTCCCAGCGCTATAGCCTCCACCAGATCCTCATTCAGTCTCAGTGCCTTGGCTATTGTCCTGGCATTCTGCGACACCTCAAGCGTATGCGACATACGTGTGCGGTAATGGTCGCCCTTTGGCGTAAGAAACACCTGTGTCTTATTTTTCAGACGCCTGAATGCCTTGCTATGCAGTATCCGGTCCCTGTCCCGCTGAAAAACAGGCCTGATATCGCACTGCGGCTCATCATAGTCCCTGCCTCTTGAGTTGATGCTCAGGCATGCGAACGGACTAAGTATTTCCTGCTCACGTTTTTCTATCTGCTCGCGAATAGTCATTTATCTGCCTCCTCGCTGTCACAGTCGTTATGTTCTGCTGCTATTCACACACAAATGTAACAAATAGCGTTACATTCCACTAATAGTGCTCTACACTAATTATGCTCTACACTAGTTATTATTCGACGTGATTTTTAAAAATCCTTTTTTTATTTCTTTTTACTTTAATTTTCTTTCGGCAAAAATTAAATGCTATATCAATTACCGCCGAGCACATGGCGCAGCATCTGAAGCTGTCCTCCTGTGATTTCATTGTCGTAGCTGCCATAGTAAAATTTATCGTCTTTTGCCAGTATGCAGCCCACCCAGGTGCCCACATGACTGTCACTCTCTATGGCATCCTTCATGGATTTGTAGCCCTCTATTGTAAAATAAGCATCATAGCCCTTGAAGTCTGCCGGATTTATTTTCACTGCACCAAAGGTATCCTCAAGACTTTTTATGAAATCCTCATCGCACTCCGTATAGCCTGTGACATCCTTGCTGTAGCGCGACTCTGACTGCCACTCCTCATCCCACATGAGAAAAACGCTGCAGTCCTTCCATGAATTGCTTTTTTCAACTACAGACAGCTTCTTGTATGAATTTGATGCGTTGCCCGACATCTGTAAATATGTATCGTCACCGTTCTTATTCATATATAAGAGGTTTGAAGCTGCAAGCTCATAGTACCTGCTGCCATAGTCCTGATCCTTGTATACAATATAGCCAAGCGGACTGCCGGTCCCTGTATAGTCAAGCTCTATGGTTATCGGAATATACACCTGACTGTCATAAACCATAGGCCCAAGCCTGTCATCATTTGTGATACAGCTTGCGACCTTTTCATACTCAGCCGGCTCGTTTGAAGGCGACATGAAATATGTGTAAACAACAATAATTGCAATGACAACGACCGGCACAATGACTATTACAGCTTTTAATGTTTTCCTTCGAACCCTGCGTCTGTGAATGCGCACTTTCCTGTCTGCATGCTCATCGCAATACCTGTATTTCACCAGTCTGTATACAACGAAAAGCTCCAGCACAAGCAAAAACGCAGCAAAGGCCATCATACAGCCGGCCTGCCACATCACCTTGTGATTGACAAATTTCTTATCTATAAACCTAAGCGGTATGAGTATTATCGTCCAAAAAAGCGTATTTCCCAACACATACCGTGAATATATTTTCCTGCTTTTTATTACGGTAAGCGGAAAAAATGAAACAATCACTGTCAGCATGAGCACAATTGCAAAAAAATATCCCCATATCTCTGACAGGGTTGAGCCGTACAGTGCCTTGAAATACTGCGCCGGACCAAGCTTTTTGATATTGCCCCAGCCTGAGTATTTTGAGATAAAGAGCACTACCGTGCCGATAAACCATGTCAGTATATAGATGCCCATGTAGCATGCCATATTTTTCCTTGCAAAGCTGCCATATCTCATAATGGAATATGACACAAGCACCCCTGCAAGCACGGGAAATCCGCCAACTCTGCCAATCAAAAGATTTACATACTCCATAACAGCAAAGGACAAAACAAACACACATATTACATTAATATAAGATAGATTCAATCTCTTCACGCTGCAATCCCATCTCCAATATAATAATCAAATTCCTGTGACAGCTGTACCCCTCAGTGTGGCAGGCAACGGTTACAGACCATTAATAGCCAATAGGCTTTCAAAATTATCTGCACAAAATAAAATAGGAAGCCGTTCACCGACTTCCCTGTTAATGCAGGAGATGGGACTTGAACCCACACGATATTGCTACCACAGGCACCTGAAGCCTACGCGTCTGCCAATTCCGCCACTCCTGCGAACAAGCATTATTCTACCAAAAAGTTTAGAATAATGCAAGCATAAATTTAAAAAACTATACGAAATGTACGAAAAACTATAAATCTGTTACTACACCAGCTTTGATATATCTAAAACCAGTGCATCAACCTCCTCCTGTTTTGTGGCCCAGCTGGTGCAGAATCGCACTACAGTGCCATCCTTCTCTCTTCCCATCTCTTCAAAATAGTATTTCTCGGCAAGTGTCTTCTTCTGCTCATCCGATAAAATCACAAACTGCTGATTTGTAAAGCTCTCAACCCAAAACGGTACCTTCTTCTGTTCAAATGCCTCTTTAATCTGCATGGCAAGCTCATCGGCACGCTTTGTCTTTTCAAAATAATCGCCATTCTCAAGCATAGTGGCAAACTGTAAGCCCATCAGCCAGCCCTTTGCAAGCACTGCACCGTTTTGCTTCATATAAGCCTTAAAACGATACTTGATATCCTCATCATTTATAACCAGCGCTTCGCCAAAGAGCGCACCACACTTTGTGCCACCGATATAAAAAACATCCGAAAGCATGGCAAAATCACAAAGTGTAAGGTCATTTTTATCTGAGCCCAGTCCATATCCCATTCTCGCACCATCAACAAACAGATACATGCCGTATTTCTTGCAGACAGCACTGATATCGCAAAGCTCTCTTTTCGTGTAAAGAGTACCCTGCTCAGTCGGAAATGAAATATAAACCATCTTTGGCTCCGTCAGATACTCAGGCTTTGCATTGTCATAATACTCTGCGGCACACGCCTCAATCTGCGCAGCACTGATTTTACCATCCGTGTTAGGAAGCGCAAGAATTTTATGACCTGTATTCTCAATAGAAGCTGCCTCGTGGCAATTGATATGTCCCGTATCCGCTGCAATCACGCTCTGCACCGGTGAAAGCGCCGCCGCAACCACAACATAATTGGCCTGTGTCGCACCCGGAATAAATTTAATCATGGAATCATCTCTGCCAATAAGCCCCTTAATAATCTGCTCAGCCTTATCGCACCACTCATCCTCACCATATCCCGGATAGCTGGTTGTATTTGTATCCGCCAGTGCCTTCAAAATGCAATCAAATGCACCGCGGTTATAATCGTTATTAAATCTAATCATAAAAATCCTACCTTTCCTGTCTTATCATTATAGAGAGCCTGCCCCGCAACGACCAGAGCCTTGTGGAAGATGGGTTGCAAGACGTCCGGGGGACGTCTGTTCTGCAACGACAGAAGTAAAGCGGAGACCGCAAGACATCTGGAGGATGTCTGCTCTGCGCCGACCGAAGCGGAGACCTTGGACCCATGGGCGCCTGCTACGCAACGACCGTAGCCTTGCGGAAGATGGGGCGAGTGAGGTCCGGGGGACCTCATGCCACGAGCCGACCGAGCCGGAGGCGAGACCTTGAACCATGGGTTCAAGGCTCGCTTCGGCTTTGAACAATAAGACAGGGACCAAACGCTTTGCTTGGTCCCTGTCTTATTGTTCAATGCGGAAGATGGGACTTGAACCCACACGATTGCAATAATCACAAGATCCTTAGTCTTGCTCGTCTGCCAGTTCCGACACTTCCGCATATATTTGATTTTCTGTCGCTTGTCTCACGCGACTTTGATATAATATCAAATCAAACCAAATATGTCAACACTTAATTTCTATTTTTACATATATTTTTCTTTTATTATGCATTTAAGCTAGTCCAGCCCCGCCTTTATCCGGTCCTGTATATTGACCAGACACTGTAGGAGAACAGGAATATCATCAATCCAGTGTTTCTTGTTCATGTATTCAAGCTCCATCACGTAGTTCTTGCCTTCTATATTGTAGTACCTTGATATGACCTGGTACGAATCAGTGCTCGAAAACTCTATCTTGACACGCTGCCTTTTATCTTTTATGGTCTTGGCCGTGATACAGTTCGTGCACTGTTTATTTTTCTTCCAAAATGAATAGCATGGGCTTTTTCTATATCTTCTTCGTGCATGTTACACCTTCTTCGTCAGATATATTTCTCCTCAAAGCTTTCTATGCACATTGGCTTATCGAAGAAATACCCTTGTATGTAATATATTCCCATCTTCTTAATTATAGCATATTGCCTGTCAGTCTCAACTCCCTCCACGCAGACATGTACTCCTATTGTGTTGGCAAGCTCTGTAACCATCTTGACAAATGCATCAGAAAAATCATCCTCCCCAAGATGCTCAATGAAGCATTTATCTATTTTAATGATATCAAGAGGCATCTCCCTGATATGGTTGAGTGATGAATATCCTGTACCAAAATCATCCAGTGCAACCTTAACACCAAGCGCCTTTATCTCACTGAGTATCCGCTTCATGCGCACCATGTCATTGATTGCCAGACTCTCTGTCACCTCAAGACACAGATTTCCCGGTTCTATGCCCACCTCATCAATTATGCCTTTGATTTTCTTAACTATGTCATTCTGCAGCAGCTGCACCACAGACAGATTTACGTTGACCTTGTAGTCAGGATGTCCCATGTCATTCCAGTACCTGCAGTGCTTCGCCGCCTCTCTTAATACATGCTCCCCGATTGGGTTTATAAGTCCAAGATACTCAGCAAGCGGTATAAAGTCAACCGGATTTATAAAGCCCATGGTTGCTGAATTCCATCTGACAAGAGCCTCTGCACCTGCACAGACATCCTCCCCCTTCACGTTTATAATCGGCTGAAAATACACGGTGAACTCATCGCACTCATTCATCGTGGCTTTTCTCATGTGCTTTTCCAGGTCAAGACGCTTTGTGCTTGTGCCATCAATACCCTCGTTGTAGAACTCTATACGGTTTTTTCCTTCTTTCTTAGCATTGAAAAGAGCTATATCAGCTCTTCTTATGACATCCTCCACAGTTCTTGCATCTGTCGGGAAAAATGCCACTCCGGCACTTATTGTACAGTAATAGTCCTCTCCCTTCAAGAACCACGGTCTGACAAATATCTGCTGTATATCATTAATGATACTCTCCAGCCTGTCAACAGAGCTGCCTGTCACTATGATGATAAACTCATCGCCACCCATCCTGTAGCAGTGGTTCTCAATTCCCTTCACCTGTGTCAGGCTGTGCGATATAGCTTTTAAAAGCACATCTCCGTACTGATGGCCAAGCCCGTCATTTATATGCTTGAAATCATCCAGATCTATATAAATCATCGCACCTCTGGTGTCGTTTTTCACTGAATCATCTATAAACTTAGCCAGATCCTGCTCACATCTCATCCTGTTATATAGCCCTGTCAGGAAATCATTATTGGCCTGGTTCTCAATGCGCTGCTGATAACGCTTTTTCTGTGTGATGTCATACAGTGTAACGAGCTGCACATTGCGGCCATCCACCCACGCTATGCCTGTGCGATGAATATCAAACCACTTGTCCTCCTCCGTCACGTAGACCTCTGTAAAGCTCCGGCTCTCTGCAGTATGGGAAAAAATATATTTTTCCAGCTTGTTCTGTTCGATAATATTTGAAAGCAGCTGCTTACAGTAATTATTCATGTAAAGTATCTCTGACTTAGACATATCAGCCACGTATATACCGCAGCCGGAGTTTTCCAGTATCGCTTCGAGCGAAGCATAGGAGCCTGCAAGCGAGTTGGTTGTTATCTTTTTTGTGAGAATACTTTGAATGACGCGCTTCGTATCATTTAAAAACTTCACATCATATTTTTCCCAGCTTCTGTCATCCTTCTCATCAAAAAAGCACACATACATCTGAGTCCTGTTATCTATATTTACAGGCTGGAATATGGCTGCCCTCATAGCCTGCTTCTCCATGAAAAGGCGGAATTTCTCCGGCATCACAGAGTCTGATGATATAATGTAAGGCTTTCCTGTGAAAAAAGGTACCTCGGTAATTGATATTGTATCAAACGGCTTTCTGCCATAGCTTACAATCACATCCAAATGCATGCCGTCCACGTTTTTGCGGATGATAAAAGCACCGGTAAGCTTTATGGTAGTAACTGCACTCTCCAGTGCTTTTTGAGCCATATCAGTAAAGCTTCCATCCATCTCAAGCAGTTTTATAACAGAATTGATAGCCTCAAGCATATGAAACTGTTTCTTGATTTCCTCATCTGACTTCCTGATAAGCGAAAGTGCCTCATTCGCAGCATCCTCATCTCTCTTTGTGATCAAAAGCTGTCTGGTCATAGTTTCCAGGAACTCAATTGTTCTGTTAAGACGCGCTTCACTGGTAATAATTATGCCATCAGGAAGCAGGTTTCTCTCATCATTAGACATCTGCTCATCAATTACCGCAGCTATAATCCAATATATATCGTGGGTATTGTCCACTCTTACAATCAGACCATACAGCCTGATATAGTCCTTATCCAGAGGTTCATCTATGAGATTCTCAACCCTGCAGTCCGACAGTCTCAAAATAAGTTTTTCGTATTTCTCCTCACCAATAAATGTAAGCATACTCTTCCATTTATCGTTACATTGACACACCTCTGTCATGACTCCATCCTTTTTTGTCAGACACGACAAATATATTCCGTTGACCATACAGAAATAATCCTGCATTTTTTTTAAAAGCTTGGAATCTGACATATTTTCCTCCTAAAAACTCACACAAATCAATCCTCATATCTGATAACAAACAAATAAAAGTCATTCTTATCGAGAATACATGTCTCCTGAAGCAGACGGTATTCGACACGCAGCCTTATTTGTTTCTTCACAAACCCAATCTCATTTGAATACATGACTATGATTCCGCCGGATACCAGATGCTCTGCGGCCTTGTCGAAAAACCTCTCGTAAAAAAGCTCCATCTCCGCCTTGGTCTGTCGGTTACGAACCGGCATATCCGTAATCAGCTCATCAAATTTGTAGTCATGTCTGAAATCAAAGAAATCCCTGTGTATAAAATTAATTCTTGTTTTGGCAAACGCAGCATTCTCTCTGCCCATAGTGATTGCATCTCCATAGGTATCTGTAGCATATATCTCGCGTGCCGGAACTAAATGTGCGCGCTCTATAAGCAGTGTACCAACTCCGCAGAACGGATCCATGATTTGTGCCGTTTCCTTAAGATACGGCTTTGCAAGTGAAACAATAAGTGCCGCTTGTGACGGATGCATCGACGTAGGAAGCACATTCTTTCTGTATGCAAATCTATTATCCTGTATAGAACATAATCTCATGCAGACAAAATAATTGTCATTTTTTGTCGGTATGAGCTTAATCACCACGTCGTAATCATTTGGCGAATTGATCATCCTGCCCGCAAAATGCATATCGATAGCTTTCGCAAGCCTGCTCTGGTACGCCGCATCTGCCGTGCTCTCAATACGATAGTAAAACGGACCACCCTCTAGGTGCATGCGTCTTAATATATCATACATATCTGACTCTGCAAGAAGTCCGGCTGCTTTCTGTGCATCCTTTGGCAGAAGCGATGCTGCATGTATGGTAAAGTACATTTTTCTGAATGTGCGCACCTGCATGATAAGAGGTATATTGTCAGTCTTTACAAGCACTCCAAGCGGATGCAGCTTTGTATCCTTAACCGGTATCTGACGTCGTACCACCTCTCTGTGAAGGCGGTTTGTCATCAGAAGCAGCTCAGCCTTTACTCCCTCGAGCACAGGTGTATGGTGCTTTATCCCATTATATTTAATCAGGATTTTATTTATCTCGTTTAATTCTTCCTCAATATGCTTCCTATTTTCAGCTGTGACCGTCATATGCTCAAGCTCTTTTGCACGTTCCATAAGCTGTGGCAAGAGCTCTTTGCAGTCCAGCTGTGACAGCGCCGCCAGATATGAGCCCTTTACAAAGCGCATCTGTTCAGCCTCGTATGCTTTAAAAACCTCATCAGAAAGCTGTGACATATGAAGATCTCCTATCAGAAGCGCTGCGTTCTTTCTGGTTTTTGCATCTTCTGCTCCCATAAACGACACAAGCAGCTCATCTTCTCCTGCAAGCAGCTTTAGAGCCTCTGCTAATGCATTTTCATCTTTAATCTCCTGTCTGAGGCTGCTCAGATTCTGACGTACATTCTCTTTTTTTAACAGATTTCCGATAATTTCCTTCATTTTTTAAATCATCCTTTAATTTATTGTATATTGTCAGTTTTGGCTTGCCTCTTCCTTTGGCACACCATTTTCTTCGATGTATATATCCAGATCCTTGTGAAACTGCTCCCACGCATCCTCATGCTCCACGAAGTATAGCGGACACTTCTTGCCTGTCACATCGTAGTGCCTTATTACATCATCAGCACTCAGATCATACCGCCCCATAAGCCATGTGGTGAGCTCTATGAGTGACTGGTATGTGCTGTCGTTAAACTTTCCTGTCTCATCCTCTATACAGCACTCTATCGATATTGTGTCACTGTTTCTGTTATTAGATGCATACGATACCTCATTGCAAGGTATGCACTGCACTATCTCACCCTCTAATCCTATAACAAAGTGTGAGCTTGCTTTGGTCTTTTTGGTCTCTGCCAGGCCATTGAAATAGTCTCTGTTTTGTCTTGCTGACGTACCCGGATTTGCTGTATAATGGACAACTATGCCGTTTACCTTCTCTAGCGCCTTCTGTGGTCTGGAATACGGATTGGGTGTCAGCAGCTGTACATCAAGCTTTGGCTGTATAGGATTGTAAAGAGTACTGGTCACCTCTGCCTTTACTTCTTCCTGCTTTGCCTTTTTGCCCCTTAAAGCTCCCACAATGATTATCGTTGCAATTATAAGTATTATCATGCCTATAACAATGCCATTGCCAATAAGCTGCTTTCTTCTAACCTGGGCGCGGTGTCTCTTTCTATATTCTTCGCGCCTTCTCTGTCTTATCTTTTCATACTCGTCCATTTAATTATCCCCGGTTATCTCTTTTGTTTGCTTTTATATATCTATTCCAAACTTTTATAAACATTAGCATACATATAAGAGTATATTAGCACAAATCGGCTTATTATGCCACATAAAATAATACAAAAGCACCAGATATTACGACGTAACATAATACCCGGTGCTTTATTATAAATGTATATTCTTATTATTAATCACACTTAATCTCGTGAACCCATCCATCCGGTCCATCAATATGGCCCATCTGAATGCCTGTAAGTGTGTCACGAAGCTTCTTTGTGACAGGTCCCATCTCATCCATACCGCTTGGGAAGCAGATTTCCTTGCCGTGGTCTACAATCTTTCCTACCGGTGAGATTACTGCTGCTGTTCCGCAAAGTCCACACTCAGCAAAATCCTTTACCTCATCAAAGAGCACCTCTCTGTGCTCAACCTTGAGTCCTAAGTACTTCTCTGCAACTACCATCAGTGAACGGCGTGTGATTGATGGCAGGATGCTGTCTGATTTAGGTGTAACAAATGTGCCATCCTTTGTGATAAAGATGAAGTTTGCACCACCTGTCTCCTCTACCTTTGTACGTGTTGCAGGATCGAGGTACATATTCTCTGCAAAGCCCTGTGCATGTGCATCTACAATGGCATGAAGACTCATTGCATAGTTGAGTCCTGCCTTGATATGTCCTGTTCCGTGAGGTGCTGCTCTATCAAAGTCTGATACACGGATTGTGATTGGCTTTGCGCCACCCTTGAAGTATGGTCCTACAGGTGTTACAAGGATTCTGAACTGATACTCATCAGCCGGCTTAACACCGATTACTGCATTTGTTCCCATAATGTATGGTCTGATATAGAGTGTAGCACCTGAGCCGTATGGTGGAACCCATGCAGCATTTGCCTTTACTACTTCCTCAACTGCCTTTACAAATCTATCCTCCGGGAATACAGGCATCTCAAGTCTCTCACATGAATCCTTAAGACGCTGTGCGTTTAAGTCAGGTCTGAAGCAGACAATTCTGCCATCCTCTGTTGTGTATGCCTTAAGTCCCTCGAAGCATGTCTGTGCATACTGGAATACTCCCGCACACTCATTAAGTGTCACTGTATGATCCTTTGTGAGCTGTCCATCGTCCCACTTTCCATCTTTATAATTAGAAACATAGCTGTAATCTGTTTCCTGGTAGCCAAAACTAAGGTTTGACCAATCGATATCCTTCTTTTCCATCTTTATATCCTCCGTTTCTTTACGGATCCGATATAACCTAGCGTTATCATATATCGGGTCTACTATCATTTATGCTCATTCTAGTACAATAGAAAAAAAATGTCTAGTACTATTTTTTTATAATAACTATAACTTAAGTTTCTATATAGCTTTTTTTACTATTATAAGATAAGGCCTGACTTTTTCTTACTTTTTTCAATAGCTGTATTAAACCTTCCAAACGGACGCCCAAGCAGCAGTCCGATCACAAGCGATATTGCTATAAATATAAGAAGAATCGCAAGATCCTTGCAATAATCAAAGCGGTACATGCCTCCCACGCACTCTCTTAGGGCATTCATGGCATAGTTAAACGGCATGAACTTATACAGTGCTCTGTACACCTGCGGCAGCACCTCAACCGGGAATGTGCCACCTGCGCCTGCCACCTGAATGACCATAATAACTACTGCTACAGCCTGTCCCACATTGCCCAAGGCCGCTGTGAGCGAGTACATAAGAAGCGTGAATACAAGGCTTGTCAGTGCGCTTGCACACCAGAAAAGGAACGGATGCTTGCACTGTATTCCGACAAAGAACAAATCACCGAGCACTGTCACAAGTGTCTGAAGCTGGCCTATCACAAAAAATGTGATATATCTGCCAAAAAACTTATGTACGCTGTTTACTTTGCCAAGTGATTTTATATCGTCAGTGTCCTTTACCTTTGTTTTCACAAGTGCAACAGTTATAAGACCTCCCACCCACAGAGCCAGCACTGTGTAAAACGGTGCCATGGCTGAGCCATATGTGAATATCTCATATATCTTCTGCTCATCCATAGACAGCGGTGATGTCACAAACTGCGCAATGAGTGTCGGATCTGTCCGAAGCAGCTTTACAATCTCATTAAACTGCTCATCGTTTGACAAATTATCAAATCCTGATATAACATTCCGCAAACCATCTCTGATCTGCTGTACATACTGTCTGGTATTTACAATATCTGCATTTCCTGATTTAAGAACTGCCGAATAGTCATCGAGTGCTTTTTGTATATCCGGGAAGCTGTTGTCCAAAGAACCAAGCATGGACTGTGTCTCAATAAGTGCATATTCTATATCATATACCGCTCCTGTGAGATTCGGTGACACGCTGTGGTCAAATGTATTTTTAAGTGTATTTATTGCAGACTTGGCACTTGACACATCGGCTTTTATTGATTCCTTAAGAAGCTTTAGCTTATCTGCCGTCAATTCAGTATCAGACTTAAGGTCTTTTATCTGTGTTTTAATGCTTTGGATATTTTTCCTGACAGCCTCTATCTGCGAGCTATCCACTCCCTTTAAGCCTTGAATAGCGGAAAGAGTATTCTCAGCAAGCTGTTCTACCGTATCAAAGCCCGCCACAGAAACAGATATATCCGCAGTATCGGCATCAGCTACTCCCGATGCATTTAAGAGCTGTATAGAGTTTTCCAGCACATCGAGCTGGCTGTTTATGTTTGATAAGCTTATGTCGACCATCTGTGTGATGGTTTGTGCTGTCTGTGCCCCCGAGAGCACCGACGACTGCATGCCGCTTACCGATGACTGTCCCCCGTCAATCAGCCCCTGCACACTCGGAAGCAGTGACTGTGTCGAGCCTATCAGGCTGTCTGCTGAATCCGTGAGCATGGCAAATGTATCGAGTATGCCTGCATATGCAGAAAGAGTCGTATCCATATCCTTTAGCTTGTCAACAACCGTTCCGGCCAGGTTATCGCCTGATTTGCCGTCCCCCACTATGAGCTCTCCCGACTTTGACGCTATCTCTGTAATCGTGCTCACCATTGAAGAGTTTACAGACTGCTGCACCGTGGTCTTGACCTTTGATGTTATCTTTGTGGCTATGGCATTTTTCTTGCTGTTTTCATAGTATTCTATCTGCGGATTGACCGGCTCACCGCTTAGGAAGCTAAGCATATCATCTGAAAAATCCTTCGGCACTATAAATGCTGCATAGCACTTTCCACTATAAACATACTCCAGTGCCTCTTTACTGCTGTCTGTGAAAATCCAGCCAATTGCATCGTTTTCCTTCAGTCCCTTTATGACACTGTCTCCCATGCATAGCTTTAAATCACCGACGCTCATCCCCTCATCCTCAGAATATACTGCTATGTGCATCTGTGATGTAGCTTCCTCTCCGTAAGGATCCCAGTTGGACATAATATTAAACCATGCATATAAAGCCGGGATGATGCCAAGTCCCATAATAATGACTATGGCAACCACATTTGTGGATATACGTTTCAGGTCAGCCAGATATATTTGAAATATTTTTTTCATTGCTCGGCATCCTCCCCTGTACTTTGCTGCATCGTATCAAATTTCTGCTCCGCTCTTTCGGCTATTTCCTGCACCCTGTCCTCAATCTGCACGACAGGACTCACACTCTGTGCATCACAGCCGCTTATCTCATTCATCTTCTCCTGCAGCTTATAGTCCACATACTCGACTCCGATTAAATACACTGCGATAGCAAACAGGCTCACTATCCACAGCACAAGAAAAATGATTTTGGAGCTGTCCGGCACAATCATCAGCAGAACAAGAAAAAAGAGCGGAATGATGTATATGCACCTTAATCCTATTTTTATCCGTTTTTGATTCTGCTCATGGATGGTCTTTTCATATCCGACCAGCTTATCGTACATCTCGCGCAGTCTCTTATCATCGGATAGCGGCTGCTCATTCACATTATTATTTGCATTATTATTCATATCATTATCCATATTGGAATCTTTATTACTGTTTCTACCTGTATCCTGCATACTTTCCTTCCTGCTTTATAGCTTACGGCACATCAGAAGTACCATATTAATATGCCAATTATCAATTTATTAATTGTACATTTAACTATAACATCTCAGTATCTTCCATACGCTTCTCTATAAAATGATTGAGTCTGATAAACGGCTTTCGTATCACAAGTCCTATCACCAAAGAGGCTGCACCAAAAAGTAAAAGCGTGATATAACATTTGCCGAGTGTGTTTTCGTACATACCTCCTATACACTCCCTCATCGCATTTATCGCATATGGGAATGGGAAGAAAATATACACTGCCCTGAAAAATGCCGGCAGCGCCTCTATCGGATATGTGCCGCCGCTTCCTGCAATCTGGAGTACCATGACAACCACCGCCAGTGCCTTTCCTATATCGCCAAAGGATATGGTCAGAGAATATATGAGCAGTGAAAATGTAAGGCTTGTCACTGCGCCTGTCACAATAAATGAAACCGGATGCACACACTGTATTTTAAGCAGGTATAAATCACCTAGCACAATGATAAAAGTCTGTACCTGTGACAGTAAAAAGAATGTCAGATATCTGCCAAAATAAAGCTGTGAAGGCTTTAGTTTCCCAAGCCCCTTAGCATCCGCGTGAACCTTTACCAGCGAAACAAGTATAGTCATGCCCACCCATATGGCAAGTGTCGTGTAAAAAGGTGCTACTCCGGAGCCATAATTGGCTATCTCGTAGATATAATTATCTGATACCTGCACCGGCTCTGAAAAGAAGCTGCCAAGCTTTTCAGGATTCCCCGAAAGCAGATTCACTATGATATCAGCTTTTTCATCCTCAGAGGCTGCTTCAAGCCTGTTGAGTGTCGTATTTATCTTGTCAGATGCTGATTCTATAACTCCCTTAAGCTGTGTCATGCTCATATTGAGTGTATCAAGCGTACTGTCCACTCCGTCAAACACCTGCGCCATGGAGCCTGATGTCTGACTTAAATTGCCAAGTGTGGTCTGCATTGAATCAAGAACAGACGACATACTGCTTATCATGCCGTCCACCTGTGGCACTATCTGTGAGGTATATGTATCATTCACTGCTGACGCGGTCGATGAAAGAGCTGACATAACACTCTTAAGTGTTTCCTCAGAATTCTGTGTCTTTCCCGATAAATCCACAGACAGTGTACTTTCTATCATGCTCCTTGTCTGCTCCTTGACAAGCTCTATATTGGAAATAAGTGTGCCGACATGGGTATCGTCCATATCCGGCTTTATTTTGTTGATTTTGTCCTCAAGAGTGTCAATATTACCTTTCAAAGCATCCGCTGACTGTTTAATATTTTGCACATCACTTTGAATAGTATTTACATCCTTCGACAGATTTGCATCTGAAATCTGCTTTGATATATCATCAATCGAGCTCTTCACCTTTGCTAATGCCGACGTGATATCTGCGCTAAAGCTGTCGAAGGATTGTCTGGTGGACTGCAGATCATTTTTACTCTCTTCAAGCCTGTCTGTGCCCTTTGCAAGCTTATCCTGCCCATCTTTGAGTGCTTCGCCCGTTTCTTTAGACACCTGTGACAACGCCTTATTTCCGTCAATAAACGTATCTATCATGGCATCGTACTGAGCAAGACTCTCTGATACCGCTTCAAGCTTACCGGTCATCTGCCCCACAGCATCCTTTTCCTTCATGTCATCGGATATTACGTTGGTCTCCTTAAATACCTGCTCTGCAAGCACCTTTATAAACTGCTTATTAATACTTGATTTAACAGCACTTGCTGCACTGTCCGTTATCTTTGTCGCAACAGCATTTTTCTTGTCGTTGAGATAGTAGGTAATCCTTGGATTTTCAATATTGTCAGCTACACCATGATACATGCTGTAGGTAAACTGCTCATCTATGACAAGTGCAGAATAATATCTGCCTGACTTAACACCCTCAACAGCCTTTTCCTCTGATTTAACAAATTTCCAGCCTATAGTATCCTTTTGCTTTAATGACTCTACCACACCATCGCCCATATTTACAGTTTCGCTGTCATTCTTCGTCCAGCCCTTGTCCAGATTGACTACTGCAATTGCTATATTTCCGGTGTTGCCATACGGATCCCAGTTGGCATAGATATTAAACCATGCATACAGCGCCGGCAGCACGCACAGTCCAATAACTATAATGAGTACAAGCACATTTCGGAATATGCCGCACATATCTCTTTTAAAAATTCTTAAAATATCAGCCATGAATCATCCTCTTATATCCGGTGTTTATATCCGGTGCTGTTTAAGCTCCCCAATAAAATACAATGAGCCAAATGCAACATTTTTCGTATCTCTTTTCAGGTGCTTTCTTATCTCATCAACTCCTGAAAGCTCTGTTGCCTCAACTCCCTCTTTTCTGATAAAATCAGCAAGGTGCGATGCCTGCAGTGCCCTGTCTGAATCCGGTGTCACTGTATAAAACTCCTCAGCAAGAGGTAAAATCTCACGTATCATGGCATCGTAGTCCTTATCAGCCATGACTCCCATGAAAAAGCAAAATTTCTCACCCGGATACATCTGCATGAGGCTCTCCCTAAGTGCATCAACTCCATTGCTGTTGTGTGCTCCGTCCACCAGCAGAAACGGCTCCTTTGATACTATCTCCATGCGTCCCGGCCACACAGCCTCTTCAAGTGCACTCTTTATCCTGTCATTCAGGTTTGTTTTCTCGCTCTTTGGCCCTGTCTTATCATATTGAATTTCGTATTCCGGCCCGCCATAGTGCTTTCCCAGCACATACCGCGCCGCAAGCTCTGCCGCTGCTGCATTCTCCCACTGAAATGTGCCACAAAGCCTCAGTGCATAGCCGCTGCAGCGTGCTATATCGCTTTGCTCCACAGTAATTATCCGTGCATGCTTTTTTTGCGCTTCCTGCTCAATCACCTGCATGGCACGTTTATCCTGCTGTTCCACCACCACTGTGCTGTTTTCCTTTATGATACCGGCCTTCTCAGCCGCTATATCCGCTATATCACTGCCAAGGATAGCCATATGGTCATAGCCTATCTTTGTAATAACGGCACATTGCGGTGTGCCGATTGCATTTGTTGAGTCAAGTCTGCCTCCGAGCCCTGTCTCAATGACCATATAATCGCACTGCTGCTCCTCAAAGTACAAAAGAGCCATGGCAAGGCAGTAGTCAAACATCGTAAGTCCTATGCCAAAATCTATATCAAGCAGATAGTTTCCAAGCCGTGTGACATCCTCCTTAGCTATCATACGCCCATCAACCGTGATGCGCTCCTCAAAATCTACCAGATGCGGTGATACAAACGTGCCTACCCTCATATGCTCTTTTTTTAATATACTAGAAAAAAAAGCGCACACCGAGCCCTTTCCATTGGTGCCTGCCACATGGATATACGGTATTATGCGCTTTTGCTTTCCTTTTTCTCTCAGCACCTTTATGACCTGTGCTGTCACCACCACTCCCGGCTCATTGCCGAAACGGCGTGTGTTTTCTATTTTGTTTAAAACCTGTGTGTAATCTAAATTTCCCATGCCATCATTATAATATATCCGGCCGATAAAATAAAGACCATATCCTTATACTGCTATAATAATGCCTCCGTCATTTGCATACATGCTTGAGATGCCGGCAGTATCCACAATGACAATCTTCTTAAATCTGGCAAGCTTCTCAAGGCATGCCTTCACATACTGTGCACGCTCCGGGCAGTTGCAGTGTGAAATTGCAAGAATCCTGTGCTCACAGTCCTTTGTGGCAGCCACAACATCCTCTACCATCTTGGCAAGTGCCCTCTTAATGCCTCTGGCCTGGCCAAGCTGCTGGATTGAACCCTCATCGGTTGAGCCCATGACAGGCTTTATATTTAAAGTGCTGGCCACAAAAGCCTTCAGGTTGCTTAATCGTCCTGCCTTTCTTAATGTATCAAGTGTCTCAAGCACAAAGAAGGTATTCATGGAAGAAATATACTCCTCGGTCTGCTTTACAACCTCATCAAATGAAAGTCCACTCTCTTCAAACTCCTGTACCTTCATGCCGATTAGTGTCTCGCCTATAGATGCTGAGCGGGAATTGAATACATAGATTTGCTTGCCACAGTCCTCATGCTCCTCGTTGTACAGATTGACTGCTAAAACAGCGCTGTTGTATGAGCCGCTGAGCTTGCCCGAAAGTGTGACAACATATACATGGTCAGCCTCTCCCTCAAAGGCCTGCATATATTCCTCAGGAGACGGGCATGACGACTTTGGTCCCTTTACACTCTCCTTTACTCTTCTTAAGAAATCATGCTGGTCAAAGCTCTCATCATCGCGGATTCTGTATCCGTCAACATCAAGCTCGAGTGCCACATTGCAAAAATGTCCATCCTTCTTAAGGCTATCTGTGAGCTCACCACAGCTATCTATTATAATCTTATACATATCTATTCCTCCTGCACTATATGATAATAAAAGTTTAAATTACTTTTTTAAAAGTTATTTCATTCCGTAACAAGTAGTTTTCATTACTACGTCATATTAACACGAAAACTAAACTTATGCAAGAGGTTTCTGTATTTATTTTCCCATAATGGTTATCTGCCCTTTAATGGTACCCGAAAAAGGCCGTCACACAGTCGCTTAAGGCTTTCATGTCGCGTACTCCCATAAGCTCACAGGCTGAGTGCATTGCAAGAATAGGTATACCTATATCCACAGTCTTTACCGGCAGAAGCGTACCTGCAATCGAGCCCAGTGTGCTGCCGCCACGGCTGTCCGAACGATTCACAAAACGCTGGTAAGGTATGCCCTTTTCATCACACAGCTGACAGAGAATGGCGATAGCCTGTGCATCCGTAGCATACGACTGCGAACACGCCTGCTTGATACAAAAGCCTTTACCCATGACAGGCTTATTTGTGATATCCATCTTTTCCTTTTTATTAGGATGAAGCGCATGAGCCACATCAACAGACAAAAGCATGGCATCATATATGCTCTCATCTATTTCATTTTCTGAAAGGTCCATATTTCTTAAAATACGCCTGAGCATATCGTGAAGCATTATAGAGGCAGCGCCCTGCTTACTGTTACTTCCAATCTCCTCATGGTCAAAAAGCGCTATGATGTTTATTCCATCAGCTCTGTTTCCATCCTCTATCGCATCAAGAAGAGCCCTGCAGGATGACTGGTTGTCGATTCTCGGTGATGAAATCATGGTGTCATTCACACCGACAAAGCAAGGCTCCTCCACACAAAATGTATTGAGCTCAAAGTCTATGATATCGCTCTTTTCCACAGACAGCTCTCTAGCCAGAAAACTAAGGAAATAATCCGTGGTCATTTCATCCTCAGGTATTGAATCAAGCACCGGCATCAGATCCACCTGATTATTTATCTCGACTCCCTTATTCACATCCCTGTTCATATGGATGGCAAGATTTGGAATAATCATGACAGGCTTTTTAGACCTATATAGCACCATACGCGGATTGAACACATCCTCACTCTTTATAGCCACGCGCCCTGCCACTCCGAGAGGTCTGTCAAACCATGTGTTTAAAATCGGTCCTCCATACACCTCTACATTGACCTGTGCATATGAGTTTGTCATAAAATCCGGATTTGGCTTTATGCGAAGATATGGATAGTCTGTGTGAGCTGCCGCTATTCGCACCATATCCTTTTTGTTGTAGCCGCTTCCTACAGTAAACGCAAACATGGTCGTATCATGATGATTTAAGACATACCTGCCACCGCGCACAAGCTTCCAGTTACCTGTATAATCTATCTCCTCAAATCCGTTTTCCAAAAGCTCCTGCTTTGCAGCCTTCACACACTCGCATGGTGAAACAGCCGCTTTTAGTAAATCAAATAATTTTTCCTGTTTCATGGATTGCCTCCTGTTTTCATTGCATAACGCATTTATTCTACCACGGACTTTACAATTATTCCAGTTGAACAGGCTTTATTTTTAAGGCTATTTTTATATCTATTTTTATGGCATAATCCGCGAATCTGATGTATGATATAATAATCGATAACTATTCAAAACCACTTAGAACAATCATTCGCTGTCACATACAATGTGGAAAATGAGGAGAAATTATGATATCAATTGAACTGACAGACACAAAGGACTTTATGAACAAGCTGCTTCGCACGGAAATCTTTGACAACTTCCTGCTCCAGGAGGCCGTCATCACAAAGGCAGCCTCATACGTCATAGATGGTCACCTGCAAAAGGGCTTTTACAGCTCCACAGAGCTTGAGGAAAATGGTATAGCGGGCTATAGCATACTCCCCTTTAGGATGCTTCGCACAAACTGCTTTGACCTGATAAAGGGCCGACAGACTCCATCGTCATTCAAGTTTGTCTTTCTGCTTTCACCTGAAAATATGGAGCACACCCTAAGCAGTCTGCACTCTGCTTTCACCGTGTCCGATATCAGTGGTTTTTTCATAAATATCAGGTATCAGAGCCAGCTTCTGACTCTGACAACCGGAATATCCTACAATATTTTTTCAGCGGATAAGACCTTAGACAGTGAATGGGATAAGCTTGTAATGAAATTTTTAGCAAATAATGACATAAACTTTAAAGAACTTTGACTTTATTGCTTTACATATTAAACCTGTTATGCTATTCTAACGTTAGTTGCGTAAGCAGCATTATTATTATTTGGAGGTACTTTCGATGAGCAAAGGTACAGTAAAATGGTTCAATAACCAAAAAGGTTACGGATTCATCACAGCCGAGGACGGAAAGGATGTATTCGTACATTTCTCAGGACTTAACATGGAGGGCTTCAAAACTCTCGAGGAAGGTGCAGCAGTAGAGTTCGATATCACTGATGGCGCTAAAGGTCCACAGGCAGTTAACGTTGAGGTAGTTAAATAATTTTGACCACTCAGGCAATCTAGTTTCTATGTACCTTTTTCTTTATTATATATTTAGGTAAAATTATAGTTACAAAAATGTTAATTGGGGAATAAGATATAAGAATCATGATTAAAAAAGAAGAGTTCATTTCGAACTCTTCTTTTTTGCGCTTTTTTATTTGAATGATTTTAGTTGTTTACACGATGATGAGACATCGGTGAGCTTGTGGTGAGTGGTAAAAATGTATAACCATTCGCCTGTCCCCACTGGATGATCTGCTCGACCGCATTGACACTGAAATCCTTTATGTCGTGCTGCAATACAACTGATACGTTGTGGCTCTGCACTCCTGAAATGACATTCTGCACTACCTGTTCCGTGCTGATTGGCTTGGGGTTTGCATCTCCGCTCGATACATTCCAGTCACAGTATAAAAGCCCTCTTGCTGTCACATCATTTACGAGCTGTGTCATAATGCCCGGACAGTAATCCTTGCTCACAGTATTTGATGAGCCTCCCGGGAATCTGATGATTGACGCATCATTTCCTGTCTGTGCCTTTATGATACTGTTCATCTGCTCAAGGTCATCAAAAAATGCCTGCTCACTTGTATATATCTGGTTGTATTTGTGGCTGGCAGAGTGGATAGCCACTGTATGTCCTCTCTTTGCCTCCTCTGCTATCATGTTCTGATAGTCAGGATGTGTATTTGTAACAAAGAAGGTGGCCTTTACATTGTATTTATCAAGCACATCTAATAGCCCCTGTGTATACTTTCCGGGACCATCGTCAAAGGTCAGATAAATAATCTTGTTGCCCGGATTTACTGTGTCTGCCGTGGCAGCCGGATCATACACACTGACCACTCTTGTAGCTGTAGCCTTATTGCCTGATGAATCTGAGACCTCATATGTCACAGTATACTTTCCTGCCTTATCCTTATCTACCTTATCTCCTGATACCTTGACACTGTCTGTGATGTCTCCGTCACAATTGTCTGTTGCCGTGTATCCCGGATCACTGTACTTATCACCCTTTTTAACTGACATAAAATCATCACCCGAAAGCTTTATCTGCGGTGCAGTGCTATCTGTGACATGCACAGTCCTTTTGACCTCGCTCTCATTCTTTGACGAGTCAGCGACACTGTACTTTATCTCATAGTCTCCCGGCTTTGAAGTATCGACAGCTCCTGTGACAGATACCTTGTCTGTCAGATCCCCATCATAGTTGTCTGTTGCCGTATATCCCGGGTCACTGAACTCGCTGCCTGCCTCTACAGTCATCTCTGCATCGCCATTTAATGTAATCTCCGGAGCCTTCTTATCCCTCACTTCAACCTTGATTGTCTGTGTCGCAGTTTTTTTACCGTATTGAGCAGTTACCTTTATCTCGTATGAACCTGTCTTTGTCGCATCGACATTACTGTCTATAGTACATTTTATCTCTTTTCCCTTCCGATTTATAAGCCTGCCTCTGACATACGCCTTGATTTTTGGTGCCTCAAACTTTTTGCCATACTCAACAGTAATACCGTTTTTGAACTTGCTGCTGAACTCAATGTGTGAGTCAAAGCATGTGATATATACTATAAACGCCACCACCAGAACTATTGCAGCCGTAAGTATGCCGATAATCATCTTTTTATTTTTGTCCATTTTTCCAATCCTCTTTAGCATTTTATAATTATTCTCTCTATATTATTACTCAAACCTGATAATATTATTTCAAGCAATATCTATTATAGCGTTAAACAATCTTTTTTGCTACTGCAAATTCCTTGAGAATTTCTTAATGTTGGCTTCATATATTTCAGTTGTGTTACAATTGTTTCTTTATCATGAATGCCTCCGGTGCAGTCTTAATAAGTAATTAATTTATTTAATATCTTTGTTACTATTCAGTTCTCAATATGACTGACCACATATCTTTTTGCAGATATTCGCAATCACAAAAATCCCCCGAACAAGTCGGGGGATTTAAAAAGCTTATGCTGTAACAATCATTTTATTACTGCTCCTTACGGTGCATCTCAAATGTCTCCATATGGTAGTTGGCGATGTTGTCACGAATCTTTCTGTCATCTGCTCTGCTTAAGAGATCATCACGGAACTTCTTGGTAGTCACCATGTCATTGTATGAGCTTGGTCCGCCTACGCAGCCGCCCTCACATGCCATTCCCTCAATGAAGTTCTCAGGAAGCTTGCCTGCCTTCATGAGGAGAAGTGCCTTCTTACACTCTGCTGCTCCGTTTGCCTTGCAAACCTTACAATCAACATCCTCGCCTTTTTCCTTCATGCTCTCGATTACGGCTGCTGTAACTCCGCCTGAGTTTGCGAAACGCTTACCGAATACTGAGCCCTCCTGATATGAGGTATCATCAGCCTCAAGCTGTACTCCCTTTGCCTTCATAATAGCACGAATCTCGCTGAAGGTAAGTACATAATCTGCATTGCCCTCTATCTTCTGATCATGTACCTCTGACTTCTTGGCAACACATGGTCCGATGAATACTGTAACTGCATCAGGGTCCTTTGCCTTTATCATTCTTGAAACTGCACACATAGGTGAAACAGTTGTAGAAATCTTGTCAGCAAGCTCAGGATAGTGCTTTCTAACCATATTTACAAATCCAGGACAGCATGATGTAACCTTCTTCTCTCCTGCCTCGTATGCCTCAAGCCACTCGTCAGCCTCGTATGCTGCTGTCATATCTCCTCCGAGCGCTACCTCAACAAAACCGTTGAAGCCAACTGCCTGCATAGCTTTCTTCCAGCTGTTCATAGTGATATTTGCGCCAAACTGTCCCTCTGCTGCAGGTGCAACCATAGCGTATACATGCTTGTTCTCTGACTTGATTGCATCGATTACATCTACGATGTATGTCTTTGATCCGATAGCTCCGAATGGACAGCTGTGGATACACTTACCACATCTGATACATTTGCTCTCATCAATCACTGAAATGCCGTACTCATTGTATGTAATGGCATTTACAGGGCATGAGAACTTACATGGTCTCTTTAAATGAGCGATAGCGTTGTAAGGACATGCCTGTGCACAGCGTCCACACTCCTTACACTTCTGTGGATCGATATGTGAGCGGAGACGTCCTGCCTCAATTGCTCCGAACTTACATGCATTGATACAAGCCTTGCCAAGACAGTTCTGACAGTTCTCAGTAACTGTGTAGCTCGAAATCGGACAATCCTCACATGCTGAGCTGATTACCTGGATGATATTGCCGTCATCGTTTGCGCTTGGTGCTTTACCCTCTGCAAGTCTGACACGTTGACGGATGATTTCTCTCTCCTTGTAGATACAGCAACGGAACTGAGGTGTCGGTCCCGGAATAAGTGTAAATGGGATGTCATCTCTGATCTCATCGAGGTTACCTGCAAATGCAGCCTTTGCGACCTCAAGCAAAACTGCATGTTTGATTTTGATTACGTTTTCGTCAGCGTACATATTATCTCCTTTTCCTTAAAATAATGTATATTTTGTTACCTAATTAATTACATACTTAGAAGAATCATTATACCATGTGACACTTCCCATATCACATGACCTGATTCCTCTAAAAAAATGCTCCTAGTATTTATCTACTAGGAACATTCTACAAAATTTTTTAAACTTTTTCTACCCTTGTATTCATCAAAATACAAAGAATTGTTATTTTTTTCACAATAGCAGCGACTTCAATAAGAATTACTCATGGCGCAGTGCGTCAATCGGGTTTAGGTTCGCTGCCTTGTATGATGGAAGCATACCAAATATGATTCCGATTGCCATTGAAAAAAGCACCGCAAGTATAGCTGCTGCCGGACTTATCGCTGTCGGCGTACCGTTTAGCATTGAGATGACCTTAGAGAGTATCACTCCGACCAGCACTCCGACCAGACCTCCAAGACTTGTGAGCACAACAGCCTCTGTGAGGAACTGTCCAAGTATTGCTCCCTTTCCTGCTCCGATTGCTTTTTTAAGTCCTATCTCTGAGGTACGCTCTGTGACTGACACAAGCATGATATTCATGACGCCGATACCACCGACTAGCAGTGATATTCCAGCAATCCAGATCAGCATCATGTTGGTTGACTGGCTGAGCTGCTGTATCTGCTTTGCCTGCTCCTGTAAATCCTGTGCCTTGTAGGTCACATCAGAGCCGTCTGTAACATTTAAATTGCTGTTAAGTATCTCCTCAGCAGCCTTTCCCACTGTAGCCATGGTATCCGTGCTGTCTGCCTTAAGCAAAAGGTTCTGCGGCTCATCATAACCAAATATAACCGGCCATGTTCCGCTTGGCACAAATACATTGCCCTGGCTGTCATCATGGGCATACATATAGTAATCATCCATTGAGTTTATTACCAGGTCATAGCTGTCCTTTTCCGTGACTACACCGACTACTGTAAACGGATATCCCTGTATCTCTACTGTCTTGCCGAGCGCGCTCTCTCCTGAAAACAGGCTGCTCTCCACGCTCTCATCAATAAGAGCCACCCTGCGTGCATTTGCATAGTCATTCTTTGAGAAGCCTCTGCCCTTCATGACTACATAGCTTGCAGTATCGAAATATCCGTCATCGACACCTGTTATATTGCCGCCCGAAAGCGCCGTGTTCAGATAATAGACTGCATTAGAAGCCTGTCTTGTACGGTAAAGAGCTGCATTTTTCACATGGTCGAGCTCCTTTATGCTGTCAAGTGTGGCAGCCGATACCTCAGTCACTCCCGCCGGCGCCGTTTCATATGATAAATCCATATCATAGCCATCCTTCTGCAGTGTGACCTTTACGTTATTACTTCCCGAACCTATGAGGTTCTTTTCTATCTGTTCGTTTGTGCCCTGAATTGTGGAAACAATCGCAATAATTGCTGCAATTCCGATGATGATTCCAAGCATGGTCAGAAACGAACGCATCTTATGTGACCAGATTCCCCTAAAGGACAATCTAATATTTTCAAGCATCTTTAATCCTCCCTGCTAAACTAATACATACCATCTTCCGACACCTTGGTTTTCTCGCCCTCCCTGACTCCATACGGGAATGCAATATAGTCATCATTTGTCAGACCTGACTTTATCTCCACATATGAGCCCCAGAGCGACTTGCCTGTTTTGACAGACTGTTTTTTGAGCTTTCCGTTGTCATCCTTGTATATATATGACTGTCCGTTCTCGGTTCTGACATATGACTTGTCGATATATAGTCCACTGTCAGAGCCCTCCGATGATGTATCTATGGTCAACTCAAGTGAATCGCCCTTTTTGAGATTCTGCGGATTCTCAATGTACGCGGTGTACTCATAGAATGAGGAGTTTGGATTGCTGTCTCCATAATAGTTTACGCTGTCTGACGGCACATTGCTTATCTCGGATATCGTGCCCTCATAGGTATCACCTGTCATGTAGTTGACTGCTGATACGCTCTGTCCTATTTTTACCGTATCCAGATCCAGCTCACCGATTGTTCCGCTGATATACAGTCCTGATGCTCCCGAAAGCTGCAGGAAAGGTGTACCGTCCTGCGGTGGATTGGCAGGATCACCGACTGTTGTCACAATTCCATCCTTCTTTGCATATACCACGCCATCCTCAAGCTCGCTCTGAAGCTCCTTTAAATCGGCCTGTGCAATTCTCTTTTGTAAATCAACATCGGCAACACTTCTGGTCTGCTCCTTTATAGCATCCTTAAGCTCATCTGCTGTGTATGTCTTTTCTTCTGCCGCGGTATCAGCTTCTGTCTGTGCGGTCTGTTCTGTGGCACTGTCTGTTTTGGTATCCGACGGCTCACTTCCTTCTGTATCATCAGAAGCATCTCCTGCTGTAGTTGTACCTGCAAGGAAAAGCTTTATCTCATCGCTTTCATCATAGCCGCCAAGCCTATCTCCTCTTACGATAAGCTCCATATCAGGTGCAGACGCATCTCCTATTACAAACCGCGCTACCGCGCTCTTTTCTGAGAGTGTATTCAAAAGCTCCCCTGATACATATGAAGCTTCTGTACATGTAAATACATAAGGATCGTCCTCTGTACCGATTCCTTTGGCCTCTGACAAATCAGATATCACATCATGCTGTTCATCAGGCGCAGATGGCTGTGTGTCAGGCTGTGGCTCAGGTGTAACAGGAGTCTCGGGCTGCTTTTCAACCGGTTTAGTGTTCTTTAGCTTGTCAAGCTTCTGTTTTTCCGATGCAAGCTGGTTCTCAAGACTCTGTATCTCAAGCTGCTTCATCTCAACCGAGAGCGAAAGACTCGTCACATCATATGCAAGGAGTTTATCTCCGGCCTTTACCTGCTGATCCTTTGTGACATAAACCTCTGTCACCTTCTGTCCATCCTTTAAATTGATTGTCTGACATGCATCATCACACACCATTCCCTCACTGGTCATGGATGTGTAGTCGTTTGTCGTGCTGATCATTGAAACACTCATGACGGAAGCAAGCCCCTTGGAGTTCCTGTAATAAACAACTCCTGTGATGCTTCCCGCTGCAACTGCAACTACAAGGACAGCTATTATAATGATCTTAATTCTCTTTTTCTTTTTCATTACCTGCCTCCTGTCCTTCCTCTGTTATCTCGCCGTCTATGATGTGGACGATGCGCTTTGCCTGCTCGGCTACCTTTCTGTCATGTGTAATCACGACAACCGTCACACCGGACTCATTAAGGCTCTCAAAGAGCTCAAGCACCTGCTTGCCTGACTTTGAATCCAAAGCTCCCGTAGGCTCATCCGCAAGCAGAAGCTTTGGATGATTAACCATTGCTCTCGCTATCGCCACTCTCTGCTTCTGTCCTCCCGAAAGCTGCGTAGGCTTGAAATCAGCCCTGTCTGAAAGCCCAACACGCTCTAAGGCCTCCATTCCCATCTGCCTTCTGTCCTTTTTGCTCACACCGGCATATATGAGTGGCAGGCATACATTGTCCAGTGCACACTCTCTCGGCATGAGTTGGAAATTCTGGAATACAAATCCAATTGTATCGCGCCTTACCCTCGTAAGCTCCTTTTCCTTAAGCTCACTGACAGGTCTGCCGTCAAGTATATATGTGCCCGATGTTGGCAGATCAAGACACCCCACTATATTCATGAGAGTGGTCTTGCCGGAGCCCGACGGCCCCATGATTGCCACGTACTCTCCCTCCTCAATCTGGAGTGAGACGTCCTTTAAAACCGGCACCACGAGCTTATCCTGGTCATAGTTTTTATAAATATGCTGGAGTTCTAGAATCATCTACTGTACCTCCGCGTCACCTGAACTGGTGGCATCTGCAGCACCTTCGTCCATTGTGCCATCGTCCATTGTGCCATCATCAACAGGACCGCCCTCAGTGCCCTCAAGCATCTGGTCATCAAGAGCTTCTGTACCCATATCGTCATAGACTGAATCTTCACCGCCGCCATTTTCAACGTACTCTTCCCATGTCTGTGCCGGCTCACCCTCATAAAGATCATCAGATGCCCATACTATATAGTCATCCTTTGTAAGCCCTGACTTGATTTCATACATCATGAGATTCTCGTCATAGTCTCCAAGCTCAACCTTTGTCTTCTCAAGCTTATCCTTTTTATTAAGTGTCCATACATATGCATCATCGCCATCCTTTACGACATAGCTCTCATCAATCCAAATACCATCCTTCACCTGCGTCTGTCCGAAATCCGGCTCCACATATACATGCTGTCCTAAAAGCATGTCGCCTGTGCCTGTAAGCTGCACATAGAAGTTGTACTTTGATGCCTTCTGCTCGCTGCTTCCATCATCATACATGCCGGAATTGCTGTTATCAGTCTGAGTATTCTCAGTATCAACCTTGCTGATGGTACCCTGCCATGTCTTTGACTCATCAACTCTCGAGCGCACTATAACTGCCTGCCCCTCTGCGAGTCCACTGTTTAAAAAGCTCTGCTCATCAATTGTGCCCTTTACCCTGTAATCACCCGTGGCAACGATTGTCATAAATGCAGTATCTGCTGTGTCTGCACTCTGATTCTCATTGATTTTCTTTACAACACCAATCATTGTGCTGTTTACAGTGGCATTTTTGATGCTCTCATCATACTTTTCTATCTCTGCCTTCTTCGTGGCAATATCGTACTGAGTCTGCTTCTGCTGTGTCTGCGCCTGCTGAATCTGCAGTGTATAGTCAAGCTGCTGATCCTTTGGCGCTTCCTTCTTTTCCTTGGTGAGCTGCTCTATCTGTGCATCATAGCCGGAAAGCGTATTGTTTAAGCTCTCAAGCTCAAGCGTGGCGCTTTCCTTTTTCGCAGCAAGCTCCTTTGTATCATAGGTAAAAAGAGGTGTACCCACCTGTACCTCATCCCCCTCTGACACAAGAATATCCTTTACCGTTTTTTCACTGTCAGCCTTGATATCCATGGTATCGGCTGCTTCCACGACACCGCTGTACTTGTCAGTACTTCCCGCCTGATACATGACATCAGCGACCTTGTTTGCATAGACTCCCGATGCCTTTGCTGCATTCTTTCCCTTTGTCATTGCAATGACAACAGCTGACACAATCACTGCTATGATAAGCACAACTGCAATCACTGAAATGATTATCTTTTTCTTTTTACTCATTTCGACCTCCCGGTTTCTTATAATTAATTGATTGATTATGAATTAATCATACCAAATATATATTGCATCTGTCTTTTAAGATTTTTTTAATATTTTACTAATAAAAAATGGAGGTTAGTATGGAAATAGCATTTAGTGAGAAAATTTCTCCACAGCTGTCCGCCGCCCTGTTGTCCACCCCTTATGAGCTTGGAAAAGAGGGAGGGCTTTCAAGCGGCTATCTGCCGGAGAGTGATAGCTGGGAAGTGATAGTAAAATATGTCGGTGACATCGAAAAAATAAAAGAAAAGTATCCTTCTGTGCTCATCACAAAGCTGCTCGGAAACTATGCGGTGCTCGTAATTGAGAAATCACTTGTAAATACCGTTGCCCTGTGCGATGAAATCATATATATGGAAAAGCCAAAGCAGTTTAACTACGATGTGTACGAGGGCTCTCAGGCCTCATGCATCACTCCCGTACACACCAATCCATATAATCTGACCGGAAATGGTGTGCTCGTAGGCATTATCGACTCCGGAATTTACTATGCCCATCCGGCTTTTATACAGGATGGTGTAAGCAGAATCGCCTATCTGTGGGACCAGACTGTTTCCGATGATACCTCACACAGTGATATCATCCCTTTCGGCACCTTATATGACCGAGATACAATCACCAAAGCCATAAATGCAGAAAACAGCTTAGAAATGCAGCGCATCTGTCCAAGCATCGACATATCCGGGCACGGCACTCATGTAGCAGGAATCGCTGCCGGAAACGGAAATGGTAATGATAATGAACAAAACACAAAATACCGCGGTGTTGCTTATGAAAGCACTCTTATAATCGTAAAACTCAAAACTTCAGGCGGTGCCAGCTTTCCCACAACCACGCAGATTATGCTGGCAGTAGACTTTTGCATAAGAAAATCAGTCGATATGAACATGCCTATCGCCATAAACCTAAGCTTTGGCACAAGTAACGGCTCGCACAGCGGCACCTCACTGCTTGAAGCATATCTGGACTATATAGCAGGAAACTACCGCTGCGCTGTCTCAGTCGGCTCAGGTAACGATGGAGCCGGCTTTGGCCATGCAAACGGCAGCTCGTACCCTGCCGATGCAGAGCTTGCGATAGGCTATCCTGAGCCGTCTCTTTCCATTGATTTATGGAAAAAATACTGGGATGAGATACAGCTGCGCATTAGTGCACCAAATAATGATATGCTGGAGATTCCCGATACAATTACCAATCAGGCAAAGGGCTTTACATACAGATACAATCTCGATGGGACAGACATATATATAACAGGCGGCGGTCCCTCTCCCTACTCTCCTTTTCAGGAAATATTCATTGAACTCATGGGATCGGAATATATCTCACCCGGCATCTGGAAAATATCACTTGAACCCATATCTGTAAAGGACGGCTCATGGGATATATGGCTGCCGTCAGGTGCCCTGCGCAATGCACAGACCTCATTTATCCATGCATCGCCTGATATCACCCTGACCATCCCCTCAACCGCTCAAAATGTCATATCTGTCGGAGCCTATGACAGCCAAACAAACCGCACAGCCGCCTTTTCCGGCCGAGGCTATACCTGGGCCTTTGACAACATAAAGCCTGATATCATTGCGCCCGGTGTAGACATTATTTCATGCTCAAACACAGGAGGCTACACTTCAAAAACAGGGACATCTATGGCTGCACCGTTTGTAACCGGTGCGGCTGCGCTTCTGATGGAATGGGGAATTGTGCGCGGAAATGACCTCTATATGTATGGCGACAAGCTTAAAGCCTCTCTCATAAAAGGTGCCGGTGAAAATGTATTTACAGCTGCCTCAAGGGCTGTCTCTGAAAACACTTCCAAAAACACAAAATACCCCAACCCTGTTACGGGCTGGGGTACATTGTGCTTACTGGATAGTATTCCTTAGTGGAAGCGCTATTCGTATACATGCTTCTGATGCTTCTTTGCATCTGCCTTATTCTTTTTCTTCAATGGATGCTTTGGGTTTTTATCCATTATAATCGCTTCCTTCCGTTCGTTCTGACTACGTTATACACCTGCAATCAGCACTTGTCAAGCAAGAGTGCTATTTTTAATTAATTATTTATATTTAATGCAAAATCGCAATCATTTTGATGTCAAAGCATCGATTTGTATGCACAATTATTGACAGTTTGCTAAATTTAATTATTATCTCTTCATCACACTCTTTTTAAACACAGTCATCGCAATTCAAAAATACATCATTACATAGCTGCCAAATATACAAAATATGCCGCATAGCAAAGCAGCATCACCACTCCACATGGCTTTCTAAGCTCTTTATGTCTTATCGTACCTCCCCACAGAAGCACACCGCACAGGATTGCCACAACTGTATCAATCACAAACCTGCTCTCAAACGGTACCGGACAAATGAGAGCTACTGTTCCGATTACAAAGAGTATATTGAAAATATTGCTGCCGACTATATTTCCAATCGCTATACCGGCATTTCCCTTGCGTGCTGCTGAAACAGATGTAACAAGCTCCGGAAGAGATGTGCCGAATGCAACGATTGTCAGTCCGATAAAGCGCTCACTCATGCCGCAGGCTCTTGCTATGGTCGTGGCACCGTTTACGACAAGCTGGCTTCCAATTACGACGCACACACCGCCCAGCACAATAAAGAGCAGACATTTCCATACCGGATATAGCTTTACCGACTGCTCATCACCGCTGTCATTGCCCTTTTTTGCCAGAAAATACAAATAAAGCAGATATGCAATAAATAAAATCCACAGTATAACACCCTCAATGAATGTGATTTCATTGCCTGTCATTCCCATCACGAGAAGCACCGCTGTGATAAGAAGCATGTACGGTATCTCGTATTTGAATGTGGTTTTTTGTATGGCTACATTTGTGATGAGTGCCGTCACTCCCAGAATTATAAGGATATTTAGTATATTGCTGCCGACTATATTGCCGACTGTAATCCCCGCATTACCCTTTATTCCTGCAGTGATGCTGACTGCCGCCTCCGGCAGCGACGTGCCCATCGCCACAATCGTCAGTCCAATCACAAGCTGCGGAATACCAAATTTCCCGGCGAGCGCCGCCGCTCCATCCACAAACACATCCGCGCCCTTCACCAGTGCTACAAAGCCTGCTATAAGCAGTAAAATTGCTACAAAAATCATAATTTTCCTCCTTCTGCTGTCCTTTTTAAGGATGCCTGATTAATTGATAGTTACAGCTATGTCCTATCAGCAGAAGGTTTTTGTATACAAAAAAGGCGACACTTCTGCTGTATAAAACAACAAAAGTCTCGCCATTTAATCACTCTCCGGATTGCTGTCATATATGTATGATATGTATGAGCAATCGTACTGACGGATAAGTAAGCACTTTCGTGCCGGCTACTCCCTTTCACTTATATACTATGATATGTCAACGCAGTGTATTCGTCAAGAGAAAGTTTTTCTTGCCTTTATCACGCTAACGTGGTAGCATGGTTACTAAATAAACTATTAAAGGGGTACTACAAATGAAAACATCAGAAATTATTGTATTTATCGTCTATCTGCTGTGCATGCTGGGTATCGGTATCTTCTTCTTCGTGAAAAACAGAAACGGCGGAGAAAAGACCTACTTCCTCGGCGGACGTGAGATGGGACCATGGGTTGCAGCGCTGTCAGCCGGAGCCTCAGACATGAGTGCATGGGTACTCATGGGACTTCCTACTTCTATCTATGCACTGGGCTTAGGTCAGGTATGGATTCCTGTAGGACTTGCAATCGGCTACACTATAAGCTGGCTGCTTGAAGCACCGAGACTGAGAAAATTCTCGATTGTAGCAAACGACTCAATCACCATTCCGCAGTATCTGACCAACAGATTCCTGTCCAAATCACTTGCACTGCAGGTGATATGTGCAATTGTGTTTTTGGTTGCATACACTATTTATGCGGCATCAAGCGTAAAGGCATGCGGTACTCTTTTCCACACTGTAATAGGAATGGATCCACAGATTGCCATGTATCTTGCAGCAGTTGTCATCGTAGGCTATACTTTCCTCGGAGGCTTCTCGGCTGTATGCTGGACCGATTTTTTCCAGGGCATGCTCGTGCTTGGTTCTATGTTTATAGCACCGATTTTTGCAGCATTTATGCTTGATACATCATCTATATCAGCACTCCCGGGCGGTTACTTAAATCCATTCTCAAGCTGGCAGGATATCGTGTCAGGACTGGCATGGGGACTTGGTTACTTTGGTATGCCACATATCATTATCAGATTCATGTCCATCAAATCACAGAAGGATTTGAAAAAATCAGCAAAAATCGGAATCACATGGACTCTGCTTATTGTATTTTTTGCGACTTTAATCGGAGTAATCGGAAGACTTTTCCTTGGCTTTGACGAATCAATCAATGAAAACTCTCTTGTTTTCATCCAGATTGTAAGAAAGATTTTCCCGGGTGTTATCTCAGGTATACTCCTCTCAGCAGTGCTTGCCGCTTCCATGAGTACCGCAGACAGCCAGCTGCTTGCTGCTTCATCTGCTTTCTCGAGTGATGTGTACAAGCCTGTCATCAGAAAAGGCAAGGCAAGTGACAAAGAGATGATGTGGACCGGCCGTATTGTCGTTCTTGGAATCTCTGTTGCAGCACTCATCATCGCATCAAACCCTAATGCCGGCTCTATCATGGCACTTGTTTCCAATGCATGGGGTATCTTTGGAGCTGCCTTTGGACCTGCAATCATGCTCAGCCTCTTCTGGAAGCGCTTTAACTTCAAGGGTGCTGTTGCCGGAATCATAACAGGTGCTGCCGTTGATATATTGTGGTATGCATTCCTCACATCAACCGGAATCTACGAGCTGCTGCCGGGATTTGTTTTAGGACTTATCGCAGCCGTTGTTGTGACACTTTGCACAAATGAGCCTTCAAAAGAGGTTTATGAGCTCTTCGATAAAGCCGAAAAGTTTGATGAATAATTAAAGTAATTAATCATTTAAGAACATAAGTAAAACCGTCGTACCTTGCCATTTAAGACCCCGGTACGACGGTTTTATTTTATTTTTTCTTATGCGTTATGTTGTGCTTTTAGAAGAGCTGCTTTAGTACCTGCATTGGTATTTACCTTTACAAAGGCAAATGTGCTGAAATGGTCTGTCTCAAATACAATTCCTTTAACTTCTACAGATGAAGCACTCGCTCTTTAATCTCCTGGGTTCTTCCCTGATTCCAGAACTGTGTGCCTATATAGCCGCATGTACGGCGAGCTACACTCATCTTGTTCTGGTCACGATTGCCACAGTGTGGGCACTCCCAGATAAGCTTGCCTGAGCCCTCTTCCTCTACGATTTTGATTTCTCCATCGTAGCCGCATACCTGGCAATAGTCGCTCTTTGTATTCAGCTCTGCGTACATGATATTGTCGTAAATGTACTGCATTACTGAAAGCACTGCAGGGATATTGTCCTGCATGTTTGGTACCTCAACGTAGCTGATAGCGCCACCCGGAGACAGCTTCTGGAACTGGGACTCAAACTTTAGCTTGTCAAATGCATTAATCTGCTCTGTTACATGCACATGGTAGCTGTTTGTAATATAGTTCTTGTCGGTAACACCCTTTATGATACCAAAGCGCTTCTGTAAGCACTTCGCGAACTTATAGGTGGTAGACTCAAGCGGTGTGCCATATATACTGAAATCGATGTTTGACTCCTTTTTCCACTGCTCACATGCATCGTTTAAGCGCTGCATTACCTTAAGTGCAAACGGTGTTCCCTCTTTTGGCTCTGTGTGTGATACTCCCTTCATATAGCGTACACACTCACAAAGTCCTGCATAGCCGAGTGAGATTGTTGAGTATCCGTTAAATAATAATGGGTCTATAACCTCTCCCTTTTTCAGACGTGCAAGTGCTCCGTTCTGCCAGAGAATCGGTGCTACATCGGATTTGGTACCAAGAAGCCTCTTATGTCTGCACATAAGTGCTCTATGACACAGCTCAAGTCTCTCATCAAGTATCTTCCAGAATTTTTCCTCATCCTTTTCTGATGAGCATGCCACATCAACGAGATTTAAGGTGACAACACCCTGGTTGAAACGTCCATAGTATTTACGCTTGTTTGGATCAAAGTTCTCGGCATGTGCCACATTGCCCGCTGTCTGTGAGCATCTGTCCACTGTGAGGAATGAACGGCAGCCCATGCATGTATACACATCTCCGTCCTTAAGCTCCTTCATGACCTTCTCTGAAATATAATCAGGCACCATTCTCTTTGCAGAACACTGTGCCGCAAGCACTGTGAGATTCCAGTACTTTGAATCCTCTGTGATATTATCATCCTCAAGCACATATATGAGCTTAGGGAATGCCGGTGTGATATATACACCCTTTTCGTTCTTTACGCCCTTTATTCTCTGGTGCAGCATCTCCTCAATGATTGCGGCAAGATCTGCCTTTGTCTGCGGATCGGATACCTCATTCAGGTACATGAATACTGTGATAAACGGTGCCTGTCCGTTTGTAGTCATGAGCGTGATGACCTGATACTGAATCATCTGCACACCGCGGTTGATTTCTTCCTTGACACGAAGCTCTGCTACCTCGTTGATTTTTTCTTCATCTAAATCAAGGCCTACGCTCTCGAATTCCTTTTGCACCTGCTTTCTGAACTTCTCACGACTGACCTGTACAAATGGTGCCAGATGTGCAAGCGAGATACTCTGTCCACCATACTGTGAGCTGGCAATCTGTGCGATAGCCTGTGTAGCGATGTTGCAGGCTGTTGAAAAGCTCTTTGGTGTGTCAATCATAGTCTCACTGATTACTGTGCCGTTCTGAAGCATGTCCTCAAGGTTTACAAGACAGCAGTTGTGCATATGCTGTGCAAAATAATCTGCATCGTGGAAATGGATAAGCCCCTTCTCATGAGCCTCCACTATATCCTCAGGAAGCAGGAAACGGCGTGTGATATCCTTGCTCACCTCACCTGCCATGTAGTCACGCTGCACGCTGTTTACAGTAGGATTCTTGTTGGAGTTTTCCTGCTTTACCTCCTCGTTATTGCACTCAAGAAGGCTAAGAATCTGCTGGTCCGTAGAGTTTGACTTACGGACGATGGCTCTCTTGTATCTGTAAGTGATGTAGTTTCTGGCTACGGTAAAGGCACGCTTGTTCATGAGCTGGTTCTCCACCATATCCTGTATCTCCTCAACGCTTGGAGAGCGCTTCATGTTCTCACATGCAGTCTCCACGTTGCTTGCAATTTCCTCAATCTGATCAGCAGTAAGCTTCTCATAGTCTAGCACTGAATCGTTTGCCTTTCTAATGGCAGCTACAATTTTGGCTGCATCAAATATATCCTCACTGCCGCTTCGCTTGATGATTTTCATGTAAATTTCTCCTCTCTGTATACTATATTCCATATAATGTAGTGTACTATATATAGTATTGTCATTCAATGCACATACTATATATATACATTTTATCATGTGTAATGGCACAAAATATGCAGCTATAAATGAGATGTAATCATTAATTCATGTCACTGCCCTGCAATGTAAAGCGGGCTTTTCACCAAACAATTACGATATAGCTACATATAAAATGCCATATTATTTAATACAAATCTGTGCATCTGTCTTTTGATGACAATCTAAATTATACAAGATATTGTTGCTATGTCAATACGCTCAACAATATTTTGTAGCATTTTGACTTATTGCACAAAAAAAGCCACAATATTTATGCTACTTTTTCAACTCTGTAATTATTTTGTTACTTGTTAAGCTTTTCCATATTGTCAATCACTCTGTCCAAAAAGCCAAGCATCATGTTAAACTCCTCCTTAGAAAAGCCTTCGTGCATGGCTTCCTCTATTACCATTATATTTTCCCTCACCCTGTTTTCGTGGTCCAGTGCTTTTTGCGTCAGCTCAATCCTCTTAAGCCTTGCATCATTTTCCATAGGTGTGCGCACAATATAGCCGTTTTTTTCAAGACTTTTAAGCATATTTGTCACTGTGGCTCCTGACAGATGAAACTTTGCTTCGATATCCTTTTGAAATATATTTTGGCCCTGATTATCCATTATATATCCAATCATCATACCCTGGCTTCGCGGTATACATTCTGTTTTACTGCACCTTTTTCTGTCAAAATATTTGTCTATACTCCTGCTGATGCGGTTTATCTTGTGTCCTAAGTATTTATCCGGTGTAAACTCCTTCATATCTGAAATCCTTTCATAGATTTTTCTTGACAATAAAAAAAGTATATCTATAATATAGTTAGCACACTAACTAATTAAATGCAAGTATTTTTTAGTTAACCACATTACCATAAATGTGGGAAGTTTGTTTTAATCAAATATGAAATATAAGAAGAAAGGACAAAACATATGTTAAAAACACTAGGTGCCCAAATAAAGGAATACAAATGGGCTTCGATTGCGACACCTGTTTTCATGCTGCTTGAGGTGGCTGTGGATACCATAATCCCTCTTCTCATGGCATCAATCATCGACAACGGTGTCAATATGGGCGACACAAGGCATATCTATATCATGGGTGTGTGGATGATTGTCGCAGCACTGTTTGGTCTTTTGACAGGATGTCTCGGTGCAAAATATGGTGCAAAGGCCGCCATGGGCTTTGGAAAAAATCTGCGTGCTGCAATGTTTCGCAACATCCAGACCTTTTCCTTTGCAAATATCGACAGATTCTCATCCGCTAGCCTTGTCACACGTATGACAACCGATGTGACCAACATCCAGAATGCTTACATGATGCTGCTTCGCATGGCTATGAGAGCCCCTGCATCCATAATATGTGCGATGGCTATGTCATTTTTCATCAGCCCTCGCCTTGCGACAATATACTTAATCGCTGTCATTGTGCTTGGAGCTTTACTGCTTTTCATCAGTAAGGCGGCCATGAAATACTTCGACAGAGCCTTCAAGCGCTATGATGACCTGAATGAAAGCGTACAGGAAAACGTATCCGCTATCCGCGTTGTAAAGGCATACGTCCGTGAGGATTATGAGAAGAAACGTTTTTCAAAGGCAGCACAGAATATCTACGACGTATTTGTGAAGGCAGAAAGCCTTGTGGTATACAACTCTCCTCTCATGCAGTTTACAGTGTATGCCTGCATCCTGTTAATAAGCTGGCTCGGAGCTCATATGGTGGTAAGCAGCACTCTCACTACAGGTGATCTGATGGCTCTTCTCACCTATTGCATGAATATTCTGATGAACCTCATGATGCTCTCGATGGTGTTTGTAATGATTTCACTCTCACTCGCATCCGCAAGACGAATCAGCGAGGTATTAAATGAACAGAGCACACTGCACAATCCTAAGGAGCCGCTTTACGATGTACCTGACGGAAGCATAAGCTTTAAGCATGTAACCTTCAGATATTCAGACACCGCTGAAACTCCGGTTCTGTCAGATATAAATCTAGACATAAAATCTGGTGAGACCATCGGCATCATAGGAGGAACCGGAAGCTCGAAATCTTCCCTTGTAAACCTGATAAGCCGTCTCTACGACACAGACACCGGCTCTGTAATCGTCGGAGGCCACGATGTGCGTGAGTACGACATGGACACTCTCAGAAACAAGGTAGCTGTCGTGCTCCAGCAGAACGTGCTTTTCTCGGGCACCATACTCGAAAATCTGCGCTGGGGTGACAAAAACGCTACCACAGATGAGTGTATTGAGGCCTGCAAAATGGCATGCGCCGATGACTTTATCGAGTCCTTCCCTGACAAGTACAACACCTACATAGAACAGGGCGGAACCAACGTATCCGGTGGCCAGAAGCAGCGTCTGTGTATCGCAAGGGCTCTGCTTAAAAAGCCAAGGATACTCATACTCGATGACAGCACCTCGGCTGTAGATACAGCAACAGATTCAAAAATCCGTGCTGCCCTCGCAAAAACAATACCGGGAACCACTAAGCTCATCATCGCACAGCGTATCTCATCAGTCATGGATGCTGACCGTATCATCGTGATGAATGACGGAAAAGTGGACGGCTTTGACACTCACGAAAATCTGCTTAAAAATAATGAAATCTACCGCGATGTTTACGATTCCCAGACAAACGGCGGAGGAGACTTTGATGAAGGAGGTGCTGCCTGATGCCAGGACCAAGAGGACCACGAGGTCCAAAACCCAAAATTAAAAATCCCGGTAAGCTTTTTGCGCGCCTCATGGGATTTATTTTCAAGAAATATTTACCTGCCTGCATAATTGTTGTGATATGTATCTTTGTCAGTGTACTTGCAAATGTGCAGGGAACCATGTTTACCAAAAATTTGATTGATGACTATATAGTACCACTGCTTAAGACAGAAAATCCCGACTACGGACCACTCCTTGCAGCAATGGGAAGGGTCGCCGTATTCTACGGTATCGGCGTCATTAGTACGTTTGCATACAGCAAAATAATGATCTACGTATCACAGGGCACCATTAAGAACCTGCGTGTTGAGCTCTTTTCCCATATGCAGGATCTGCCAATCCGATACTTTGACTCACATGCGCACGGCGATATCATGTCAATTTATACAAACGATATCGATACACTCCGCCAGCTCATCAGCCAGAGTCTTCCGCAGATACTTAACAGTGCTATCACTGTTGTGAGCGTTTTTGTTTCAATGGTCATATTAAATATTCCGCTCACCATACTAACTATCGTGATGGTAATCGTAACAACAGTCGTGACAAAGAAATTTGCAGGCTTCTCCAGCCGCTATTTCCTTGCACAGCAGCGCGACCTCGGCAAGGTTAACGGCTTCATCGAGGAAATGCTCAACGGCCAGAAGGTAGTCAAGGTATTTACCCACGAGCAGGAAAATATTGAAGCCTTCGACAAAATAAATGATGAACTCTTTGAAAGCGCCTACAATGCCAACATGTACTCCAACATGCTCGGTCCTGTAAACGCACAGATTGGAAATCTAAGCTACGTGCTCTGCGCTCTTGCAGGCGGTGTTATGGCTCTTTCAGGCTTTGGCGGTCTGACCCTTGGTAAGCTTGCGAGCTTTCTGACCTTTAACAAGAGCTTTAACATGCCTATCTCGCAGGTCAGCCAGCAGTTCAACAGTATCATCATGGCACTTGCCGGATGCGACCGTATCTTCTCACTGCTCGATGAAGCGCCTGAGACTGACGAGGGCTATGTCACACTGGTAAATGCTAAGGAAGAAAACGGAAAACTCACTGAAACACCTGAGCACACTGGCTTATGGGCATGGAAGCATACTCATCAGGCTGACGGCTCTGTGGACTACAAAAAACTCGAGGGCGATGTGGTATTTGACGATGTGGATTTCGGATATGTGCCTGAGAAAATTGTACTGCACGATGTGGATCTTTTTGCAACACCCGGTCAGAAGATTGCCTTTGTCGGCACCACCGGAGCTGGAAAGACTACCATCACTAACCTTATCAACCGCTTCTACGATATAGCAGACGGCAAGATAAGATATGACGGCATCAATATAAACAAGATTAAAAAGGCTGATCTGCGCCACTCTCTTGGCATTGTTTTGCAGGATACCCACCTTTTCACAGCTACTGTCATGGAAAACATCCGCTACGGCAAGCTTGATGCCACAGATGATGAAGTATACGCAGCTGCCCGCCTGGCAAACGCCGATACGTTTATCCGCCAGCTTCCTGACGGCTACAATACTGTACTGACAGGTGACGGTGCAAACCTAAGCCAAGGCCAGCGCCAGCTTCTAGCCATTGCGCGTGCCGCTATCGCCGATCCGCCTGTGCTCATCCTCGATGAGGCTACAAGCTCAATTGATACACGTACCGAGCGTATTGTTCAGGACGGCATGGATAAGCTCATGCACGGCCGTACTACATTTGTTATCGCACACAGGCTTTCTACTGTCAGAAACAGCGACTGCATTATGGTTTTGGAGCAGGGACGCATTATTGAAAGGGGAAGTCATGATGAGCTGATTTCAAAGAAGGGAAAGTATTATCAGCTTTATACCGGAAAGACTGCGTAATTCACTTGACTAACTACGAAAACCGGGAGACCGGGAATACGGCAGAGGGCACACCCTCATGTGCGCTAACATGAGGGTGTGCCCTTAATGCCTACCTGAATCATCTTCATTGCTTCTATTGCAGTCTTATGACTTTCAGGCGTTACGCAGGCGCAGGCATTTTCTATTACGAACACCTCTGCGTCTTTACAGAACGTCTTTGCAATCGCTACGTTGCTTATTACGCATATTCCTGTGCAGAATCCGCAGAAATAAATCTCTGTATCGCTGTTATCATATTCCGCAAGAAGTCTACCAAGCTCTTTGCTGCCAAAAGTCGGCTTGTCAATATAAGTCATATCGTCACAATTAACTCCACGCTCCTTCATTGCATCTTTAAGACGAGCGTCTACTTCCCATCCGTTTGTCCCTTTAATACAGTGCGTTACCGGAAGTTTCTTTCCTTCCTGAGTATTCAGATAATTTTCATCATGCGTATCCCTTGTGAATATCACGTCATCATATTTTCCTGACCTGATTTCATCTGCAATAACATTTGTTGCCACGTCACACTCTTTGTTTCCAAGAGCTCCTGTAATAAAATCATTCTGTGCGTCCACTACTACTAAAATTTTCTTTGCCATAATTATTCCTCCTACATCATAATTCCTTCATCCGGATCATCTGTCTCCACAATAATTTCCTGTAATACTTTACATTTTATTCCTGTTTTTTCAAATGTACTATTTACATCCATAAATGCTCCTATATTACTTCATTTATTCTTCCTCTTTAATCACCTTTAGGAAACGCTTGACCTCCGCCCATGCACGCTTGGACTCCGGGAAATTGAGGTATCCCATCTGGAACACATGAAACATCCCCTCATACACTGACAGTCGCACCTTAACGCCCTGGATTCTTGCCTTTGCAGCGGCCTCTACCGAGTCAGATAAGAGCATCTCTATCGAGCCTACCTGTATGAGCATTGGTGGAAAGCCTCTGAAATTACCAAACAGCGGCGATATGTATGGATCCATTTTATCGTGGTCACCGGGATAGTCATTCACGTAGATTAGACTGTCCCTCGTGTTACCAAACAGTGGATCCTTTTCGTAGTTTGTCTCATATGACTCTCCGCCTGCTGTGAGGTCTGTCCATGGTGACATGGCTACTATTCCTGCCGGAAGCGGCATGTCGTGGTCACGAAGATACATGGTGAGGCACATTGCAAGGCCTCCGCCCGCTGAGTCTCCTGCCAGCACAATCTGCGAGCCAAACCAGCCCTGTGACAAGAGCCATTTATAGCAGGCTATGGCATCCTCAAGTGCTGCCGGATACGGGTGTTCCGGCGCCACGCGATAGTCAGGCGTGAGCACTGAGCAGCCTTCACTTACCTCATTATAAAGGCCTGCAAATACATAGTATGCATTGCGCACTGCCCCCATATATCCACCACCATGCAGCTGCAGTATCACACGCTCTGTATTTGGGTTTTCCTTTGAGGATAAAAGCTTCATAGTGAAACCGCCCATATCTATATCCTCTGTTACAAAGCAGTCCGGAACAAGCCATGCAGGTTCCTTCATGCGCTTCCTGAGCTCTCCGGATTTTATTTTTTTGCCGATTGCAAGGTCATTTGTGATATGTCCCATCAGATTAGCAAGTATTTTTCCCTGTATACTGACTTCTTCATCTGCCACAGCTGCATTGCTATGGACTTTTTCCGCATGCTCACTTTTCATGGCAGATAATGAATTCTTAAACGTCTTTTCAAGCTTATTACCCAAAGCTCCTATTATTCCAGTTTCATTATCACCATTACTATCGCCGTTTTCAATTTCCGGATGGTAGTTTCCCATCTCTTCATCCTCAAACATATGCGAATTTCCTATTCCATGAAAGCCTATCATATATGAAATCTCCGTTTCAGCTCTGTTCTGGCTCTTTTGTCACCGATAATCAGTGTTCCGAGAAACAAAAACAGCGATGCGCCCATCGCTCCCATTGCCAGATATGGGAACCATATGATCTTGACTGCCACAAGTATCATCGCAATCACGCTCATCAGCACAAGAAAAAGCTGCATCATCATGTAGCTCTGCCAGTTTCTTATGTTTACTATCATAAGTATAATTGTTGCAAGAACCATCGCCAGTATGGCACTTGGGAAAACAAATGTAAGTGCCCAGCCACTGGCTCCTGTGAGCAGGTCTATGCCCTCGAGAAACAGCACCGTGAACACAAATGTACTTACAATTTTAAAAATATATCCGTTTCTTCCGACTATTGCCAGACGCAGCGTCACATTCGCATAGATTACAACAAGAAGCACTATAAAGCTCCAGTTTATCTCATTGTCTGTCATGTAATCAACAGTTGTCAGCACAATCTGTCCTACTATAGACAGAAACAATATGATATTTTCCAGTAATCTGTATTTTCTTGATGCGCCCTTGACGTCAGGATATCTCGTACCGTTGTCATGGCTTGCTGTACTATCTGCCCTCTTTGCTGCACTATCTGTATCGTTTACGCACTTATCCGGCACATCATTATGCTGTTCAAAAACCCCTTCAGTGCCCTGATGATTGTCCGATGACAGTTCAACCGGTGCCACAACCTGCTGGCAGAGTGGGCATTTATCTGTATTGTCTGCAATATACACACCGCATTTCATGCATTTAGTCATAATACTCTCCATTTGTCTCAATTGTCACTTCCACTCCGTCATTTACAAGCTTCTTAAAAAAGCTTCTCTGAATCATCGTATCGGCCAGAATAGATGAAAAAGTAAACACCAGCGTGTCCTTGTAGGAGCATATGGTGCCTTTCATAGGCTGTCCCTTGGACATTGGTATAAAGGAATAAAAGCCTGTTATATACGGCTCGTATTCCGGCTCCACCTTTATATTTCCAATATTGGTGATAGTGGTGGTATTCGCCAGTGCCGACTGCGTATAGACCGCCTTCATTGCCAGATTTTTTATAAAAAGAGGCACCGGTCTCATCAGGATATTTTTCTGATTTGACACACTGTATGAGAAAAGATCCTCCAGATGCTCCTTCGAAATCTGTGAATTGATGGAATCCGTCACTATTTTAAGCACCTCCTCAAATGTGTAGGAGCTGTTTTGCGGTCTGAACTCAGCAGATATCATGACAAAAAAGTTCTTTGTGGTCACGGAGTCAAAATAAGGACGAAGGTTCACAGGAACTGCAACCCTGACAGGCATATCGTTTGGCATGCCGTGAAAACACTCCTGATACACACTCCACACAAAGCATGCTACCAGATAATCATTTATGGAAACTCCATAGCGGTGGCAGACCTGCTTCAGCTGTGATACAGGCATCATACCATGTATCAGCCCAAACTCTCCATCGGGTACCTTTTCCAACTTTAAAAGATACGCCTTCTGCCTGTTAAAGCCACTTGGCTTACTTGATTTGTAGTTCTTTACAAAGCTGTCCTCTCTATTTAAGGATGTGCCCTGCGTCAATGAATCGCCCTTTAGCTTTGCAATCTCCGGATGTGTGAGACGCAGATACTGGTAGGTGAGCTCCCTAAGGAAATTGATGCCGCCCATGCCATCTGTCAACACATGAAATACCTCAAGATTTATTCTGTTCTTATAGTATGTCACCCTGAAAAGATAGCTGTGATTCTTGTTCGGTCTTATAAATCTGCACGGAAATGTATTTTCCTCATGCACCTTTGGTGCCTTTTTGCCATTTTCCTCAAAATAGTTCCAGAATACTCCCATCCTGAGTCTCACATTAAACAGACCAAACTTCGGAAGCACTATATCCAGTGCCTCCTGCAGCTTTTCACTGTCAATCTCATCAGTTAAGGTGACTGAGATCCTATATACATTTGTCATGCTCTCCCCCGCTATACTAGGGAACAGATTTGCTGTGTTGTCCAGCTTGTCCCAGCGGATTGAACGCGTTTTAGACATTTTAAATTCCTCGCTTATTATAATGATATAGCGAAGCAGCACCCTAATCGAGCCTGCCGTACACCTCCATCGGCACATATGCCTTTATCTGTATCCCATCAGCCACATATTCCTCTGACACAAGCTCGCCCTGTTTTCTGATGAGCTGTATCACGCCTGCCTTATCATATGGGATAATTCTCTCAATATATACCTTGTTCTCTCTTAATATCTCCTCTAAAAGAGATTTTACCTCATCTAATCCCAGATCCTTTGCCGCTGAAATGTTAAGAGTATAATCTGCCCTGAAATCATGCAGCGGTTCGTTGTCTGTGCGGGCATCCTGCTTATTAAAAAGTGTGACAAATTTCTTGTCTTTTACACCAAGATCATCCAATGTCTGGTAGGTTATGAACATCTGCTTTTCTCGCTGCATATTTGATGCGTCCACCACATGGAAAATGATGTCAGCGTACTTTGCCTCCTCAAGGGTGCTCTTGAAAGCCTCTATCAGATGATGCGGCAGCTTTCTGATAAACCCGACCGTATCAGTTAAAAGCACCTGCTGCTTGCCATCAAGCGCAAGAATGCGCGTTGTAGGATCAAGCGTTGCAAAGAGCTTATCCTCCTCAAGCACATCTGCCTCTGTCAGGTGATTTAACAGCGTGGACTTACCTGCGTTAGTATATCCTACTATCGCAACAACCGGTACTTTATTTTTTTCACGCTTTGCCCTTGTGATATCTCTGTGCTTCTGCACCTCTTTCAGCTCTCTTCGAAGCTGTGCTATCCTGTCATTTATGAGACGGCGGTCCACCTCGAGCTTTTTCTCTCCGGGACCTCTTGTTCCTATTCCACCGCCAAGCCTTGACATAGACTTTCCCAGTCCCGACAAACGGCTTAATCTGTACTTGAGCTGAGCAAGCTCAACCTGTATCTTACCCTCACTTGTTGTAGCTCTTGATGCAAAAATATCAAGAATGACAAGTGTCCTGTCCATGACCTTTGTGTCAAGGTACATCTCCAGATTTTTCTGCTGTGCAGGACTCAGCTCATCATCGCACACAATGCCTGTTGCCCCTGTACTCTCCACAAGCTCTGCAATCTCCGCCACCTTGCCGGTGCCGACATACGTGCCCGGATGAATTTTTTCTCTTCTTTGGATAAGTGTGCCTACAACTGTCGCACCTGCTGTCTTTACCAGCTCCGCAAGCTCTGAAAGTGAATCATCTGCATCATCACCGTCCTGCTCGCTCACTCCGACAAGCACTACTCTCTCCTCAATATCCTCTATCTTAATAGTATCTGCCATAATCTATCTGGTCTCCAAAAACTGATATTCTCTTGCTGCATCCTCGTCATCGGGATAATCCTTCATGTATTCCTCCATTTTGCTCTTTGCTGTGGCAAAATCGCCGGAATACTCATATGCTATAATCATAGCCTTTGTTATCTGCTGCTTATTCGGCACACTTTCAAGTTCAAGTGCGTTCTGAAAATAAATAATCGCAGTGTCATAGTTACCATTGTCCATCTGCGCCTGTCCCATATTCATCAGCTCATACGAATCTGCCTCACCGCTGTCCAGATATTTCTTAAAATACTTCTGCGAGCTGTCATTATCGCCCTTCTTCTGATATACCTCACCCATATAGTAGTTTGCCTTGACTAGCTTCTCATCAACAGCCTTTTTCAGACTCTTTATTGCTGAATCATAATCTCCGAGCATGGTGTATATACGGCCTCTCTGCATATAGTCATCAGCAGTTTTTGCCTTAAGCTTTAAGGCATTATCCAGGTATTCCTTTCCCTGGTCATTCATGCCATACTTTGACAAGGTCTCATAAACGCCAAGATAGAGCTCATAATTATCATTATTCTCACTGAGCGCCGTCTTAAAATCCTTCAAGCCCTTGTCTGAATCATTCTTGGCAAAATATATACATCCTCTCAGATAGTATGCGTCAGAATCCTTATTATAGTCGATAATAGCCGTATATGTATCAATCGCGCCATCCACGTCACCGCTTAAATACTGTGCCTTTGCCTTATAATAACATATGTCAAGCTCCTCTGCGCCTACTGATCCCACCGACTGGTCCAGTGCCTTCTGAAAAGCATCGACCGCATCATCATAGCTGCCGTTTTCTATACAGTTGATGCCATACTGTCTGTACGCATCCTTGTCCTTTGCCTTATCGCCGGAGCCACAGCCGGTAAGCATGCCTGCCGTGAGCACTACGGTAAGCGTGAGTGCCATAAATTTATTCTTTATCATAATAGTTCTCCATGTGTATATTCTTCCCCTTATTATATATGTATTTGCCAAACTTGTAAATCCCGCCCTTACATTTCTGCCAGAGCCAAAAATGAAATTTTAAATTCCACCACCACATTTGGTGGTGGAATTTACTCCCG
>ENA-OPWD01000096-OPWD01000096.1-human-gut-metagenome-genome-assembly--contig:-NODE-96-length-72332-cov-3.759439_pt1 | contig 72332 bp, 72 predicted proteins | sample MGYA00241502_ERZ501996 | MGnify/ENA primary metagenome ERZ501996 (study PRJEB25962, sample SAMEA2042011) | human gut metagenome | biome: human gut; feature: human-associated habitat; material: faeces... | reverse complement strand
ATTTGAGCTTTTTGAATTTCTCTGAATAAACGTATAAATTAACGTTTTAAAAACTACAATTCCTTATAAAATAAGGATATTCAAGCCATTTTGTTGCATACAAGTTGCATTACAAAAGCTACTCAAATATACTATTTAAAACTTATCACGTAAATTAAATGTTTTTATATAAAAAAAATATCATACTTATTCGTATGATATCCTCTATTATTCAGTTTTATATATTATTAAGGAAGAAAAATTATAAAACTAATCGAGATCTTCGCCATTTGTTTCAATGACTTTTTTATACCAATAAAACGATTTTTTTCGATATCTATTCATCGTTCCATGGCCTTCATCATCTAAATCTACATAAATAAATCCATATCTTTTTGACATTTGACAAGATGAAGCACTTAATAAATCAATGCATCCCCATGTTGTATATCCCATTAAATCAACGCCATCTATAATAACAGCATCCTTTAATGCTTTAATATGTTCTCGATAATACTCAATATGTCTTTCATCATTGATTTCTTTACCTTCGACATATACTTCATTTGTTCCTGTACCATTTTCAACAATAAATAATGGTTTTTGATAACGATCATAATACATATTCAATGTATTACGTAAACCCATTGGATCATCTTGTCTTTTATATAAAATTTCACCTAAGTACGGATTTTTTAAAGTTGCAAGTGGATTATTTTTGATCTCTTCATTGAATTTTTCATCACCACTAACAACATGTGTTGCATAATATGAAAATGAAAGAAAATCAATCGTATTATTTTTAAGAATTTCTTTGTCATCATCTTTAAACGGAATAGTTATTCCTTTTCTTTCTAATTCTCTTAATTTATATGATGGATAGTATCCTCTTGCCTGTACATCGCAGAAAAAGAATGCATCTCTATTTTTTGTAATTGTTGCAAATACATCTTGAGGATGACATGTATATGGATACCATGTACCTCCTGCAAACATATTCCCAATTTTATTTGTTGGATCAATTTCATGACCAATTTTTACTGCCCACGCACTTGCTAATAAAATATGATGAGCTGCATTATATAACTGTTGTTCTTTATCTTCATTTGGATCAATAACAACACCTGCTGATAAATAAGGCAAAATTAATGTATCATTAATTTCATTAAAGGTAAGCCAATAATGTACAATACCTTTATATCTTTTAAATAAAACTGTTGCATATTTCTTATAGAAATCAACCATTTTTCTACTTTTAAAACCACCATATTCTTTTACTAAATAAAGTGGAAAATCGTAATGAGAAATCGTTACTAAAGGTTCAATGTGATATTTTTTTAATTCTTTAAAAACATCATCATAAAATTGTAATCCTTTTTCATTCGGTCCTTCTTCATCCCCTCGAGGAAATATTCTTGACCATGAAATAGATAATCTTAAAACCTTAAATCCCATTTCCGCAAATAATGCAATATCTTCTTTATAACGATGATAGAAATCTATCCCATTTAAAACCGGATATTTTTCATCTTCTTTAAAAGATAAATCTTGTACATTTCCAAACATATATTGAAAACGATTTTTTCCATTTGGAACTACATCCATGTTAGCAAGACCTCTACCATCTTCATTATAGCCACCTTCTACTTGATTAGCAGCTATTGCTCCACCCCATAAGAAATCTTTTGGTAAGGTTCTCACTTTATGCTTCCTCCTCAGCTAATTTTGTGGCTTCTTCTTTCTTGCATAAAGAATGATCATAAGCTACAAAGAATGGATACCAAATAGCTAATGTTAATGGAATCATTAGAGCAATAAAAATGAATACTCTCCAATCTAAACAATAAACAAATAGACTTAGGAAAACAGGATAAGTCCCACTAATTAATAAATAAGGTGCTGTCAATAAACCAAACGAACATGCTAACCAGTAAAGAATGGCTACGATTAATCCATTAGCGATGAAAGGAAGCATTAATACAGGATTAAACATAATTGGTGCTCCAAATAATGCTGGTTCTGAAATTCTAAAAATACTAGGCACAATTGTTGCTTTCCCAAAAGCTTTTAATTGTTGTGATTTTGCTTTCCAACAAGATAAAATACATAGTCCAAGAGTATTTCCTGTTCCTCCTAAAAAACCAATACCTAATGTCATAAAGATAGGATGAAAAATTGGTGCTTGTCCTTTTGCAACTAATGCTGCATTTGCTGTAAAAGCTGCTGTTGTAATTGGAGCAGTAAGTGCCATAGTAACCATTTGTCCATGCACTCCACAACACCATAATAACAACATAAATGCACATAAGAATATTGAACCAGGAACAGAGTTAACTGCTGCAACTGGTGTTGCTAAAACTTTTTCAATAAGCGTTGGAATTGACATTCCTAAATAATTACTACTTAATAAACTTAAAATATAGAATATAGAAACATTGATAACCATAGGTACAATAGTTCTAAAAGAATTTGTTAATGCTGGAGGACAAATTTCTGGTAAACGAATTGTAATATTGTGTATTTCACAAAATCTTGTGATTTCTACTGTTAATAAAGCAACAATAATAGCAGTAAATAATCCTTGTGCACCTAAATATGTACAATTCATTAATAATGGAGTTGTTCCATCCGCTAAAGCTAAATAATTTGCTGGTGCTGCAACTAATAGAAAAACAACAAGTGCAGTTAAACCATTAGTAATACCTTTCATTGAATATGAAGTTGCTAAATTATCAGCAATAACAAAGGTAACTGCTAACGCCAATAATCCCATTGACATATTGTATGGAACTAAAATAGCCATTTTATACTTAGTAGCAAAATTAAACCATCCAGAAAAAATTGACCAAACACCACCAGATTTAACCATGTCTGCAGTTACTGGTGGATTAGCAATAACCATAAATACTGCCCCAACAAAGATTAATGGTAATACTGTCATAAAACCTTTTTGCATTGCAGATAAATGTCTTTGTTCACCTAACTTATCAGCGATTGGAGACATTTTATCTTCAACAAAGTGCATAAACTTATCCATTTACTTCCCCTCCTTTATCATTCTTTTTACTTCTTTTATAATATTTTCAACATTCCCTAAAGCATAATCTGAAGGATTAATAACAGCTGAAGGTCGATCAGTTACTGCTTTTTGAACATCTTTAATTTTATATCTCATTTGTGGTCCCACTAATAAGACATCATAATCTTTATAAACACTTAAATAATCATCAATTGGAATTGCTTTAACTTCTAAATCTTCGTTATTTTGTTCTGCCCATTGATTCATCTTATTCATTAAAATACCAGTTGATAAACCATTAGCACACATTAATAATATTTTCATAAATCTTCCCTCTCTTTAAATTTGCTAATATCAAGTAAATTGAATATTTGATCGATCAGTTGTTTCTTTTTACTTAGCAACTGTAGTATAAAATGTAACCGCTTTTTATTCAAATAGCATATTTTATCTCTTTTTCTTTCATTTATACACTATTTTTTTAATTTATACACTTTTTCTTCTTTATTATTTATTTTCTTCGTTAAACTGTTTATTTACAAGCAATAAAATTATTTACCTTTTAATTACTCTTAAATATTTTTTATACACTTCATACACTAATAAATAAAAATAGCTTACTTTACAATAAGCTATTAAAATAAGTATTAAATTTCTTTAATAATCGTAATTAAACTTGCAATATCAGAATCAGAAAATTGAATATGAAAAGGTTCTTCTATCATTTCTACTAAATCATATAAATATTCGTATGTTTTTTTATGTGTTGAAATTATATTTTTATAATTATATTTTTTAGGAATTGGTACATTATCAACCAAGCTACAGATAACACCACTAAGATGCATAATAAGACCTATCTTTTTATCATAGGATAGTTGATATTGACGATCTAATTCTTGAATAAATTCTGGTAATTCTTTTTTCAAGATATCAATATCAATATTCAGTGCTTGTTTTTCAATATTTTTAAATATTAATGAATATTTTATTTTCTTTTTAATGACAATGTCTTGATTAGAACTTGAAATTAATAGTGATAATTTATCTAATGATGTATTAAATAATTGAGTTACAGAAATAAATTTAATGCCATATAATTGAGGATCAAATGATCCCATTGTACATAAAACATTATACGATTTTCTTAATTCATTAATTTTAAACAATAATTCTTTATGATTATTCATTGATAATGGAACAATATCAATATCTTGTAATTCTAATGAATCTTCTAGGTATTTTTTTATTTGTATAGCACCACCTTCGCCATTCATACATAAAGTGATAATAACATTTTTCTTTTTTTGTCGATGATAGTTTTCAACAATTGTTGGAAAATAATGTTGATAACTTTGTTCTAATTCAGACATAATACCATCTAAATCATCATTGCTACTCATCTTTTTTACGGTTTCTAAAGCAATCATTGTGGAAGGTGCAGCAATAAAACGAATATCTATACCTGTTTCTTTAGAAATCAATTTACCCATAGTTTTTACAGAACCCATGTCATAGATAAGCAATACACCTTTACCTCTATTAATTTTTTCAATCAATGATTTCATTTCTTCATAAGCCATTTGCATTTTCTTTTCTAATAAAAGATCGTATGAATAAACACTATTACTATTTGACATTTGTTTAACAACATTAGTAAGGGAACTTGCTACGTTTTTTCCATGCATAGCAATTAACAATACAGGTTTATTTTCACTTTCTTTTAATTGATTTAAAAGTAAAATCAAAACAATATTTATTGCTTCATCTAATGGTATCGATATTTTATATTTCTTTTCTAAATGTTCTATTAATTTTAAACTTAGTATATATTCTTCTTGATATTTATTTATTATCTGATTTAAATCAAAATTTATTTGCTCGTTTTGCTTATTATTTATTATTTTTGTCAAATGAAGAGATAAAACAATAAAAACTTCTTGTGGGAAAACTCGTTTTAATTTTTGTGATGAACTATCTAAGAACTCTTTTACAATATCTATAATTTCTTGTGGAACGTATTTACTAATATTCAATTCATTTATTTTCTCTTTATCAATGTATTGTCTATAATTTGATATTAATTCATCGTATTTATTTTTTAACAAAAGGGATTTATCAACTAATGATGTATCTTGTTTTTCAAGATGTTCATAAACAGCAGAAGTACTTTCCTTTATTTTTATTTTTTCAATAGAATCTTTTGAATAATAATATAAAAAATCATGTGAAATAAGTTTATTTATCTCTGTCGATTTTTCTTTATAAAAAATAGAACCTTTTTTTACATAGATTGGAAAATCATCAAGATAGACATAGACATTTGAATTATTATCTAAATTTTTCAAAAAAGCATGTGAACATGCACTAGAAATATCATTTACAAGTTGTTTTATATTATTTTTACAATTATAAAGTAATAAGCATTCTAATGTTTCAGGTTCTATAACAATCGACTTATCTATTTTTCTTGCTTCTTTTTTAAAACATTCCTGAACTAATTCCATCCTTTCAACCAATCCTCTTTTATCTAAGGAAGGCAAATCAATTTTTATTGATATATTATCGAGAGCATTACTTTTTAAATCATTTTCATTAAAACAATCCGATGACAAAACAACCATAAAGTTATTTTCTTTTAGTGAACTCATTTCAATTAAATCATATATAATTGATTTATATTTTTTTGGTATTAAATGAACATTATCAAAATAAACCATTCCGTTTTTCGCCTTTTCTAAAGCAGCTTTTCCATAATCAATAAATAAATTCTTAATCATAGTTTCATCATTCATAAAGTATTTACAATTTAGTTTCATTAATTGACCATTTTCATTAATTAGGCCTTTTTCTTTAGAAAATTCATATATTTTTTTAGCAAGTAAACTTTTACCTGTACCACTTTTCCCTGACAATAAAATAACCGGTTTTTTACCAGGATATAAAAGTGTTGATTTAATATCTTGAATAGACTTAGCAAGGCTTCCATTAAATCCTATTAGTCGATTAAATATAGAATCATCTTCATCTAATTTATTATGTATTTTATAAAGTACCGGTCTCCCAGATATTTTTTCTAATTTATTTTCTCTAACTAATTCATTCAAAATAGCTGATAAATTAGAACGTTGAATATGTAAATGACTTGCTAGTTCTTTCGTTGAAAACACCATTTTAGAGGGATCATTTTGATCTTTTTTTGTAGATAGTTTATTGATATAAAAAAGAACCTCATATTTCTTTTTCATAAAATTTCTCCTTTTCTAAATATATTCATATTATAAAACAAAAAAAAGAAATATGCACTCTTTTATAAAGTCTACATATTTTTCATATTCTCTACTCAACTATTTATTTCAATTCTATAGGTACTTTAACTTTTGCATAACGTACTTTTTTACCGTTCTCTTGAAAATAGTAATTTGGATAAGTTGCTGTCGCAATTCCACAAGATTTAATATTACGTTTTTTCAAATAAATAGATATATCTTTAAAAATTTCAGTATTTGGATATTCCCAGTTCTCATTAATAACAACTGTATTTAAACAATGTTGTCTTGGCATAACTCTTGCATCTTTTAAAAATTCTTGAGGAAGTTGATTATAAATAATTTCGGGTATCACAAAAAACCACTCTGTTACACTTTGTGAAGAATCATATTGTTTTACATCTGTTACTTGTGCTTGACTAATGAATGGGAGATATTCAAATAATTTTGCATAATATCTTGGATCATCTTTAGTAAAACAAAATTCTGATTGAGAAATTTTCGCATAAGGTAATAAATAACATTTAGGTTCAACAGTGATCCAATAGTTCCCAATATTATAAAAATCTGTTTCTGACTCAACCTTTAAAGTTGTTAAATAATCTATAAGATTTTTAGTTTCCTTTACTTCTGATTCTAATTCACAAATTTTATTATTTAAAATATCCGTTACTTTAGAAACAGGTATACCTTCAACATACTCTACTGATTCTTTCATAGAATACCCTATCTTTCGATTATATAAACATGCTAATAATGAAATAACATCTTTATTATCTAAATCACGATAGTTATTTTGACTTATTCTTTTTGGATAAATCACTCCTTCTTTTTCATAATAACGTATTGTATCTGTAGATATGCCTAACAATTTAGCAGCTTCACTAATTTTCATAATATGATCTCCTTAACATTAAAGTTAGTCCAATGTTTTATTGATATAAAATTATATCATACAAGATTTATTTCTTCAATTTTGTGTATTTTTAGAAGATAATGTACCTAAATTAGATAAATAAGCCATCCTTGACTATAGAGTTACTCCATAAGTTATAATTTATATATAATCAAATATTTGGAGGTAGAAAAATGGAAAATCGTGTTGTATTAGTTACTGGTGGAGCAAGTGGAATTGGAAAAGGTATGGTTCGTATGTTTGCTGATAGAGGTTGCCAAGTTATTATTTTTGATGTTCAGGATGATAAAGGAGAAACTTTAGCAAAAGAATTATGTGATCAAGGAAAAAAAGTTGTTTATAAACATGTTAATTTATTTGATATTGATGAAATCAAAAATGCCTATGTATGGATAAAAGAACAATTTGGAAAATTAGATTATGCTATGAATAATGCAGGATTTGGTATTCCAGCAAAGCCACTTGATGAATGTACCAGTGAAGAAGTTAATAAAGTAATTGGAATTTGTTTAATTGCTGTTACAAATTGTATGATTGAAGAAATAAAAATAATGAAAGAAAATGGTTTTGGGCGTATTGTCAATACGACATCTGGTGCTGGATTATTAGGAATCAAAGGAAACTCAGTTTATTGTGCAGCTAAGCATGGTGTTGTAGGTGTTACAAAAGCAGCTGCTCTTGATTACGCAACATCTAATATTACTATTAATGCTATCGCACCGGGAACTATCGAAACTGAATTAGTAAACTCACTCAAAGAAATCGCTCCCGATGCTTATAAACAAGCAGAAAAATCAAATCCAAGTGGTCATTTAGGAAAGCCAGAAGATATTGCTAATGCTGCAGTATTCTTATGTGAAGATGCATCATCTTTTATTAATGGTGTTGTGCTCCCTGTTGATAGTGGTTGCGTAGCTGGAAAATAATAAAACTCAATTTTCACAAATATATTGATATTGTATTATATTCATAAGTAGTTAGTTTTTTACAATAACTAACTCTAAAAGTTAGAAAAGGTAAGGATTTCTCTCATCCTTACCTTTTCGTTTTGATGCAATTGTTCTCTAATTTGCAATCAAATTATAGCATTACATATTTTAATATGCAAGTTCATTTCAAAACACAATAACCATTGCACTCATTTCCATTTTACAAAAAAACCCAAATCGAAATATCGATTTGAGCTTTTTGAATTTCTCTGAATAAACGTATAAATTAACGTTTTGAGAATTGTGGAGCACGACGTGCTTTTTTAAGACCATATTTTTTACGTTCTTTAACACGTGAGTCACGAGTTAAGAATCCTGCAGCTTTTAATGTTGGTCTGTAATCGTCACCAGCTTGTAATAAAGCTCTAGCAACACCATGACGGATTGCACCAGCTTGTCCTGAGTACCCCCCACCATAAACATTAACAGTTACATCAAATTTGTCTTTAGTGTTTGTTAATTCTAATGGTTGATTAACAATCATGTTTAATACGTCTGATGCTAAATATTCTCTAGCTTCTTTTCCATTAATAACGAAGTTTCCTGTACCTGGTGTTAAGATAACACGTGCTACAGAAGATTTTCTTCTACCTGTTCCTCTATATTGTACGTTTGCCATTATCTTTCACCTTACCCTTTCACTTTCATTTCTACTGGATTTTGTGCTGCATGAGGATGTTTATCACCAGCATAAACAAATAATTTCATACCTTGTTTTCTACCTAAAGTGTTATGTGGTAACATACCTTTAACTGCTGCTTCAACAAATCCTGTTGGATTTTGTTCTAAGAATTGTTTAGCTGTCTTAACTTTAAGACCACCTAACCATCCTGAGTGACGGTAATATTTAGTGTTTTCTAATTTTTTACCTGTCATAACTACTTTGTCAGCATTGATAATGATTACATAATCACCAGTATCAACATGTGGTGTGTAAGTAGGTTTATTTTTCCCTCTTAACACTGTAGCAACTTCTGAAGCTAAACGACCTAATGTTTGTCCAGCTGCGTCAACTACATACCATTTTCTTTCGATTGTGGCAGCATTTGCCATTGTTGTTTGTCTCATCTTTTCTTTTCTCCTTTGTTTATCCTTACCGGGGACTTTAAAGGTTTTTGCCTATGAAACCTTTTTAATTATATGAAATCACAATATCAATGTCAACAAAATAATGCGACAAAATCATATTATTTTTAATATTTCTCAAATTAGTAAGTAGGATCTTCTGGAATAATAATTGCGGCAAGAATATAAACCAATAAGCCTGTTCCAGCATATAAACAAAGTAATACACACGCAATTCTTACAAGTGAAGGATCAACAGCAAAATATTCAGCTAATCCACCACAAATGCCTGCCAACATTTTATCTTTTCTTGAACGATATAATCTTTTTTTCATTTCTATTCCCCCTCAAAATGAATTGAAACATTTCCTAAATCTGTGTCAATTGTAATATTTTTATTACCAACGACTTCATCTGTTTTACTTACATGAATCGAACTCATGTTTCCATCTTTATCAACATGATATTGGTTTCTTGCACCTGCCATCGTTACTTCAACATTACCCATATCATTTTCTATATCAAATGAATCTGTATTTAAATAATTTAATCTAAGATCTCCCGTATCATTGTCAACACTTGTTTTTCCGTCCACTTGAAGACGTTTAATTGTTGCTTTACTTGAATCACTTTCTAAATCAAGTTGTGTACATTGTAAAGCTTCCATTGTAATATTTGTAGCATCAAAATCTAAACCTACCTCATTAAACCTAATATTTCTCGGTAAATAAAGTGTAACATTTCCTGCCTGTTTTTTATTATTCACTCCATCAAAAGAAATATTTGCTTTTACACCATCATATTTAAATTCATAGTCCCTATCCACATTATCTGCTTCAACTTTAATGACTTCACCATCATAATATTTAATTGTCCCATTTACTGCAGATAACTCCAAAGATAAATCACAAGAATCATCTACTCTCATTTCCATAGAAACATTTCTTGCTTTCCCAAAAGATCTTATTGTTACATATTTACTGAGCTTTTGTGTTTCATCTGGTAATTCACTAATTCCATTCATAAAAAAACCAACAATACATAAAACAGTTCCTATAACCAATGAAGCAAAAGCTATACTTTTATAAATTTTCATATTAACCAACCACCTTATTATAAATATTTTTTCCTAAATCAATCATTGCTCTAAAAGCTTGTGGTAAATATTTAAACAAACTTACTGTCATCAATGATGTTAAATAACTAAGCGAAACAAGTAGTAGACCAATACCTAAACAAATCAAACCACCTGCAATTAAGCCATCTATAAATAAACGAAGCGCCACTACCGCTAAAGCAACAACAGCACAAAGTAAACCAAATGTTCCAAAAACACCAACACAAACAATACCAATAAATAAACCTATTGCTCCAACAATTAATCCACCAATGCCACCAACCGTTGGTAAAACAAGAAGAACTAACAAGACAACAATAATGCCTCTTAAAATACGCATATTTCTTTCATTAAAATGATGAATTTCTTCATGATCAGATTTGATATCTTGATGATTTTCAACACCTAACCCTTCTTTAATTGTTTGTGCAACTTTCTTTGGTGATTCAAGTTCCTTAATAATTTCTTGTTCATGTTCACTTCCAGCATCTTCAAAATAATCACGATAATAATTCAATGCTTCTTCTCTTTCTGTTGCATCTATATCTTGTAATAAATCTTCTAATTCCTTTAGAAATTGTTCCTTATTCATTATTATCCCCTCCTTTTAATAATGAATTAATTTTCTTTGTGTAATCGATCCATTCTAATCGATACATTTCTAATTTATTCTTTCCATTTCCTGTAATACGATAATATCTTCTATTTCTGCCATCTATTTGTTTATCATACGTTTCTAAACACTCATCCTTTTGTAATCTTCTAAGGACAGGATATAATGTCGATTCAGAAACATCAATTCCTTTTCTTACATCTTGGGTAATCTTATAACCATATGTTCCTTCTTCTTCTTTAGCAACAACACTTAAAACAATGGCATCCAATAAAGCAGCCCCTGTATTAAATATCATATTTACCCTCCTATTCTTTATACAATAATATTATACGATGTATAGTATTATATTTCAATAATTATTCGCATAAAAAAATAATGTGCTAAACACATTATCCAAAAAAATCTAAAGTTAATTTTAAAACCTGTTTAATATCTGAAAGTTTATCAAAGTTATGATTTCCATCTTCTATCGAAACAAACTTTGTTCCTTTATGAAATAATTTCATATATTTATCACTAATTTCATAAGGAACCGTTATATCTTTTGTCCCATGAATAACCAGTAATTCATTTTGATACGTATCAAGATTTTGATAAAAATCTCTTTTTAAAATATGCTGGGCACCACCGGCTACGGCCTGTGGGATACCGGCCGCGCCAAGCTCGAGCAGATCTTTGCCGAGGTGATGGGCGCGGAGGATGCCCTTGTGCGCAGTCAGTTCCAATACGTCTTTGCTTTTTCAACTTGACCTGTCAAATAATGAAGTGCCTCTGGCAAGTTAAAAGCAGGTGCCCATAAGACCATCTTTTTAATCACATTTGGATAAAGCTTTGCTAGTTCACTAGCAATAGCTCCTCCCATCGAATGTCCTAAAACATAGATTTCTGTACAATTTTCCATTTTTAAACATTCTTCTAAAATAACTCTGGCACAAGACAGTTCATCTTGAAAAGTCATATCCACAAAATTCCCATCACTTTCTCCACTTCCTAAAAAATCAAAGCGAAAAGAAGCAATTCCTTTAGCTTCTAACATACGTGATAATTGTACATAAGAAAACTTTGTTCCCGTTTTTTGTCCTGTAAAACCATGGAAAATCAAACAAACAGGATGTTTGTCTTGATTAGGTTTATGAAAAAATCCTCTAAGTGTTCCTTTGGGTGTTGGTATTTCACAATAATGTTGCATCTTACATACCCTCACGTGCTTTCTTAATTCTTTTAATACCACCCATTGTGACATATTGTTTTGTAATATCGATGATATTTTCTTTTTTAAAGTCTCCACCAATAAATAAACATGTATCCATAATTTCATTTGTCACAATTGTAAGCATTTCATCAGAAAGTTCTTCATCAAGTTCATTTCTCACAATTTCTTTACATTCATCTATATAAGCAGTTTTATCAATTTCTGTAATACCTTCCATTTTTATACCTCCATTTTTATCTTATTATACCAAAAAATATGTCTAAAAAATGAATTGTACGAAAAAAAAGCCCAATTTGTTCCGTTTTTCAATGACCCAACATTTCTTCCATATAATGAAAATACAAAGAACACGTCTCTCTTATCCATTATGATATTCGTTGTGTTGACAAGAGAAACAGAAAGGAATTCATATGAGTAAAATCATTTTTATTAATTTAAGAAATGTAAGAGAAGACAATGATTTAAAACAAAAAGATCTTGCAAAACTGATCTCTGTTTCTCCCCGTACGTATTCACACTATGAAAACTACGAAAGAGAAATGCCAATTGCTACATGGAAACTTCTTTCCAAAATTTTTAATCATAGTATTGATTTTTTATGCATTACCGCAGAAGTAGACTAACACATAAGAAATATTCTATTACATACAAGTCTGTCCAAATTAGAAAACTAATTTCGTACAGTCTTTTCTTATATAAAAAAGAAGAAATTTCTAATTTTTTGACGTATATATTTATAGAGATAGTTTAATATCTATTTCTTGTATATTATTTTTGTTTAAGATATAATTTGAGAAAGATTGGTGCACAATGCGTCTATACATCGAAAAGAAAGATTTAGAACATCTATTAGAAAATAAAAGTGAATATATTGGAAATAATATAACATAAGATACTATTTTTGCTGCTGTTTCCTTTCTATTATCTGCTTTAACAGCAAATTATGATTCATTTTTTATGATTCCAAGTATCATTATTAAATATTTTTTTATAGTAATTGGTGTACTTTATTTATTTAAGATAGGAAAAGAGTTTATGACAAAAAAATATAATTATGAAAATTTAATAAATGATATTAATAATCTAGACTTAGTGGCTCATAGACATTCGCTAGTCATCATCAAAAACAAAGACAAGTATTTACTTTACGATGATGAAAGATGGCAATGTAAATTATTTATCAATTACAAAACTAAAGATGAAAATAATGAAACTGCTATAAAAGAAGCATTAGAAAAAGATCTACAACTTGATACTTCAACAATAAATTGTGAATTTGTTACTTCTAGAACTCAAGAAAAATATTCAGTTAGTCATAACGAAAATAGAATTTATAATCACAATCTTTACTCTATAACACTTTCTAAATTACCTGCTTATATGAAAAAAGACAATTTTGTGATAAATAATAAGCATTACTATTGGATGACAATGGATGAGATGTTATCTGACTCCAATATTAAAGAAAAAAATTTAGAAGTTGTTTATTTTGTAAAAGACTCAATTTCATAAGCAAGAAGTAAATCCTTTAGTGAAAACTAGAGGATTTTTTATCTATAATTCAAATAAAAAAGGGAAAGCGAACTTTCCTCCTTTATTCATAATCACAAGTATAACCCTTATGATCTAATTCTAATTTAATAACTTCCCAATCATTTAATAATGATCCAAGTTCTTCTTTTAAACGAACAACACCCATCTTATCTTCTTCACGAATAACCGCCATTAAAGTAGGTCCTGCCCCCGATAAATAACATCCTAAAACATTTTTATCAGCTTCTAACACTTTCATGATTTCATCGTAATTATGTATTAATTTACCACGATATGGTTGATGTAAACGATCTTTAAATCCTAATTTTAAACCATCATCATATCCATTGATTAAAGAAGCAACGACAAGCGCTAAATGAGAAACATTTTTGATTGCATCTTGACGATCTAATGTTTGTGGTAATACTTTACGTGATTCTTCTGTAGATAAAGTAAATGGTGGAATAAGTGCAACAAAACGATATTCATGTTTTACTGGAATATTTAAAGTAAGCACTTGTTCTTCTTCCATAACAGAAACTGTTAATCCACCAAAGATAGCCGGTGCCACGTTGTCTGGATGTCCTTCAATCTTTGTAGCAAGTTCAAGAATTTCTTGACGAGCATCTGTTTTATCTTTAAAAGCAAATGCTCCAACAATTCCTGCTACGATACATGTTGAACTACTTCCAAGACCTCTTGTATAAGGCACTTGGCTTTCACAATGAATATTGACACCTTTGAAATCTAAACCACAACTTTGAGCTGCTTGGCTAAAAGCTCGGTATGTTAAGTTTTCTTCATTACAAAATTGTGTTGGGCAACCTGTAATATTTAAACCACCTTCATTTAATTCAAAAGTGAAGGTATTATATAAAGTTAACGCTAATCCAGCAACGTCAAATCCTGGTCCTAAGTTAGCACTTGTTGCTGGTACTTTGACTTTGACTTTCATTCTTTAAAGTCCTTCCATTTCAGATTTAATAAAATTAATAATTTCTGTTTTATCGATATGTGTTTTATGTAACACTTCACGATCTTTGATTCCTACTAATGGTTTAGGAATCGCTACACCTGTTTTTTCATTTAATTTTTCAATAGCTTCATAAACATCTAGTTCTTCATTGAATAATGCTTTATAAACAGATTCTGGGAATTTATATGGAGAAGCTGTTGAAAGTAAGATTGTTTTTGTTTGATCTCCTGTTTCTTTTTGATATTGTTTTAAAACACCATAACCACATGCTGTATGAGTATCTAGGACATATCCATTATCTTCATAACAATCTTTAATTGTTTTTAAAACTTCTTCTTCATTTAAATATCCTGCTTTAAATTGATCTTGAATACGTGCAAATGTTTCATCATCAACTTCATAGATACCATCTGCTTTTAATTTTTCCATGTATTCTTTAACTTTATCACCATCTTTTCCAGACATATACCACACAAGTCTTTCTAAGTTACTTGATACTAAAATATCCATAGCTGGTGCATTTGTTTTAAAGAATTCTCTATTAGCATCATATTTACCTGTCGTAAAGAAATCAGTTAAAATATTATTTTTATTTGATGCTGCAATAAATTTATTAACAGGTAATCCCATGTTTTTTGCAAACCATCCAGCTAAACAGTTTCCGAAGTTTCCACTAGGCACACAGAAGTTTACTTGATCTCCCATTTCAATTTCTTTATTTCTTACAAGTTCAAAATAACTATAGAAATAATAAACGATTTGTGGAATGAGACGTCCTACATTAATTGAATTTGCAGAAGAAAGGAAAACATGATGTTTGTCACTGACTTCTTTTAACATTGGATCACCAAAAGCCACTTTAACAGCACTTTGAGCATCATCAAAGTTTCCATGAATTCCAACAACTTTAACATTTTTTCCTTCTTGCGAAACCATTTGTTGTTGTTGAATTGCACTTACACCATCTAGTGGATAGAAGACTTTAATGCATGTTCCTTCAACATCTTTAAATCCTTCTAAAGCTGCTTTTCCAGTATCCCCACTTGTTGCTGCTAAGATCATCACTTCACGATCTTCTTTTAATTGTTTTAAAGATAATGTCATTAAATGTGGTAAAAGAGATAAAGCCATATCTTTAAATGCTGCTGTTTGTCCATGGAATAATTCAGCAACATAAACATCTCCTGCTTTTTTCACAGGAACTACAATTTCAGGAAATAATCCTTTTCCATAAGCATTTAAACATGCTTGGTGAATGAGTTCTTTTCCATCTTCAGGTACAAAAGTTGAAATCACTTCTGCCGCTAAATCTACATAATTTAATTGAACTAATTTATTTAAATCTAATTTTTGAAAATCAAAATTAGGAACTAACAATCCCCCATCATTACCAATTCCTTGTACAATGGCTTGATAGAAATTGATTTGATCTTGATGATTACGTGTACTTATATATGTCTTATTCATCACTTTATCCTCCAATAATTGAATTTATTATATTGAATATTGTATACAAAGTCAACAATACAGGATTTTATTATTAATAATATAAGGAAAGAAATCCATGAGAAAAAATTGACTAGTGTATACAATCATGCTATTATATCAAAAAATAAAGAAAGTGAGGTTTAACACGATGACCATTATTACTATTATTGATGCATTTTAAAAAATAAAGCATAAAAATAATGGTTTCATAATGTTAAAATCTTTATAGACCATTTGGTCTATTTTTTATTAAGGGGGAATATCATGAAAATCGGTGTTATTGGACTTGGGACTGTAGGATATGGAGTTGTTGAAATTCTTACAAATGAAAAAACACGTTTAGAAAAAGAAATGAAACAAGAAATCGTTGTTAAATATGGGTGTGGTCTTGAAGAAGTTGACTTACCTGAGGGAATTATTTATACAAAAGATTATCACGATGTGATTAATGATGAAGAAATTGATGTTGTTGTTGAACTTATTGGGGGAACAACAATTGCGAAAAATATTATTTTAGAAGCCTTAAATAACAAAAAACATGTTGTTACAGCTAATAAAGCTTTATTAGCTCATTATGGTAAAGAAATTTTCCAAACTGCTAAAGCAAATGATGTACATATTTTCTATGAAGCTTCTGTAGGGGGAGGTATTCCTGTTTTAGCAAGTCAAAAAGAAAGCTTAATCGCAAACAATACAAAAGAAATTGTTGGTATTTTAAATGGAACAACAAACTTTATTTTAACTTTAATGGAAAATGAAAATCTTGATTTTGATGAAGCATTATCAATTGCAGATGGTTTAGGATATGTTGAAGCTAATCCTGCTTTAGACTTAGATGGAATTGATGCAGCTCATAAAATTTGTATCTTAGCGCAAAATGGTTATCAAAAATTTGTCGACTTTGATCAAATTCAAGCAAGTGGTATTCGTAACGTTACAAAGCTTGATATGGACTATGCTAAAAAATTAGGTTATCGTTTTAAGATGATTGCTCAAGCAAAACCAGTTAAAGATGGTTTAGGAATTGATGTTTCCGCAACACTTGTTAATTTAAATGAACTTGTTGCTAATGTTATGGATTCTTACAACGTTGTAGAAATCGATAATGATTATGTAAATAACATCATTTATTATGGTCGTGGGGCTGGTCGTTATGTTACTGCTTCTGCCGTTGTCAGTGATATTATGAAAACACACCAAGTTGAAAGATGGTCACATGATTATGAAGATTGTAAACATGTTTACCCTATTTCTTCTTCACGTTATTATGTAAGAGCATCTAAACCTGTAGATATTCCTTATGAAACATACTATAGTGAAAAAGATGATCATATTTATATAACAGAAGAAATTGAATTAACTGATTTAAAAAATAAACTAGATGATGAAAATGCTGTTATTTTCAAAGTAAGAGGATAAGGAGATTATAAAAATGAAAAAATTTAAAATTGCTATTGTAGGTGCTACTGGTGCCGTTGGTCGTGAAATGTTAAGATGTGTTTTCCAATTTAACTTTCCTTTTGAAAGTATTAAATTATTAGCTTCTGCAAGAAGTGCTGGAAAAGAAATCGAATTTGAAGGACATAAATTTGTTGTTGAAGAATTAACTGAAAATAGTTTTGAAGGTGTTGAAGTTGCTTTCTGGTCTGCTGGTGGAAGCATTTCAGAAAAATATATGAAATATGCCGTAGAAGCTGGATGTGTCAATATTGATAATACTTCACATTTTAGAATGGATCCTAATGTTCCTTTAGTTGTACCCGAAGTAAATGGTGAAGCATTAGTAAATCATCATGGAATTATTTCTTGTCCAAACTGTACAACAATTATGATGTGTAGTGCTCTTACAAGATTAAATGATGAGTTTGATATTGAAAGAATTGTTGTTTCTACTTACCAAGCTGTATCTGGTGCTGGTGTTGCTGGTATGGAAGAACTTTATCGTCAAAGCCAAGAAGTTTTAGATGGTAAAGAACCCGTTGCTAAAACATTACCTTGTGCTGGAGATAAAAAACATTTCCCAATTGCTTTCAACTGTATTCCTCAAGTTGATAAATTTGATTTATCAAATGGATATAGTAAAGAAGAAATAAAAATGGTTAATGAAACTAAAAAAATCTTCAATAAAGATATTGAAGTCAATGCGACTTGTGTCCGTGTTCCTGTTTTACGTGGACATAGTGAATCAATCTATATTGAAACTAAAAAACCAATTGATATGGATAAAGTCTTTGAATTATTAGGAAATAGTACAGGTATCGATTTATGTGATGATTTAGCTAACCAAGTATATCCAATGCCAACAAGCTTTATCGGTGATGAATTAACTCACGTAGGACGTGTTAGAAAAGATTTATATAAAGATAACGCTTTAAGTTTATGGATTACAGGTGACCAATTAATGAAAGGTGCTGCTTATAACTCTGTAGACATCGGACTAAAAATGATTGAATTAGGTTTATTAAAATAAAAGGCAATGACCTCCAATGGAGGTCATTTTTATTGTTCAATTGTTTTAATGACTTTTGCCGGAACACCTGCAATCAAGCTATTGTTTGGCATATCTTTAGTCACCACTGCTCCTGCTGCAATCACACACCCCGCACCAATGGTAACTCCTGGCATCACAGAAACATCGGCACCAAACCAACAATTATTTCCCACTTTAATTGATAAAGCTTTTTCTAGCCCTTGATTTCTTCTTGTATAATTCAATGGATGATTCGCTGTATAAAACCCACAAGAAGGACCAATAAAAACATGATCACCTATTTCAATGGATGCCCCATCCATAAAATAGTTATTAATGTTTACAAAAACATTCTTTCCTAATTTTATATTTTTTCCATAATCCGCTGTAAAAGGACTTAATAAAACAAGATTCTCTGGAAAATACCCTAAAATCTTTTCAATTATTTCATTTCTTTTTTCATCACTTGGTTTTAATTGATTTAATGCAAAACATAAATCCTGACAAACTAATCTTTGATCTATGAGTTCTTGATCATTATTCGCATCATACCATAAACCTGCTACCATTTTTTCTTTTTCAGTCATATTCAATACTCCTTTTACAACTATTATTATCTTTTAAATAAAATATCTCAACAAAAAATATAAAATTTACCACAACACCAAAAATACTTTTCATCGTCAGGAACGATTGCTTTTTCCATATCATATTTTTGAGACAACTTGTTATAACAACCTTTACAAATTTGTGGTGCTACAATAGCTTCTCTAATTTCACCAGTAATTTCCAAACGCCCAAGCACAACTTAATCTTCCTTTTTTTCAATTTTTTTTAGACAATTTCCAAAATGATTTTCATAAAGATATTCTATAGTTTCATATTTATTCCCATCATATCTACATGAACTATCAAGACCTGCATTAATAATTTTCTTGCAAGCATTTACACTTATTTCATATTTTTCAAACATGGTAACTGCTGTTTCTACAACCTCATTCATTCCATATCCAATAACATGATTACTCATCATCTTCATCTTCCTTATGCCTTATTTTATCATTGTTCTCTCACTATTTCATTGGCTGGATTGTCCAAACAGTTGACAAACTGTTTTACACTGTTATATACTGTTTGTAGATGAAGGAGGACGTATATGCGCATAATTATTAATCACTCATCTATGATTCCAATTTATGAACAAATTGTCGATCAGATAAAGAAACAAATCAATAACCACACTTTAAAAGAAAATGATGCTTTGCCTTCTGTAAGAAGTCTTGCTAAAGAATTACAAATTAGTGCTCTTACTGTAAAAAAAGCCTATGATTTTTTAGAAAACGAAGGTCTTACTAAAACAATTCATGGTAAAGGAACTTTTATTCTTGCTGTTAACGAAGAAACACTTTTAGAAGAAACACGTAAAGAAATTGAACATTATTTAGAAAAAGCCATTCAAAAAGGAAAACAAGCAGGTGTAAGTTATGAAGAAATTAAAGAAATGCTAGAACTATTAATGGAGGAGTAATATGTTAAAAGTTAATCATGTTCAAAAATCGTATTCACATTTTCATTTAGATTGTTCATTAGAGATAAAACGAGGATCTATTACTGGAATTATAGGGAAAAATGGTTCAGGGAAAACCACACTTTTTAAAGCTATCTTAAATCTCATTCATATCGATTCTGGTGATATTATACTTTTAGATAAAGATTATAAAGAGGTTGATAAAAATAAGATTGGTTGTACACTAGCTAATATTTCTTTATGTGAATATCTTAAATTGAAAGATTTGGTAGATGTTTTAAGAAATACTTACCAAGATTTTGATTTAGATTACTTTCTACAAAAATGTAATCAATATCAATTTCCTTTAGATAAAAAAATTAATGAATTCTCGACAGGTATGAAAGCAAAACTTAATGTTCTCATTGCTTTGTCACATCATGCAACATTTCTTATTTTAGATGAACCAACAAATGGTTTAGATGTTCTTGCCAGAGAAGAGATCATTGATTTAATTAGAGAGTTTATGAAAGAAGATGAAAATCGTTCAGTGTTAATTAGTTCTCATATTTCTTCTGATTTAGAAGGTTTATGTGATGATATTTATATGATTGATGGTGGTAAGTTTCTATTTCATGAAACAACGGATTGTTTATTAGATCAATATGGTTTATTAAAATTAACAGATAAACAATTTGATCAAGTAGACCCTAGTTATTTTATAAAAACAAGAAAAGAGAATTATGGTTATGCTGTTCTAACGAATCAAAAACAATTCTATCAAGAAAATTATCCAGAAATTATTATTGAAAAAAATAATTTTGATACTTTATTTTCTATGATGTTAAGGGGTGAATAAAATGAAAGGACTATTTATTAAAGATTTTTCATATATCAAAGAAAGCAAAGTACTCTTTCTTTTTCTTGTTTTATTTGGTTTTGGCGCTTCTTATTTCTATAAAAAGCCTACTTTTGTTTTAGGTTATTTCAGTGTTTTTCCAAGTATTATTCTAATGAGTACAATTAGCTATGATAGTATTAATCATGGTTTTACATCTTTATTTACAATGCCTATAAAAAAAGAAGATTATCTCAAACAAAAATATAGCTTAGGTATTTTATTAGGATTACTCTTTCTATTCTTTGCAATTTGTATTTCAAGTATAGGTTACTATCGTATTCAACAATCTTTTAACTTTATAAATAGTGATTTTCTTCAAGGATGTTTTCTTACTCTTATGTTTTCTTATTTTGTGATTGCAATTGTAACTCCGGTAGGAATCTACTTCGAAGCTCAAAGGAGTCAACTTGCAATGGTTATTGTTTTTGGTGGACTTTTTGTATGTGTTGCTCTTATTTATTTCCTAACAAAACTCATTGGTTGTGATTTAGAGTCCATTATTGATGCACTCATCGAAAAACATTTATCGATTGTAACACTTTCTACTGGTTTATTTACACTTATCTGTAATATCATTTCTTATCATATTAGTTTAAAACTTTTAAACAAAAAAGAATATTAAAAAATGCTCTGTTCAAATGAACATGAGCATTTCTTTTATTATAAATCACAAATACCTTTACCTTCTCCATAAACATCATACCAATCACTATTGAAATCATTTACTGCTTTTTCAATACTTGGATTTGCAAAGATTTGTTTTAAGACTTCTACGGGTGCTGTTATTGCTTGACTTCCATAATTGAAAGCATCTCTTACTTGTTGCACTCCTTTAAAGCTTGCTGCTAATATCTTACAATCATATCCATCTTGTACAATTCTATTAGAGAGTTCATTGATGAGTTCCATTGGATCATTTCCTAGGTTTCCTATTCTATTGACATAAGGTGCAATATAATCTGCCCCTGCCGCTAATGCCATATAGGCTTGCATTAAATCATAGACAGCTGTTGCTGTGACATTGACTCCTTCTGCTTTTAGTTTTTTAATAGCTTTAACTCCTTCATAAGATACAGGTACTTTGATATAGACTTGATCATCGATTTCTTCTAGAATACGATGAGCTTCTTTAACGATTTCATCACATTCTTTTGAAATCACTTGAATATGAAGACTTCTTTCTTTTCCAATGATTTCTCTTACTTCTTTCATATGTTTAAAGAAATCTTTTGGACTTGTTTTTTTTACAATTGAAGGATTGCTTGTTACTCCTACGATTGGCATATATTCTACTGCTTCTTTTATATCTTCTAAATTTACTGTATCAATTATAAATTCCATTTTTCTTTTCTCCTATAATGTTTGTTCAGTTCTTCCAATAATATCATCTTGTGTTGCTTTTGATAACACATTAAAGAATGCAGAATATCCAGCAACACGAACAATTAAATCTTTATGTTTTTCAGGATGTGCTTGAGCATCTAATAATGTTTCTTTAGAAACAACATTATATTGAACATGATATCCTTTTAAACGATTGAAGAATGTTTTAATCAACATTTCTATTTTTTCTTTATTTTCTTCCTTTGATAATAATTGAGGTGTTACCTTTTGATTTAATAAGACACCACCTGTAATTTCATGTGTTGGTAATTTAGAAACAGATTTAAAGACAGCTGTTGGTCCTTTTTTATCCATGGCGTGAGCAGGTGAACAACCTTCAGCAAGAGGCGTATGTGCTTTTCTTCCATCAGGTGTAGCCATTGTGCCATAACCTTGTCCGACATTGGCCGAAATACTTGAAGTTCCAGCATAACGAATCCCACCAATTGGCCCTCTTCCATAACGTGTATTTGGATATTTTTTCATTTCATCAATATAAACATTATAAACATCAACCACTAATTGATCGACTTCATCAATATCATTACCATATTTTGGCACATCATTAATCAACATTTCTTGAATTCTTTGACTTTCTTCACTTGCATAATCATCTAAAATCGCATTCCATAATTCTTCAGGCGTTATTTTCTTTTCTTCAAAGACAAGTTTTTTAATAGCCACAAGACTATCTGCCATATTCGCAATTCCTACTTGTAATCCAGAAATAAAGTCATAAACAGCGCCACCTTCTTTAATCGTTTTTCCTCGACCAATGCAATCTTCTGTTAAGGCAGAACATAAAACATCTGGTACATCTCTTTCAAGGGCTAAGTCAATGGCATTTTCCACAATGACCGACATACGTGTTAAATAGCGCATCCCTTTTTCAATGGCTTTAAAAAGTTCATCATAAGATGTCATATCTTTAAAGTATCCACTACCTTCAAAGAAACGTTTCCCCGACGTCATATCTACCCCATCATTCATTGCCATTAATAAAATACGTGGGAAGTTCATATAAGACATTCCAGTACAACGATAGCCCCATTTACCAGGAACCGCTGTTTCAACACAACCAATAGCTGAATAATTATACGCATCTTCTTCTTTAACGCCTTTTTCAATAAAGGATGGAATAATGATTTCATCATTATTGAAAGCTGGCATTCCTGTTCCAAGTTTCATAACTTCAATGGCTTCATCTAAAAATGCTTTTGGCATATTTTTGTGATAACGCACCGTTAAGTTTGGTTGAGGTAAACGTGTTTGCGCTACTGATCTTAAAACAAGATAAGAAAGTTCATTTGTCGCATCTTTTTTATCAGGTGTTTGTCCACCAATAGTTACATTTTGATACATTGGACTTCCGGCACTTGAAAAAGTATGAGCTTGTGAACGTACTTTATTAATTGTAAGTGTTTTGATCCATAAGTTATCTAATAATTCAACAGCTTGTTCTTCTGTTATATTATTAAGATCTTTATCATGTTTATAATAAGGATAAATGTATTGATCAAAACGTCCATAAGATAAAGAATGTCCATTTGATTCAATTTGTAGGATCAATTGAATAAACCATGTTGATTGAATCGCTTCATAGAAAGTTTCTGCTTTTTCATAAGGAACTTTCTTACAAACACGTGCAATTTCTTCTAATTCTTCCTTTCGTTTTCCTTCAGCACCTCTAGCAAGTTCTAAAGCAAGTTCACTATAACGATTCGCGAATGTTTTAACCGCTTCAATAACAATTAAAACAGCTTTATAAAATTGATATTTATCAATATTTTCAGGAATACATAAATCAAGACTTTCTTTTAAATCTTTAACACGCTCTTCATATCCTTTTAAACCTTTTTGTAAAAGTTGTTGATAATCAACCGCTAAATGAGCATCTCCAGAATTAAGTTTTCCTTCCATTCCAAAGAAACCAGTTTCCATATAAACACTCACTTCATCTGGAAGTAAAGCGCCTCCTTTACTTCTTAAATTATTATTTTCCTAAAATGGAGCAATGGATCTTAATTCTTCTTTTGTTTCTTCTGTAATATAGAAAACATCCCCATCTCTTTTTTCAAATAAATCAAGTTCATTCATCACAAATTCCATCGTATACTCTGGAAAGATGGGAGCATCTCTATTTGAAGAAGCTTGATTCCCAACAATCAAAGTATCTTCTTCAATATAAATAGGCATCTTTTCTAAGATGTTTTTTAACATATATGCTCTTTTCATAATTGGTGGTTCATTTAAATGTTCTTTATAAGCTTCTGTCGCAAGTAGCGCTCTTTTAGCACAGATATAAGGCTTTTTATCTAAGACTTCTTCTCTAAAATGATTCATTCTTGGTGTAAGTTCACCAAAGTGTTCACTGTTCTTCATTTTTCTTTCCTCAACTTTCATTCGTAAGTTTTTATTCTTTCTTTTGCAACTAAATTATATAACAAGTAAAAAATAAATCAATAACAATTTCATAAATAATACATTTTAGTTTCATTTGAAACTTATAAAAAGATATGTTAGGATAAAAGCGAGGAGAAAGACTATGGAAAAAGGATTAATATTTAATATACAAAAGTTTAGTATTCATGATGGTCCTGGTATTCGAACGACCGTTTTCTTTAAAGGCTGTCCTTTAAAATGTAAATGGTGTTCTAATCCTGAATCCCAATTACATAAACTACAAATACTTTATGACTTTGAAAAATGTGTTCATTGTAAGAAATGTTTACTTGATTGTCCAAAACAAGCAATTCAAGAAAAAGATAACCACATGATTTTCAATCATGAAAAATGTATTGGCTGTCTACAATGTGTCAACAACTGTCCAGCTAAGGCTTTAAGCCATGAAGGGGATTATAAAGAGATTCAAGAAATTGTGGATATCTGCATGCAAGATATTGATTTTTATGAAGAATCAAATGGTGGAGTGACTATCTCTGGTGGTGAAGGAATGGCACAACCAGAATTTCTAGAAAAACTTGTTTTAGCTCTTAAAGAAAAGAACTTACATGTTGCCATTGAAACAACGGGATATATTCAAAAAGAAATATTTCAAAAATTGGCGCCTTTATTTGATCTTTTACTTTTTGATGTAAAACATTATGATCGACTTCAACATTTTGGAGGTACAGGCGTTTATAATGATTTAATTGTGGAAAATCTTCAATGGGCTATTCAACATCAACTTAATGTTTTACCTCGTATTCCTGTTATTCCTGATTTTAATGATTCTTTAGAGGATGCCAAAGGGATAAGTGAATTATTAAAAGCATCAAATATTCAAAAAGTACAACTTCTTCCTTTTCATCAATTTGGTGAAAAAAAATATGATTTATTAAATAAAGAATATACTTTAAAAACTTATCAAGCTTATCATGAAGAAGATTTAAAAGATTACCAACAAATCTTTTTAGATAAAGGAATTGATTGTTTCTTTTAGATATAAAAAGCTATCTTTTTCTTACAAGATAGCTTTTTATTTTTTATGAAGTTGATTCTTTTTATACGTACTATACAAAATATTTAATACTACTTCAGAATTATCAAAAACACTTTGTTTTTTATTATTCTTTTCTCCATTTAAAATACTTTTACTTTCTAAATTTTTCATCTATACACTCTCTTTTCTATTTAATGGTATCATATTCATTATTTAGAAATAATCATTCTTCATTAAGAGTATATTAAAATTTATTTAAAATATTTGTCATTATTTATTTCACAATTCCACCTTGTATAAATCCTTCATAAACTTTATATGTTTGATAATATATTTCTTCAACACCACGAAAGAAATCAATTTTTCCTTGTACACGCAACAAATAAAGATACTCTCCTTTTTGATAAAATAAAGGTCCTCTATAAGGCAATTTTTCATCAACTTGTAATAAAACCTCTTTTAAAAAATCACCATTAAAGTTTTTCCCTATAACCCTTCCATAGTAATTCATAGACCAACATGGTTTTTCATCTTTATAAACAATTTCTTGTCCACTAAAATTTTCCGCACCAAAGAAAGAATCAAAATAAGTATAATTATTTTCTTGATATGAATAATCATGGGATTCTTTTCTTGAAGAGTTAATTTTATTTGTTTTATTTGCATACGTTGCCTTTTTGGCTTTTACAAGAAAGTGTGCAAGTTCACTTATTTCAATTTTATGAGTTTCTAATGTTAAACAATCATCTTCTTTAACTAAAGAGTCTATTGAAACATCAAAAAGATTTGAAAGTTTTATTAAATATTCAACATTTGGATAAATAATCCCTGCTTCCCATTTTGTAATTGTTTGTCTTGAAACATTTAATTGATAGGCTAGTTCTTCTTGAGTAAGCATGTTTTTCTTTCGATAATATATTATCTTTTCATTAAGCATTGTTATCACCTCCTAGAAAAATTATAACATTCTTACTTCTTATCACCAGCAACTTTACTTTACATTTTTGCTACAAAAAAATCCTAAGTAAACCTTAGGATCAAACTTTTTCAACTTGAATATGTTTTTCTTTAAAGTACTCCTCTATCTCTTGAGGAATTCCTTGATCAGTATAAATACATGTCACTTGTTTTAAATCAATAAGACTTGATATACCTTTTTGATGAAACTTGTCCGATTCAGTAACAATCATGACCTTACTTGCTTGCCTTGCCATATCTTTAACTGCTTCACAACGCATATAATCATTCCCCGTAAAACCTGTTTCAACACTAAAACCATCTGTCCCAATAAAAAGTTTATCTACAAAAAATGATTCTGCACATTTTCTCATCATTGGTCCTACCATTACTTGGGATTCATGTTGATATTCACCACCTAATAAAATAATTTTAATAGCTGTATGTTTACGAATATAATCCGCAATAAAAGCAGAATTGGTAATGAGGGTAACATCTTTTTTTGTTTTCGCAATTTCTAAAGCAACAAGTGCACAACATGAACCTGATTCAATCATAATCGTTTCTCCGTGTTGAATAGATTCTACTGCTTTTTTAGCTACTTCTTGTTTTTGTTCATAATGATAAGCAAGACGAATATTCATATCATCACTTTTATTAAGAGTGGCATAACCATGTTCTCTTACTAACATTCCACTTTCGGCAAGAGCATCTAAGTCTTTACGAATGGTTACTTGGGAAACACCTAAAAGCTCAGATAATTTTGTAACTTCTATTTTTTTATTTTGTGTCAGTAATTCTAATATTTGTGTTTGTCTTTTATTCATAAAATACTCCTTTCATTTATAATAAAATATACTTTTATTTGAAAGTAACTATTTTATTAAAAAAGAGGCATTGCCTCTTAGTTATTATAATCATCTTCGATTGTACTATCAACATCATCTTCTACTTCTTCAGATTCTTCATCTTCATCAGTATAGATATCATTCATGTCAATGTGTACTTCATCAAATTTATGACGAGAACGTAAATCCCAGTTATTTTCACCAACTGTAATAAAACGTCCGTCTAAAGTGATGTTTGTATAGAATAAAGATTCTTTTTCATTTTTTTCTTCTTCATCAAAACCTTTAACTTCACTTACTTCTTGCCATAATTTATAGAAGTTTACAGCTTTTTTCTTTTTAGACATTAATTCATAAGCGACATCAACCATTGATCTATTTTTATCCATCTTAATCTCTCCTTACATTTTTTCAGGTGCTTCAACACCAATTAAGTTTAAAGCATTTTTTAAAGTAATACGTGTTGCTTCTACTAAAGCTAAACGTTGCATTGATAATTCAACATTTTCTTTATCTATTACATAACAATCATTATAGAAACTATGGAATAATTGTGCAAGTCTTTGAATGTAATTTGCGATTTTATGTGGACTTCTTGATTTTGCACTATCCGCAATTTCATTTCTAAATTCATTAATGTGTTTTAATAAAGCCATTTCTTTATCATTTACAAGTAATTCAAAATGATCTGCAATTGTAATATCATTTTCTTTTGCTTGTCTTAAAATAGAACACATTCTTGCATGAGCATATTGTGCATAATAAACAGGGTTATCATTTGATTTTGATTTAGCAAGTGTCAGATCAAAATCATAAGGTGTATTGGCTGCTTTTGCGGCAAAGAAGTAACGTGTTGCATCAACACCAATATCATCAATTAAATCTTTGATTGTTATGGCATTTCCTGTACGCTTAGACATTTTAACAACTTCACCATTTTCCATCATTCTTACCATTTGTAGAATATCAATATTTAATTGATCACTATTATAACCTAAAGCTTGAATTGCGGCTTTCATACGGTTGATATAACCATGATGATCTGCTCCTAATAAATCTACTAAATACTCATAACCTCTATCTAATTTATTTAAATGATAAGCAATATCTGGTGTTAAATACGTATAGCTTCCATCAGATTTAATTAAAACACGGTCTTTATCATCACCAAATTCAGTTGATTTGAACCATAAAGCACCATCTTGTTCATAAGTAAATCCTTTTTCTTTTAATTTTTCAATTGTAGGAACTACTTTATTTTCTTCATATAAAGAAGTTTCAGAGAACCAAACGTCAAACTTAACTCTAAATTCAGCTAAAATATCTTTAATTTTTTGTAATTCAAATTTAGTTCCTTCTTTTCTAAAGAACGCAATCATTTCATCATGATCAGCATTTAAATATTTATCGCCAATTTCTTCTTTAATTTTAACAGCGATATCTTTAATATCTTGACCATGATAACCATCTTCAGGTAATTCAAAATCTAAACCAAAAGCTTCTCTATATCTTGCATATAAAGATAAAGCTAAGTTATAAATTTGATTTCCTGCATCATTAATATAATATTCTCTTGTAACATCATATCCCGCAGCAGACATAATACGACAAATACTATCTCCTACTGCTGCCCCTTTAGCATGTCCTAAATGAAGATCTCCTGTTGGATTGGCAGAAACGAATTCAACATTATATTTAATTCCTTTACCAGCATCACTTTTTCCATAATCATCTTTTTCTTCTAATACTTCTTTAATAATAGAAGTTAAAGCATCTTTCTTCATAAACATGTTAATAAATCCAGGACCCGCAATTTCAATAGAATCAATATTTGCTTCTTTTTTATCAATTGCTTCAATTAATTCTTCAGCAATCATTCTTGGATTCTTTCTAAGTAATCTTGTAAGTTGCATAGCGATATTTGTTGAATAATCACCATGACTCTTTTCTTTTGGTATTTCTATTGTGATTTGATCTATTTCATAATCTTCTACGAAATTACATTTGATCATCGCTTTTTTCAACGCTTCTTTTAATGCAATTTCAATTTTATTTACAGCCATTTTTTACCTCCTTAAAAAAGATATTTAATCGTTTATACGTTACCATTAAGAGTGTATAAAGTCAATGTTTTTTAACTAAAGTAATGGCGCAATTACACGTAAAATTGCTTCAAACCATCCCATAAATTTACCAGTGATGACTTCTTCTAAAGTCACCTCATGACAAACTTCTTCCGTCTTTAAAAAATCTTCTTTAATATCTTTTAATATTTTACTTTTATAAATATAGATTCCATTTTCAAAATGAAGATATAAACTACGATAATCTAAGTTTATTGTACCTACTGTTGCACATTTATCATCGACTAAAAAGTTTTTAGCGTGAATAAATCCAGGTGTATATTCATAAATACGAATCCCATGTTTCATCAATGTTTGATAATAAGAACGTGTAACCCTAAAAACAAGTTTTTTATCAGGAATACCTGGTGTAATAATTCGTACATCAACCCCTCTTTTAGAAGCATTGATTAATGCTGTTTGTAAGTTATCATCTAAAATAAGATAAGGGGTTGTAATATATAAATAGTCATGGGATTGATTAATCATATTTAAATATACATTTTCACCAACACTTTCATCATCTAAAGGAGAATCTCCATAAGGAACAACAAATCCATCATTTTCCTTGTTTTCTTCATGAACATAATATTTTTCATAATCCTCTTCACTATTTTTAGCGACATTCCACGATTCTAAAAACATCCTCGTTAAAGAATTGACGGCTTCTCCACGAATCATAAGCCCTGAATCTTTCCAATGTCCGTATTTAACTCTTTGGTTAATATATTCATCTGCTAAGTTAAATCCTCCGCTAAAACCAATTTTTCCATCAACGACAACAATCTTTTTATGATCACGATTATTCATCGCTAGTGATAAAAAAGGGACAAAAGGATTAAAAGCAACACTTTGTATGCCCATCTTTTCCAGCTGACGATAATAATGACGAGGTAGCATCGTGAGTGAACCTACATCATCATACATAAAACGTACTTCTACACCTTCTTGAACTTTTTGTTTTAAGATATCTAAAACACTCGTTAACATCTTTCCTTCATCAACAATAAAGAATTGCATAAATATAAATTTCTTCGCATTTCTTAAAGCTTCTAATAAGGGTTCATAAGCTTCATCCCCTAGCGAAAAATATTTTACTCCTTGCCCATAATAAGTTGGATATCTTTGTTGATGCAAATAATTCATTTGTCCTCTAACAAAGGGATCTTCTACTTTTTCAATGATATTATTTTCAATAATACGTTGATTTTTTATTTGTTTTAAAAAAGCAAGTTGTAATCTTTGACTTGGTTTTTTATCTCCTAAAAACAAATAAAGAACACCACCAACAAAAGGAACAGCCGCAATTAAAACAAGCCAAGTAATCTTATAAGCACTGGCATCATCTTTATTAATAATATATAGAGCTGCCAAAATACTTATTAACTTAAATAAATAAACTAAAAATCTTGATGATCTATGTATTGTTAGAAAGGCAATAAATACAACAATTAATTGCGCTAAAATCAATAACCCCGAAAACAAGATTTTATTCATTAATAACTTTTTAGATTGCTTCATTTTCTTCTCCATAAAAATCATATTTCATCATAAGGTAAACTTCACTTAATTGTTGATGTCCATCACTTAAAATATACTTTACTTTTAAATAACGATCATGTTCCATTGTAATAAGTTCTGTAAAAAGTTCAATCATTCCATATTCTGTATGATAATGATTTCCAATTTTACGATGATGTGAAAGATTAAGTAACGAAGGACCATTGACTAATGTCATTTCATTTCCTTTTAAAACAATTTCTATTTTTTGATTATTGTTATAAAAGACAAATCTTTCTTTATCAAAACCTTTTTCATAAGTTCCATCACTTTTAAATTGAACTGTTTCATGATGATCATCGTATTTAAAAATACTTTTATAATTTACTTTTATTTTCTTTTTCATTCTATCACCGTGCATATTATACCATAAAATGGAAAGAATAAAATCGGTGATACTATGATACGTTTTATAAAGAGAATTGTTTATTGTTTTGTTGGTTTATTAACTTTTTTATTGTTGATGTACCTTGTTGCTTTTTGCGTTGGTGAACCTGAATTAAATAAAGATCGTTACATAAAACTTTATGATGATCAAAATGAAATCTTTTATCAAAGTATTAATAACTATAGTGGACAATATGTTTCTTTAGAAAACGTTAATCCTTATTTTTTAAAGGCCATTGTTTCTATTGAAGATAAACGTTTCTATCAACATCATGGTTTTGATTATGTCGGAATTTCCCGGGCAATAAAAACAAATGTCATAAAAAGGAAAAATTCCCAAGGGGCAAGTACCATTACCCAACAATATGCCCGACTTCTCTACCTTACTAATGAAAAAACCTGGTCTCGTAAAGTTAAAGAAGCTTTCTTTACTTTACAATTAGAAACTCATTTATCAAAAGACAAAATATTAGAGGGGTATGTCAATAATGTTTACTTTGGTCATGGTATTTATGGTATCGAAAATGCTGCTCAATATTTTTATAAGAAAAAAGCTAGCGAACTTACTTTAAATGAAGCAAGTATGTTAGCAGGTGTCGTTAATGGTCCCCAATATTATTCTCCTTTACTCCATGAAAGAAAAGCGAAACAACGGCAAGCACTTGTATTAAATGCAATGTATGAAAATCATGTGATTACTAAAAGTGTTTTAGAAGCCACCAAAAAACAAACGCTTAATCTCGCCAAAGAACATTCTCTTAATGAAAACATGTCAACTTATTATTACAAGGATACTGTTTTACAAGAACTTGAAAATTTAGGGTATTATAATAATCAATACTTAAATAAAGGTTTAAATATTTATACTTATTTTCATCAAAAATACCAAGATACTTTAAATCAATTGATTAAAGAAAAAGATATTCAAACTGATCTCCAATGTGCCTTTACAGTAGTAAACCCTAAAACAAGTCAACTTCAAGCTTTACTTGGTGGAAAAGATTATTCTAAATCTCAATACAATCGTGCCCTACATGCCAATCGTCAAATTGGCAGTACTATGAAACCTTTACTTTATTATCTTGCTTTAGAAAATGGTTTTAATCCCACAACTTCTTTTCTATGTGAACCAACAACCTTTAAATTAGAAAATCAAACAACTTATTCACCCTCTAACTTTCATAAAAAGTATGCTTATAAAGATATCACTTTAGCACAAGCTATTGCGGTAAGTGATAACATTTTTGCTGTTAAAACACATCTTTTCTTAGGTACAGAAAATCTTTATAACTTTTTAAGAAATTATCATATTAAAGCAAAAAACAATGCATCTTTAGCTTTAGGTACTGTTAATACTAATATTTATAATCTTTCTAACATCTATTGTAATATTGCTTCTACAGGAAAATACCAACCCATCTATACAATTGAAAAAATAACAGACCATCAAGGAAAACTTATTTATCAACATAAAAACAAAAGAACACAAACATTAAATAAAGAAAGTTGTCTTATTTTGAGTCAATTATTAACCGGAACCTTTAATAAACAATTTTCTACTTATTTAAGTGCCACTATGTCTAATTATCAAACAAAATACACAGTAGCTTGTAAAACAGGGAGTACTGATTATGATAATTTAATTGTAGCTTATAATCCTAATATCTTAATTACTGGTTGGGTTGGTTATGATGATAATCGTAAAATGGAACAAAGTGAGGAGAAAGTAATTACGAAAGATGTGACCATTTCTTTTTTAAACAAACATATAAAAAAGGAATCCTGGTATTATCCTACTTCTAAATTAAATGCGATTTCTATTAATCCTTTATCTGGTGAATTTGATGAAAATGGTATTGTTTATTGGTTTAGGAAAGGGACACCTTGATATATTTTTCATTATCCTATAAAATAAAGTCTGGTGATGAAAAATGTTTAAAAATTCTTTTTGGGGAATATTAAAAAAAGGTGATTGGAACAACGAAAATGAGGATCAAGTTTTTGAACCTATTTTACAATTTTTAATAGATCATAATGATAAATATATTTTTGATTTTCATGATTTAATGTCTGAATTTCTTTATCAATTAGATCGTAAAGAAATACTAGAACATAGTATTCACCAAAATCAAGTAAGTGACGAAGACTTCTTAAATCAAAGAGCTTATGTTCTAACAAATGGAAATAAGTATTATCATGATATTATTTCTTTAATTAAACCTATGGATGGTGAATTAAAATGTCCAAAACTTTTAACTCTTCCAGCCAAAGCATGGTCATTAAAAAATAAGAAGCCTATTGAAAAATATCCACATACACCAAAATACAATATTAAAACAAAAAGCAATACCAAATATTGGTAGAAAAAAAGAGAACTCGGTTCTCTTTTTTTACGCCTTCTTTCTTAAAGAAACAATACCAGAGAAAGCAAGTAATTCTAATAATACATACATGAATAGATGTGTATCATCTCCTGTTTTTACAGAATCATTTTGCTTAGTATTTGTTTATTTATTATCTTCAACAATAACTTTACTATTCTTATTAGAAGAAATCTTTGGAGTGTTTTGTTTACGAGAAATGTTAATAGTTAATTCCTCTTTATTTAAAATAATTTCATTATTTTTTGATGAATTGTTTGTATCATTACTTGGTTTAGGATTTGTTGTTACAGTCCCTGTTCCTGGATTGTTTTCTCCTGGGTTTTCGTTTCCATCTTGTGTATTATCACCTGGTTGTTCTGGTGTAGTATTATTATTTTTTATCTTTTGACCATGGTATGGGAACATATGAGATTCACTTCCAGTTAAATTCGAAGATTTTGCAATAAAGCACCCATTTACATCTCCGTTCATATCATGAATGTAAGCCTTTGGTGCAACAATATGTCCAATATGTTTTTGACTCTTTAAAGAAGGTGTAACTTCAGTTGCGTAAGAAAGAACATAAACAGTACTCATTTCATCTCCCCATTCACCTGTCATTGCATTGAAATCACCATTTAAATAAATATAAGGAATTGTTGTTGCGCCTTGGTCATCTGCAATAAATAGTGTGTCTTTATTTTCAAAATCACTATCCATTAAATCGATTCTAGCAATATTCTTTAATACATCATTTTCAAACTGATAAGAATAACCACTTTTTAATTTCAAAGCAATCGTAGAACATTCATTTGTCATTTCCCAATAATTTGTTTCAAAAGAATTTACTTTTTCATTCCATGGATTCAATGCTTTTGCTTCTAACAAATCATGATAAGTAATTTGAATTTCTCCTTGGTATGTTTTAGCTTCAGCTGTTATTTCATCAAACGCTTTATCATTGTTTTTTTAAATATAAAAAAATAGAGAAGAATTTCTTCTTCTCTACATGACACCATATCCAGCTTGTTGTATAGCGCTTATAATTTTTTGATCATCCACTTCACGATCATAAACGACATGTGCTTCTTCTTTTTTTAAGTTTACTTGAGCACTAACACCTTCAACTGCATTGATTGCTTTAGTGACATTAGCCACACAATGTTGACATGTCATTCCTTTAATTTTAAATACATTTTCTTTAATAATTGGATTGTCTAATTTTTTATCCTCTAATGCTTGATAGATTTCTCCACCACCGCCACAACAAGAACTTTCACCTTTCATGTGCTTTCTTGTTGATTTTAAAGCAATTAAAACAATCACAACTAATACAAGAACGATAATAACATCAGCCACGATTACCTCCTGTTATTTTCTTTTCTTTTTTATTTTTTGAACAAGTGTGTAAATAGAAACACATATCAAATAAATAACAAGTACTCCTAAAAACATATAGAAAGTTGAACCACTAACATTACCCATGATTATGTCCCTCTTTCATTTTCTTTTGATCTTTATAATATTCTTCTAAAGGAGATGAACATTGGCTACACCCTGCACAAATACCACTACACTTATGTCCATCTTTCTTTTTAAAGAAATGTGTATAGATAACCCATGCACAATAGGCAACAATTAATAAAATAATAATCACATTAGCCATAATAATACCTCCTTTAATTTATAAAAATCCAGAGTAACTCCGGATTTTATTATGCTTCAACTGATCTTGTAGAATAAACTTTTTGATCTTTATATGGATCAGGTCTAAACAACATGTATAACATGAATGCAAGAACAACGAATGCAACAACTGTCCAGAATCCAAATGTTCCATATAATACTAATGAACCAATTTGATATACCATTAATGAAACAGCGTAAGCAAATACGTTTTGGAAGATAATTGCAAACCAGAACCATTTTCTATCATTTAATTCGTTAGCCATTGTTGAAATAGCAGCTAAACATGGTGAATCTAATAGGTTAAAGATCAAGAATGATAATGCAGCCATTGCAGTTGGGAACCATTGAGCTACACCAGCAGCAACGTTAACAGCATCTTCTGTATCACCAGAAACGTTAGCTAATACACCCATTGTAGAAACGATTGCTTCTTTAGCTGAAAATCCAGTTAATGATGAAGCAACTGATTGCCAGTTACCAAATCCAAGTGGAGCAAAGATTGGAGCAATAACATTACCAATAACAGCGATTAAACTATTAGCAGTATCTTCTACCATACCAAATGATCCACCTTCAAATCCGAATGTAGATAAGAACCAAATAACGATACAAGCAACAACTAAGATTGTACCAGCTTTAATTAAGAATGCTTTTAATCTTTCCCATACGTGTAATAATACAGTTTTAACACTAGGAATATGATATTCTGGTAATTCCATTACGAATGGAGCAGGTTTACCAGAGAATGGTTTTGTTTTCTTTAAGATAATAGCAGAAACTAATACAGCAACAATACCTAAGAAATACATTGCAGGAGCAATCATTCCTCCAGCTTCCCAACCAGCAACTTTACCAGCCATAACTCCACCTAATAAAGCGATAACAGGTAATTTTGCACCACAAGGAATAAATGTAGCAGTCATAATAGTTAAACGTCTATCATTATCTTGTTCGATTGTTTTAGATGCCATAATAGCTGGAACCCCACAACCAGAACCAATTAACAATGGAATAAAGCTTTTTCCAGATAAACCGAAATATCTAAATACTCTATCCATGACGAATGCAATACGAACCATGTAACCACAATCTTCTAAGATTGATAAGAATAAGAATAAGATTGCCATTTGAGGTGCAAATCCGATAACGGCACCAACACCACCGATGATACCATCAACGATAACAGCAGATAATAAACCACTTGCTCCAACTGAACTTAAGAATCCAGATACAGCATCTTGAATAGCTACAACAAAGACATCATTTGTCCAGTCAGTAACGAATGTCCCAACAGTTGTAACTGAAATATAGTAAACAATATACATGATTAATAAGAAAATAGGAATTCCTAAGAATCTGTTTGTTACAATTTTATCAATTTTGTCAGAAATTGTTAATTTTTCTTTTGGTTTTTCAACAGTTGTTGAAATTATTTTTTGAATATAAGTATAACGACCATCAGTAACAATACTTTCCATATCGTCATCTAATTCAGTTTCTAAATCTTTTCTTAATGCATCAATAGTAGTTTTAGTTTGAGCATCTAAAACAATATGATTCATTACTTTTTCATCATTTTCTAAAACTTTAACAGCATACCATCTTTTTTTGTTAGTAGCAATTGTTTCAGATAAAGCAGGAACAACAGTATCAATTGCTTCTTCAAGTTTTTCACTGAAAATAGCTCCTGGTAATTGATGTTCACCTTGTTTAGCAACTTTAACAGCTTCAGCAATTAATTCTTTTAAACCTGTTCCTTTTAAAGCAGAAGTTTCAATAATAGGACATCCTAATACCATTGATAAACGTTTTGTGTCAATTTTTAAACCTCTTTTTTCAATTAAGTCTGCCATATTTAAAGCAACAACTACTGGAACCCCAGTTTCAATTAATTGAGTTGTTAAATATAAGTTTCTTTCAATATTAGTGGCGTCAACTAAGTCAATAATGACATCTGGATCTTCATTTAAAAGAAAATCACGGCTGACAACTTCTTCTAATGTATAAGGAGATAAAGAATAAATACCTGGTAAGTCAACAACAGTAATATTATCTTCTTTGTTTCCTTTTACTTTTCCTTCCTTCTTTTCTACAGTAACACCTGGCCAGTTACCAACATATTGATTAGCACCTGTTAATGCGTTAAACATTGTTGTTTTACCACAGTTAGGGTTACCTGCAAGCGCAAATTTAATATTCATTTTTAACTTTCCCCTCCGTTATTCAACTTCAACACATTGTGCATCGTTTTTTCTAACTGATAATTCATAACCTCTTACAGTAATTTCAACAGGATCTCCAAGAGGAGCAACTTTTCTAATATATAACTCTACCCCCTTAGTGATACCCATATCCATAATACGTCTTTTGTAAGCTCCATCACCTTCAATTTTCTTAACAGTGACAGTGCTACCAACTTCTACTTCATTAAGTTTCACAACACTTCCCCCTTTTCTACACCATGATACGTTTTGCCATATCTTCATTAATAGCAACGCGAGAATCCTTGATATTAACAATCACATTTCCCCCGATTGCCGAAACAACAGAAACTTCAGTGCCAACGACAAAACCAAGATTATTTAAAAATCTTCTCGTTTCTTCGTTCCCACCAATTCTTTTGATTTTACCGGTTTCTCCTATGTTTAACATTGTTAACGGCATCTTACTTACCTCCTCAAGAATTCGTCCTTGCTAACCACATTAGGTTACGCTAATTTGATTAGTATTTGCTAACTATAAGACATAAAATATAGTTAGACTTATCTAACTTCACATAGAATATACTTCATTTTAAAATAGATGTCAACCCTCTTTCAACAATTTACAACGAGCTTATTCATTGCTTATCCCCTTTAAAATATGGTATACTACAATAAGAGGTGATGAACATGAACTTACAAGAATCAGGAGAAATGTATTTAGAAACAATTCTTGTTTTATCAAAGAAAAACAAAGATGTTCGTTCTATTGATATTGCAAGAGAATTAAATTATTCCAAACCTAGCGTTTCACGTGCTATTGGTTTATTAAAAAAAGATGAATATATAATTGTTGATAGCAAAGGATATATCGAATTAACTGAAAAAGGAACAAAAGTAGCAACAACTATTTATGATCGACATGATACACTTTCCTCATTTTTTGAAAGCATTGGTGTTTGCCACGATACCGCTGTTAATGATGCATGTCGAATTGAACATGTAATCTCTGATGAAACAATGAATAAAATCAAAGAACATATGAAACAAAAATAACTCCATGAAATGGAGTTTTTTTAACCTTTAGAAACAAAAAAAGGTAAGTAATCTTACCAAACTTTTGCTTCACTTAATAATCTTATGATAGGAAAAAGGAATTTGGCTAATTTAAGTTAAATAATCATAAGACAATTAAACGAATAGTATTGCAGCAACGATGACACCGATTTGTAAAGTCAGAGCCATCAAGCTGCGCTTGAATTTATTTTTCATAGCTCTTCGACCTTTCTGCGAATTGCCCCTCGCTAACTACAACTATATGTTAGCATAGGCTAACTATTGTGTCAATAAATATTACTACTTTTTTATATTTTATTTTTTCTACTATTTATCAAACAAAAATTCTTATAATATATCTTTTCCAGCACAATTCATGTATAATATTCTTTAATAATACAATAGATGAAAGAGAGGTGAAACTATGCCAAGACCAGGAACTGGCGGAGGAGGTCATCGTTCATCTGGCGGACATTCAAGTAGTCGTGTTGGTGGTGGACATCATGTAGGTAGTTCAAGCAGACCAACAAGAAGTAGAAGTTCAGGCGGAGGTTATCATCGTCAACCCCCACCACCAAGAGGAGGCTACCATGGTTACCATGGCTATCGAAGAAATGTTTATACAAGTTCATCAAGTGGTTTAGGGACTTTGATTGCTTGTTTAATTGTTTTCGCAGTTGTTATTTTTAGCTTTTTTATGATTGCTAGTGATGATAGTGACGTCGCATCAACAATTAATAGGGAAAAGATTGAAAATCCTGTTGCTTATGACAATAACTGTATCAGAGATGAATTAGGATATATTGAAAATCAAGGGAAACTTTCAAAGAATCTTAAAAACTTTTACAACAAAACAGGAATTCAACCTTATATTTATTTAAAGAGCTATGATGAAACACTTACAAGTGATAGTCAAAAAGATGATTATGCACAAAGCTGGTATGAACAAAACATTGATAATGAAGATACTTTCTTATTTGTTTACTATGAAGATCAAGATCCTAATGAAATAGGTTATATGGCTTATGTTAACGGGAAACAGGTAACTTCGGTAATGGATGGTGAAGCTGTTAATATTTTTTGGAACTACATAGATCGTTATTGGACAGATGATTCACTTTCTACAGTAGAGGTATTTACAAAGACCTTTAATTCAACAGCAGATACGATTATGGAAAAATCAACAACTTCTAATGATATTATTAAAATCATTTGTATAGTCGTTGGCATTATCATTGTAATTGGTGGAATTATTTATATTTTGCGTATGAAATTTAAACGAGATAAAGAAAAAGCTAAAGAAACAGTTGAAATCTTAAAAACACCTCTTGATAAATCAGATGAATTAAGAGACAAATACTTAAATGAAGAAGGGAAAGAATAACTATGGGAATTTTAACAAGATTTACAGACATCATGAAAAGTAACATTAATGCTTTATTAGACAAATGTGAAGATCCAGCAAAAATGATTGATCAAACATTAAGAGATTTAAGAGAAGATCTTGCTGAAGTCAAAAAAGAAACTGCAAACATTATTGCTGATGCAAAAAGTGCAGATCGTCAAGTTAAAGAATGTGAAGAAGAAATCGCTAAATATACAACTGCTGCACAAAACGCTTTAAAAGCAGGTAATGAAGATGATGCAAGAACATTGATTGCTAAAAAACAACAATATGAAAGCAATCTTGCTTCATACAAAAAAACACAAGAACTTACTCATGCTAACGCTGATAAAATGCGTCAAATGCATGATAAATTAGTGAATGACATTGAAACATTAGAAGCGAGAAGAGATGCTATTAAAGCAACAGTTGCTTCTGCTAAAGCACAAGAACATATTAATAAAATAGTTTCTGGTGGAGATAAAGCAAAATCTTCTATGGAATCATTTGAACGTTATGAAAAGAAAGCAGAAAAAATGCTTGATGCAGCTACTGCTGAAGCTGAATTAAATGCACATACAAGTGCTGCTTCTAATCTTGCTGATAAATATACATCAAACGGTAACGATGCTTCTGTTGATGATGAACTTGCTGCTATGAAAGCAAAACTTGGATTATAATAACCTTTAGGGAATATACATTTATTTGTATATTCCTTTTTTTGTATTATAATGTCTTCGAGGTGAAACCATGAATAAAAATAACTATCATACACATACAACAAGGTGCTTTCATGCCATTGGTAAAGATGAAGAATATGTAAAAGCAGCTATTCAAGCCAATATTAAAGAACTTGGCTTTTCTGATCATACTCCTTGGCATTACGATTCTTCTTTTAAAGCATCGATGCGTATGCCAGAATGTCAATTAGATGATTATATCGAAAGTATTCGTTATCTTAAAGAAAAATATAAAGATCAAATCTCAATATTAATTGGTTTAGAATGTGAATACTTTGAAAGATATATGCCTTGGCTTGAAAAAATGTTAGAAGATAAAAAAATAGATTATATTATTTTAGGAAATCATTATTATCAAACAGATGAACTTCATCAATACTTTGGAAGTCCAGTAAATGAATACTATTTAAAAGCTTACGTCGATCATTGTATTCAAGGAATCGATACTGGACTTTATAGCTATATTGCCCATCCTGATCTTGTTTACTACGATCCGGATTCTAAACTTTATCAAGAAGAAATGTCACGTTTATGTGCTTATGCTAAAGAAAAAGATATGCCTTTAGAATTTAATCTTTTAGGGTTTATGTCTGGTAGACATTATCCTAATGAATCTTTTTGGAAGATTGCAAGTAAATATAAAAACAAGGCCATCATCGGCTTTGATGCCCATAGCCCTGATGCCCTTTTAAAAGACGATATCTATCAACAAGCCTTCAATTATCTTTCTTCTTTAGATGTTGAACTGATTGATACTATTAAGACATTAAAAAATAAGGATAATGTCCTTACAAAAAAACTATCAAGAATCTAAAACAGATCTTGATAGTTTTTATTAACAAGTTCAATTGCTTGTTTTCCTGAAATATGTTCAATAGTAATTTCAACACAACAAAGAATTTTCCATTCTTTTCGTATTTCTTTTTCTACCGTCACTTCATCTTCATTATATTTTAAACCAAGTGTTTCAATAGCATGATAAATTTCATCATCTTCTTGTAAGATTCTTGCTTTACCAAAAAGAATCACACTTCTAAAATAAGTTGTCAATTCTTCTTCAATAACATCTTCTTGATCAATAATACTCATTGATACTTTAGGATTATTTTTAATAGCGTCTATTTTATGTCCTTCTTTAGCACCATGAAAATAGATTTTTCCATCTTCATAAACAAAATTCATCGGTACTGAATAAGGATAACCATCATCTCCTGATAAAGCAAGCGTGGCTGTTTTGGCACGTCTTAATATATCTAAACATTGTTTTTCAGTTAGCTCTTGTTTTTTTCTTCTCATTTTTCTAAACATATCATCACCTATATTTCTAATGTAAAAAATTTATGTAAGATATCTTTAGTAACTTCTCTATTTTCTTTATTGACTAAAATAGTCAAATGATCTCCTAAATGTAAAACGGTATCTCCTCGCGGAACAATTTCTTCAATTCCTCGATTAATTGAAATAATGACACATTCTTTAGGTAATCCTAAATCTTTAATTGGTTGATCTAAACAACATGAACCAAGTTCAATTGAATAATGAAGAATTTCTTTTTCTTCAAGTGAAATTTCATGATTGCCATTTTTGATCATACGGTTTAATAAACTATGATAAATAGGTTCACATCTTAACATATTTGCTACAATATAGCCGACAAAACTACATACAGCAATTGGTAAAAATTGTGATAAACTACCGCACATTTCTGCAATAAGAACGATTCCTGTAATAGGAGCACGGACAATACTTGCGAAAAGTCCAGCCATCGCAACCACGATAAAGTTATTAAAGTACATATTGGGTACCCCACAATAGGTTGTAACAACAATGGCATATCCACAACCAATCAAACTTCCTAAGACAAGTAAAGGGAAGAAGATACCTCCTGGTGCTCCTGAACCAAAGGAAATAATCGAAAAGATAAACTTCATCACTAATACTAATAAAACAGAACTTAAAACATAATTTCCTTCATGAAGTAAATCAATAATATGATGTCCTCCACATAAAACATCTGGATAGAAAATCATAAAGCCAATAGAAATAATTAAAGGAATATAAATCTTTTGATTATTCTTTAAAAAAGTGATTTTATCATAAAGTTTTAATGTAAACATTGTTGTCTTATTATAAAAGACTCCTAATAAACCTACAATAATTCCTAAGATAATTAAAAATCCATATTGACCTAAAGGTAAACTTTCTACTAATGGAAAATAAAGAGATGGTGTCATCCCAAAAATATTTTTGCTAATAAAATCTCCAGTTAAAGAAGCCACCATAACCGTTACTAATGCAAGTGGAGAAAAGTTTTTATGTATTTCTTCTAATGCAAATAACACCCCTGCCAGTGGAGCATTAAATGCAGCAGAAAGTCCTGCAGCAGCCCCACATGTTAAAAGATACTTTTCTTCCAATTTCATTCTTTTAAAAACAGTAGCTAATCCTTTACCAATCATCGCCCCTAATTGAATACTTGGTCCTTCTCTACCAAGAGATAACCCTCCAACAATGGCAAGTGTTCCAGCCACCATCTTTGCTAGAATTACGCGATACCATTTTTCATCTATTTGATCGATCATTTCTGCTTCAACTTGTGGAATCCCACTTCCTGAAATATAAGATTCATATTTTAAAAGTCTTGAAATAATAAATCCAATAAGTAAAACACAAATGATCCATAAACATAAATGAAGTGTGTTGTTTTTAATATAATCGACAACAAAATAGGCAATCTTTTCACCATAAGATAACATCAATCTATAAATAACTGCCACAACCCCTGCTAATATACCAACAATAAAGCCTTCTAATAATACAATATTATCAAATCGACTTTTTGAACTTAAAAAACGTGCAATTGAAAACTCTTTTCTTTCCATAACTCTCCCCCAATTCGATTTTTATTATAACACTTTGTCAAAAAAAAAAGAAACTGTACAATGATTTCTGTACAGTTAATGAATATAGTTTTTCATAATAATACAATAAGCACCTAATAAGCTTAACCCTATTAATCCCATATAGACCATATACTTGGTATTATCGCCTGTTTTTACTTTTGTATTTGTATTTTCTTTTTTCGTTTCTTGTGATGTTTTTATTTTAATGTTTTGTAATTCTGGTGTCATTTCTAAAACATTAGAATACCAAATAGTATCTCCTTCTAATTCATCAACATTTATTGATTCAAGAGGAAGATCAATTGTTTTCCCGTTAATGATTAGCTTTGTATTTTTATCAAAATAGTAATTTTCATTATATCCTTTATCATTTAATTTAAGATATATACTATAGACATATTTTGTATTTTCTTTAAAGGAATCAATAAGATTCCCCCAGCTTCCTTTTTGGCTACCATAGCGTTTATTCCAATATGATGAAGAAGTAATACCACCTAACCCTCCTAAAAAAGAAATAAGACAAGTCCTGTTATAAGTGTAAGAGGATAGATTGGATGTAAATAAAAAATGGTAATCAGTCCAATAATAGTGGTACTGATTACGATACATATTTTACGAGATAATCCTTTAAAATAACGATTATATAAGGGATATAAAATAAATCCTAGACAACTCATTCCTAATACATAATTTTGTGATAAAACAACTCTATTTTCAGAAACTAAAAGAGAAATCATGTCAACAAATAAATACTCTATTCCTAGAAAAATAAAAGTAAAGATTGACATCAATGCGATTGCTTTTAGATAATTACTTCTTTCTTTAAACGTATTCAAAACATCATCTCTTTTTTTCAATTTCTTAAAATAACACATTTTCTAAGAATTACAATTTATAAAAAAAAGAGGTTGCCCTCTCTCGCACTATTCTTCTGTTGCTTCGTCTTTTTCATCATAGTAATTTCTTACCAATGATTGTGTTTTTCTAATATGTTTTTCTACATTTGCTTTGGCAAGTGCTTTATCTTTTTTCACAATAGCATCATAGATTTCTTTATGTTCTCGTGCTGCTTCAATAAGACGATTTGGTTGTTTAATAGAATGTTTTGAAGTAACATGAATATAATAGTTAATATCTGATAACAATTGTTCAAAGTATTGAGAATGCGTTGCTCGATAGATAGCTTCATGGAAATCAATATTCACTTCTGTAAAACGTTCTTGATCATTTTTTTCAGCATAGAATTCTAATAAATCATAGATTTCTTTAATACGATCTAATTCTTCTTGAGTAATACGATCAATGGCAAGTTGTACAGATAAACTTTCTAAAACAACACGAATTTCTAACATATCATCTATATCTCTTGATGAAAAACCTAAAACATAAACGCCTTTATTAGGAATACTTTTAACAAGTCCTTCTAATTCTAATTGTTTTAAAGCTTCTCGAATAGGTGTTCTAGAAATATTTAATTCTTTAGAAAGAACAACTTCATTTAATTTTTGTCCTTTTTCATATTCTTCATTTAAAATTTTATCTCTTAAAATACAAAAGATACGATGTCCTAAGGAACCATGTCCTGCATTTTCTAAAATGTTTTTTTTCATACTATAACCTATCTATAATTGCTTGCGTAAACTCTTTTGTAGAAGCATTTCCACCAATGTCACGCGTTACAATTTTCCCCTCTTCTACGACTTTTGATAGTGCATCACGTAATCGAGTGGCTTGATCATTTTGTCCTAAAGCTTCTAACATTAATGCAAATGCTAAAAGAAGAGCACTTGGATTGGCAATACCTTGACCCGCAATATCAGGAGCACTTCCATGTACTGCTTCATAAATACGATATTCATCACCAATATTTCCACTAGGTGCAAAACCTAAACCACCGACTAAACCGGCACATAAATCAGAAACAATATCTCCATATAAGTTTGGTGCAACCAATACATCAAATGTTTCTGGTCTTAAAACAAGTTGCATGCACATATTATCTATGATAACTTCTTGTTTTTCAATTTCTGGATAATCCTTACCAACATTTCTAAAACATTCTAAGAATAATCCATCTGTAAATTTCATAATATTTGCTTTATGAATGGCAGTGACTTTTTTTCTTCCATTTGCCTTAGCATATTCAAAAGCATAACGACAAATCTTTTCACTAGCTTCTCTAGTAATTAATTTAATACCATGAGCGACATCTTCACCTACCATGTATTCAATACCTTTATATAAATCTTCGGTATTTTCACGAATCATGACAAGATCAATATTTTCATATTTAGAATCAATTCCTTTAAAAGAACGAATTGGTCTAACATTAGCATAAGTCGCAAATTTTTGTCTTAAAGCAACATTGACACTTCTAAAACCAGTCCCAATAGGAGTTGCTGTAGGACCTTTTAATGCCCATTTGTACTCCTTGATGGCATCAACTAAACCTGGTTCAAAGACTTCTTTTGTTTTAGCTGCATATTCTGCACCTGCTTGGTATTCGACCCATTCAATATCTAAGTTCATGGCTTTGGTAATATCAACCACGCTTTGTGAAATTTCTTTACCAATTCCATCACCTGGGATTAAAACTGCTTTCATTAAAAGTCACCTCCTAATTCTTTAATTGCATTTAATAAACCACCATATTGAATCATTGTTTTTTCTCTAGGTGATAATTTTAATTTTACCGTAATTGTTTGATTATTTGTTTTATTGATTACTGTAATAGCTTTATTGTTTTCAACACTATCTAATAAATTTATTAATTCATATTCATCTTGATCATTAAAGAAATCATAATCTTTTTGATCAATAACAAGTGGTAAAATACCATTATTAATTAAGTTAGAACGATGAATTCTCGCAAATGAAATAGCGAAGATTGCTTTAATTTTTAAATAATTAGGAACAAGGGCTGCATGTTCACGTGAAGAACCTTGACCATAGTTATCTCCACCAACAATAAATCCTCCTCCATTTTCAATACATCTATTATAGAATTGATCATCTACTTTACAGAAAGAGAATTTTGCTAGATGTGGAACATTACTTCGATATGGAAGTAATTTAGAATCTGATGGTACGATATGGTCTGTAGAAATATTATCTCCTACTTTTAAACATACTTTACCAGTAAAGGTGTCAGGCAATTTATCTCCACGAGGAACAGGTTTAATATTTGGTCCCATATATACTTCATTTTGAGGATCATATTCATCAATAAAGAAATTCTTATTCTTCACAAATGGTGTATTTTCAATATCATCTAAATACATATCATCTTCAAATTCATCTGTTAAATAACCTTTGATTGCACTTAAAGCAGCCACTTCAGGTGATACTAGATAAACACTGGCATCATTTGTTCCTGAACGTCCTTTAAAGTTACGATTTATTGTTCTTAAAGAAACACCTTTAGAAAGTGGTGCTTGTCCCATACCAATACATGGACCACAACCGCATTCAAGAATTCGAGCACCAGCAGCAACCATGTCCGCTAAAGCGCCACATTTAGAAAGCATTGCCAGAATACTTGAAGAACCTGGTGCAATAACAAGTGAAACATGTGTTGCGACTCTTCTTCCTTTTAAGATTTTTGCAGCTTTTAACATATCAGGAAGTGATGAGTTTGTACATGAACCAATCACTACTTGATTGATTTTCATTCCTCTTAATTCACTTACTGGTACAACAGCATCTGGACTATGTGGTTTGGCAGTTAATGGTACTAATTTTGATAAATCAACAGTAATTTCTTCATCATATGTAGCATCTTCATCTGCTTTTAATTCAACATAATCTTCTTCTCTTCCTTGTTGAATTAAATATTCTTTCGTAATTTCATCTGTTGGAAAGACAGAAGTCGTTGCCCCTAATTCAGCCCCCATATTACAAATAGTTGCACGATCTGTTAATGATAATTCTTTTAAACCTTCTCCAGTGTATTCAATAATCTTATTGACTCCACCTTTGACAGATAATTGTTGTAAAATATATAAAATAACATCTTTAGCCGAAGCCCATTTTGCTTTTTTACCTACTAAATTCACTCTAACAACACTTGGACATTGTAAATAATATGTACCTGTTGCCATTGCTACAGCGACATCTAATCCCCCTGCCCCAATAGCAATCATTCCCATCGCACCACATGTTGGTGTATGTGAATCAGAACCTACTAATGTTTTTCCTGGTTTCGCAAAGTTTTCTAATTGTAATTGGTGACAAACACCATTACCTGGTTTAGAAAAAGTAATTCCATGTTTCTTTGCAACACTACGGATAAATTCATGATCATCCATATTTTCAAAACCTGTTTGTAACATATTGTGATCAATATAAGCAACTGCCTTTTCAACAGCAACATGTTCAATTCCCATTGCTTCTAATTGTAAGTAAGCCATTGTTCCTGTTGAATCTTGAGTTAATGTTTGGTCAATTTGAATACCTATTTGTTGACCAGCAACTAACTCACCACTTTTAAGTTTAGAACTTAAAATTTTATACGCTAAATTCATTATTCTACGTCCCCCTTATTACGATTGTATACAATTATACATTCAATATGTATTATTGTAAATACATTCTAAGCAAATAAAGGGAATTTTATAGTCTTTTTCTTATAAAATTGTATATTGTATACACAACTTATACATTTAAAAAAGGAGCAAAAGCTCCACTTTTTTATAAATCCAAGGCATATGCAATTGCAAGTTTTGTTGTATCTACGATTGAATCAATATGACAACGTTCTTTACCATGTGAATTGATCACAGCCATACCAAATGCAGCAGCATAAACATTATTACCTGCACGAATTGCTGCATTAGCATCTGTTCCATAATGGAAGAAAACATCAACACAATAATTTAAGTTTGTTTTTTTAGCTTGGTTGATAATTCTTGCAGTAAGTTCTCTATCATATGGAGAATAGTTATCTTTAGCACAAATACTTACTGTTTTTTCATCAGCATGATAATCAGGCCCAATTAATCCGATATCTAAAGCAACATATTCTTCTACTTCTTCTGGTACATAAGCTCCACCATGTCCGATTTCTTCATAAATTGGGAAAGCTAATAATGTACGATATTTTGGTTTTAAGTTATTTCTTTTAAAGTAAGCCATCATTTCAATTAATGCAGCAACAGCAGCTTTATCATCAATATAACGTGAAACAACATATCCTGATGGTGTATATTCAAAATGAGGATCTACAGAGATCACATCACCATGATCAATACCTAAAGCCATAACATCTTCTTTATAATGAACATCTTCATGTAAGATAACTTCCATATGGTCTTCATCTCTTGGCATTGTTCTTGCATCTTCAAATACATGAACTGAGTGTGATTTACAAATAACCATACCTCTATATTTGCGTCCATCTCTTGTAATAAGAGTAACACCTTCACCCTCCATACTATGGTAGTTAACACCACCTAATTGTCTTACAATTAAATGACCGTTATCGTCAATATGACGAACAACTAAACCAATTGTATCTAAGTGAGCACCCATACATACTGTTTTAGAATTATCTTCTCCTTCTAAAGTAATGTAAGCTGTTCTTTTACGATCATAAGTCACTTCATAACCAAATTCAGCTGCTTTTTTTTCTAATAAAGCACCAACTTCTTCATAATAGCTTACTGGACTTGGTACATTAATAAATTCTTCACATAATTCAACTAATTCTTTTTTGTCAATATTCATTTCCATTTTATAATACCTCTTTTACTTTTTATCATATAAATGACATGCACAGAAATGACCTGGTTCTACTTCTTTAAAATCGGGTCTATCTGTTTTACAAATATCCATTACTTTCGGACATCTTGTACAGAAACGACATCCTTTTGGTGGGTTGGCTGGACTTGGCACATCGCCACCTAAGATTTGTTTATCTTCAATTCTTTCTTTTCCGATTCTTGGAATTGCTGAGAAAAGTGCTTGAGTATAAGGATGTAATGGTTTGGCATAAAGTGATTCTGTATCAGCCATTTCCATCATATTACCTAAATACATAACCCCTACTCTATCCGCAATATGTTTTACAACACTTAAGTCATGGGAAATGAAGATATAAGCAATACCCATTTTTTCTTGTAATTCATTTAATAAGTTAATGATTTTTGCTTGAATTGAAACATCTAACGCTGAAACAGGTTCATCACAAATAATCAATTTTGGTTGTAAAGCAATTGCACGGGCAATCCCAATACGTTGTCTTTGTCCTCCTGAAAATTCATGAGGATAACGATACATGTAATCTAAATTTAAACCAACTTGTTTCATAACTTCCACAACACGTGCATCACGTTCTTCTTTTGTTTTATAACATTTAGCGATATCAATTGGTTCAGCAATAATATCTTTAACTGTCATACGTGGATTTAAAGAAGCATAAGGATCTTGGAAAATCAATTTGATTTTATCACGTGCTTCTTGTAATTCTTTACCTTTTAAGCTTGTAAAATCTTGACCATCTAAGATAACCTTTCCTTCAGTTGGTTCAATTAGACGGATTACACTTTTACCCATTGTTGATTTACCACATCCAGATTCACCAACAATCCCAAAAGTTTCTCCTATTTTAACATCAAAGCTAATATCATCTACCGCTTTAACAACGCTTTTTTTACCTCTTAAAGAAGATGATTTAATAGAATAATATTTCTTTAAATGTTCTACTTTTAATAAAACGTCTTGATTATTTTCCATTTTCTACATCCTCCTTATTCCATCTTTCATGATATTTCCAACAACGAACTAAATGGTTTTCACCATGTTCCATCATTGCTGGACATTCTTGATGACAGATTTCTTTAGCATGTTTACAACGTGGTGCGAAGAAACATCCTTTTGGAAGTTCATAAAGCATTGGTACAGAACCAGGAATAACTTCCAATTCTTCTTGATCATCGCTATCGATATCAGGGATTGATCTTCTTAGACCAATAGTATAAGGGTGTAAAGGATTTTTAAATAAATCTTCTACATTTGTATATTCTACGATCTTACCTGCATACATGACAATCACGTTATCTGCCATTTCTGAAATAACACCCATATCATGTGTAATTAATAATACGGCTGTATTTAATTCTTTTTTCATTTTATTAATTAATTTTAAGATTTGTGCTTGAATTGTAACATCTAGCGCTGTTGTCGGTTCATCACAAATCAATAATGATGGATTACATGAAAGTGCCATCGCAATCATGATTCTTTGTCTCATCCCACCAGATAATTGATGAGGACAAGAAGCAAATACTTTTTCAGGCATTGGAATACCTACAAGTTTAATCATTTCTAAAGCACGTTCTTTAGCTTCTTGTTTACTCATTTTTTCATGAGTTAAAACAGCTTCCATAATTTGTTTTCCAACAGTAATAACTGGATTTAAGGATGTCATTGGCTCTTGGAAAATCATTGAGATTTCTTTACCACGAATATCTCTCATTTCTTTAGGAGATTTCTTTAATAAATCTTCTCCTTTATACATAATTTCACCAGCAGTAATTTTACCTGGAGGAGATGGAATTAATTGCATTAATGATAAAGCTGTCATACTCTTACCACAACCAGATTCTCCAACAACTCCTAAAGTTTCTCCTGGTTTGATACTAAAACTTACCTCTTGTACAGCAGGAAGCGCTCCACGATCTGTAAAGAAGGTAATACCAAGATCTTTGACTTCTAATAATTCTTTATTTTCACTCATATCTTTTCCCCTTTTTACGATCTTAATTTTGGATCAAGCGCATCTCTTAATCCATCACCTAACATATTGAACGCTAATACTGTAATAATAATAGCTAAACCTGGAATTACTGAATAGTATGTTGCACTACGAATATATGGTTGTGAAAAACTAATCATTGAACCCCAGCTTGCCATTGGTGCTTTAACACCTAAACCTAAGAAGCTTAATGATGCTTCTGACATAATTGCATTTGGAACACCTAATGTTACAGTAACGATTAATGTTGATAAACAGTTAGGTAATAAATGTTTCATGATAATTCTAAAACTATTTCCACCGCTGACTTTACATGCATCGATGTATTCCATCTTTTTAAGACGCATAACATCCCCACGGATAAGTCTGGCTGTTGAAGCCCAACCTAAAAGACCAAGCGCTAAGTAAAGGTTAATTAAACCTGGTCCTAAAACGAACATGATTGCCATCGCAAATAATAAGAATGGAAAAGATGAAAATACTTGAATTAAAAATGAAATAACAGAATCTACTTTTCCACCAAAATATCCGGCACAAACACCCATCGTATAACCAATAACTGTTGCGATAATTTGTGAAATGATACCAACACTTAAAGAAACACGGCACCCATAAATAATTCTTGAGAAAATATCTCTTCCTAAATCATCTGTACCAAACCAATGTTGTCCGCAAGGTTTCATTAAACGATCTGTAAGAACTTGTTTGTTTGGATCATAAGGAGCAATCAATGGTGCAAATAAAGCAATTAGGCATAAAAGAATAACGATGAATAAACATACCATTGCTACTTTATTTTTCTTGAAAATGTTCCAACTGATTGACCAATAACTTTGATATGTTTGATCTTTTTTCTTTTTAAACATTTTATGATGACTCCTTTCCTAAACGAATTCTTGGGTCAACTACTGTATAAAGTAAATCAACTACTAAATACATAATGACACAAATAACCGCAATATACATAACGCCACCTTGAACGATTGGTAAATCACGCGTATTAATACTATCTACTAACATTTTTCCAATTCCAGGAATTGAAAATACAGATTCTACTAAGACAGATCCTGTTAAGATGTTTCCTAAATCAGATCCTGCAATTGTAATAATTGGAATTAACGCATTACGTAAAGCATGTTTAATTGTAACAACCCAACCTTTTAAACCTTTAGCTTCAGCTGTACGAATGTAATCTTGTGATAAAACATCTAACATACTTGTTCTTGTAATACGAGCAATACTTGCTGCATATCTTGTACCTAAGGCAATACCTGGTAAGATAAATGATTTAAAACTATCAATACCTGATAAAGGTAATAGATTAAATTTCAAACAGATAACAATTTGTAAGATGATAGCAATCCAGAATGCAGGAGCTGAAATACCAAATACAGAAATTGTCATTAAAACCGAATCAACCCATTTACCATGATTAACGGCAGCCACAACACCTACTACTACCCCTAAAACAACAGCTAATATATAAGCAATACCAGCAAGCTTAGCTGTTACTAAAAATGAACTTGTTAAAATATCAATTACTGGTTTATTTTGGAAATAGGATGTTCCAAAGTTCCCTTGAAGCATATTTCCTAACCAGCTGAAATACTGAATATAAATTGGTTGATCTAATCCCATTTCATGTGTAACACGTGCAATCGTTGCTTGATCAGCGAACTCACCCAACATGATTTCAACTGGATTACCAGGCACAATGTTTAACACAAAGAATGTGATTAACGAAATACAAAAAACGACACCAATAGCTTGTAATACACGTTTTAGTAAATACTTCGTCATATTTTTCCTCCTTTTTCCTACAATAAATATATGGAATGCATTGCTGCATTCCATATATGATTAACACTTATTTAATTTCATTTACTATTTTTTAGATAAATCAATATCAATGTTATATAAATGATAAATTAAGTTTCCTAATTTAGCATTTTTTACATATGGTTTAGCAACAAATTGTAACTTACCATAATATAATGGAATTGTTCCATAATCTTCACGAGATAAGATATAATCTGCTTTTTTGTATAATTCAACACGTTTATCAGAATCATTTGATTCTCGAGCTTCTTTCATTAATGAATCGAATTCAGGATTATTGTAGAATACACCTTTTCCTACAGCGTTTTCTGAATAGTAATAAGTATACATTTGGTTATCAGCATCTGCATATAATGGGAACCAACCAAGAACTGTAGCTTGTAATTCACCAGCAGCTCTAGCTGAAGACCAAATACCTGCATCAATTGTTTCTACATTCATAGTAATTCCTGCTTCTTTTAAGTAAGCTTGTAATGCAGTAGCGATTTTTTCTTCTTTTTGTCTAACTTTGCAAGTAAATGTAGGGTTTGAAATACCTGCATCAGCTAAAACTTGTTTAGCTTTTTTAACGTTATGTTCATAAGTTTTTAATTTGTCATCATGTCCTGGAACACCTGGGTTTAAGAATGATGAAGCTGGTTCAGCAGCACCATTTAATACGGTACTACATAATTCTTTACGGTTAATAGCTAATGAGATTGCTTCTCTAACTGCTTTATTACTTAATACTGGATCATTATCTTTAATTGATAAGAAATATGTACCTAATGGAGTTACTTGAGTAATTTCATCTTTTAAATCACTATCTTTATATTGATCTAATAATGAAGTATCTAAGTCACACATATCAATGTTACCTTGTTCATATTCCATCATTTTTGTACTGTAGTCATCAATATAAACAATTTCTAAACGATCTAAGTTAGGTTTTTTACCATGATATTTTTTATTTGGAACCATTACAACTTTAGTTTGTTCATCATTTTCTTTAATTACATAAGGACCAGTACCAATTAAGTTAGTTCCTTTACCCCAGTTTTCACCAGCAGCAGCACATGCATCAGAAGGATAAATTGAAGCATAGTCCATACCTAAGTTAGCAACAAATGGCGCAAATTTGTAATCAATATGTAATTTAAAAGTGTAATCATCAACTGTTTCAAAACCACTTAATTCAGTAGCTTTACCATCTAACATATCTTGAGCACCAGTAATCATGTTGTACATATATGTATTTGTACATCCTGTTGCTGGTGTAAACATTCTTTCGAATGTATATTTAACATCTTCAGTAGTTAAATCAGAACCATCTGAGAATTTAACACCTTTTTTAAGTGTAATTGTATAAGTTAATCCATCATCAGATACTTCTGGCATGTCTTTAGCAAGAACACATTCTTCTTTATTGTCATCATTCCAACAATATAATCCTTCTAATACGTTGTCAGCAACAGAAGAAGCCCCTGAGTTAGTGTTAGTTTGCATATCTAAACCAACTTTTGGATTAGATTGACCAAAGCGAAATACTTTTTCGCCACTTTCTGTACTTTTGCTTGAGCTACTTGAACCACCACATCCAGCTAAGGATACAGCCATTGCAGCAACAGCAAGAACAGATAAAGATTTCTTTAATAAGTTCATTTCCCTTTCCTCCTAATTTTAACAATTCCCTACTTAAACTTTCTTAAAGTACCTTTGTATTATATCAAAGGGCTTTCTTTATTTCAACAGAATGTTGCATTTTTGTATACAATTGAAAACAATTAGCTAACTTCATACCTTATTATCATACTTTTTTATTTTTTTTGCAAAAAATGTTCTTGTTTATGCAAAAAAACAATATCCAATCCATATGGATATTGTTTTTTTATTTTAAAGCATACTTGTCATTCCACCATCAATAACAAGTAATTGTCCTGTTGTATAAGTACAAGCGTCACTTGCAAAGTAAATAAGTGCTCCGTTCATTTCACCTTCTCGACCAAATCTTTTAAGAGCTACTCTGTTTTTTAAAACAAGAGAACCTGGTGCATCTAAAGCATCATGTGTCATTTCTGTATCATAGACACCTGGTGCAATCGCATTAACAAGAATACCATAAGGAGCTAAATCTCCAGCCATGGCTTTTGTAAGATTGACAACCCCACCTTTAGCCGCAAAATAACTTACTTGAGCAGGTCCAGCTTGAATACCACCAACTGATGAAATATTAATAATTCTTCCATATTTTTGTTTCATCATAATAGTTGAAACTTCTCTTGCCATGAGGAAAACACCTTTTAAATCCGTATCTAAAACTTTATCCCATTGTGCCGTTGTATGATCATGAAGACCACTTGAGTATTCAACAACACCTGCATTATTGACAAGAATATCAATTTTTCCAAAATGATCTACGACAGCATTAACCGCATTTTTAATACTTTCTTCATCTGTAACATCACATGAAACAGGTAAACAATCTTGTCCATTTTGTTTCAATTCTTTAGAAAATTCTTCTAATCTTTCTTTTCTACGTGCAAGGATAGCGACATCGCATCCTTGTTCACTCAAAGCTCTTGCAAATTGTTGTCCAAGTCCACTTGAAGCTCCTGTAACAACCGCTACTTTCCCTGTTAAATTAAAACTAATCATCTTTAATATCTCCTATTCCATCACACGGATTGCATGATATCCCTCATGAATTGCAGTTAAAATTTTTCTTGGTGCAACAGCATCTCCAATAACAGCAACTTCATCATATTTTTCATCTAATAAATCTTCTAATTGATTATTAGGTCTAAATCCAACAGCATTTAAAACAGTATCACATTCAAGCGTCATTGTTTGTCCATCTCTTTCAAATGTAACACTTGTTGGTGTAATATTTGTCACTTTAGCGTTTGCTTCAACTTTAACACCACGATCTTTAACCATTTTTCTTAAATGTTGATCATTATTTAAACAATGGTTCGCTGTAAATAAGATGTCTGGACACATTTCTACTAATGTCACATCTCCATCTTTTCCAGCAATATCACAAGCAGCTTCTGTTCCAGCAAGACCAGCACCAATAACAACAACTTTTTTACCAACTGTTGCTTGATGTGTTAAATAATCACTCGCAAGAACTGTTGTATCAATACCTGGAATTGGTGGCATAGCAGGAGTTGAACCAGCAGCTAAAATAACTTTGTCATAATCTCCTTCAAGATTATCTTTTGTAATTGCTTTATTTAAATGAATATTAACTCCTAATTTTTGACATTGTGTTTCTAAGTATTTAATTAATTTTAAAACATCCGCTTTAAAATCAGGACCACCCGCAGGCCATAAAGTTCCACCTAATTTATTCTCTTTTTCATATAAATCAACATCAAAACCACGACGTTTTGCAGTAATGGCAGCCATCATACCAGCTGGGCCTCCCCCAATAACTAATACATTACGTTTTTGACCATTTGGAAGTGGTAAAGCATAGGCTTTTTCTGCATAACATAATGGGTTCACTGCACAATAGTAGTGTTTTCCACTAAATCCAGCAAGTAAACATTCATTACATCCAACACATGGAGCGATATCTTCTTCATGATGTGCTTTGACTTTTTTAGGCCAATATGGATCAGCTAACATTTGATGAGCAAGTCCTACATAATCTAAAATACCATCTTCAACAGCTTTTTTAGCCACTTCAGGATCTTTTAAATTACCATCACCTAATACTGGAACACTTACAATATCTTTAATTGCTTTTTGTATATCAAGTTTATATCCTTCTTTACTATAAACAGTTGTAATCGCTTGGAACCATTCTTCATAACATCCTGTATCAACATGTAAAGCATCAACCCCTGCTTTTTCTAAGATTTTAGCCATTTCAATACCTTCATCAATGGTTCTAAAGCCTTCTACTCTTTGATGTGGTGTAAATTTAACAAGTACAGGCATTGTATCTGGAACGTTCTTTTTAATTGCCTCAATACATTCCAATGTAAAACGCATACGATTTTCAAGTGATCCACCATATTCATCTGTTCTATTATTCCATTGAACAGAATGGAATTGATCTAATAAATATCCTCCATACGCATGTAATTCAACGCAGTCTGCACCAGCATTTACAGCAAGTGAAGCACTGTACCCTACTTTTTCTACTAAATAATGAATATCTTCTTTTGAAAAAGGTTTACAAATTAAATTTGGGAACCAGAATGCACCTACACTACCCGCACTATAAGGTGGTGTAAAAGGATCGGTAAATTGTTGACGTCCTAAACCTGGTGATAATTGTACACAGACTTTTGCTCCATAAGCATGACATCTTTCAATTAACATATTTAATCTTTCTACATGATGGAAATCAGAAAGTTCTGTACATGGTCTTGGTTCATATTTTGTCGAAACAACGTTAGCACCTGTAATAATTAAACCAGCGCCACCTTTTGCTCTTTCTTCAAAATAATCAATACCTTCATTACAATAAGCTCCATCAGCTTCTCCTGTTGTTCCCATAGGTGACATGAAAATTCTGTTTTTTAATTTCATTTTACCTATGTATGTCTTATCAAATAAACTCTTAGCCATTTTCTTTTTCCTCCTCTACCATAGTAAATGTTTATTTAACTCAAGTAAATTATATAACTGTAAAAATAAATGTCAACGCTTTCATAAAATAAAAGTGAATTTTTTAACAAGTCTCTTTCCATTAAATCTATGGTATATTATTTCTAAGGAGAATTTTATGAAAATAACAAAAGAAGAAATATCACAAACAGCTGTTCAGCTTTTTTTAGATAAAGGATATAACAATGTCACAATTCAAGATATTTGTAACGAATTACATATCACCAAACCAACTTTATATAAATACGTCAATAATAAAGAAGAGCTTATTTTAGATCTTTATGATTCAACCATCGATCATCTTGTAAAAGACACGTATAAGCTAGTTGATAGTGATAGTCACTATCAACAATTACTTATTGTCTTTTCTACACTAATTAAAGATACTAAAAAATATGGTTATGATTTATTTAGTCAAATGTTTATTGCGAATTTAAAAGAAAATCGTCATAGCTTTGATATGCGTGATAATCTTACAAAACTTTGTATCATCATTATAAAAAAAGCCCAAGAACAAAAAGAAATTCATAATTTATCGAATCCAGAGATTTTATATCAAGCTCTAGCGCATGCCTTTACAGGACATGAAGCTTTATGGTGTATTAAAAAAGATTCACCTTGTTTTGATGAAGCTTTTTATCTAAGCATGAATGCTTTATTAGAAGTAGATTCTACTTATCAAGATTTATACAAAGAATATTTGTAAACAACTTATTTTATTGATAGAATAGTCGAGGTGATGAAAAATGCTTATAGAATGTTCAAATATAAAGAAATCATTTCAAGGAATTGATTTATTAAAAGATATTAGTTTTAAAGTAGATGATCATGATAAAATTGCGATTATTGGTGTCAATGGAGCTGGTAAAACAACTATTTTAAATATCTTAATTGGTGAAGAAAGTTATGATAGCGGTGATTTATTTAAAAGCCGTGATTTAAATATCGGCTATTTAAAACAACATCATGATTTAGATATGAATAAAACCATTTATGAATGTGCTTTAGAAGTCTTTGCGTCGCTTATTCAAATAGAAAATCGTATGCGTGAATTAGAAAGTATGATGTCTTATGATCATAGTGAGCAAGTCATGAATGAATATGATTCATTGACTCAAAAATTTAATGAAAAAGATGGTTTTAGTTATCCTAGTCGTATTGTGGGTGTTTTAAAAGGTATGGGTTTTGTGGAAGAGGACTTTCAAAAATATGTCCATGAATTATCTGGAGGTCAAAAAACTAGACTTTGTCTTGCCAAGCTTTTATTAGAAGAACCTAAACTTTTGGTTTTAGATGAACCAACCAACCATTTAGATAGTCAAGCAATTTCCTTTTTAGAAAACTATTTAAAAGGATATAAAAATGCTTTAATTGTCGTTAGTCATGACCGTTATTTTATTGATGTTGTTTCTAATAAAATCATTGAAATAGAAAATGGGAAAAGTCATAGTTATAATTGTCGCTATGAAGAATATTCTATCCAAAAAAGAACACAACGTGCTATTGATTTAAAACACTATATCAATCAACAAAAAGAAATTAAAAAAATACAAGAAAGCATTGATACATTAAAATCATTCAATCGTGAAAAAAGTATTAAACGTGCAGAATCTAAAGAAAAACAACTTGCAAAGATTGAACGTATTGATCGACCAGAAAATTTGCCAAGTGCCATCACTGTTCAATTTACACCAGCTATTGAATCAGGTTATGATGTTTTAAAAGTCAATGATTTATCAATGCGTTATGATCAAATTGTTTTTGAACACTGTAATCTTGATATCAAAAAAGGAGAACGCGTTGCGATTGTTGGTGAAAATGGTGTTGGTAAGACTACTTTATTTAAAGCTCTTGTAGGTCAATTACCAATTGAACACGGTAAAATTCGTTTTGGTAGTCACGTAGAAATGGCCTACTACGATCAAGAACATGAATCTTTAAATTATAATAAAACGATTTTTGATGAAATCAGTGATTGTTATCCACGTATGACCAATCAAGAAATTAGAAGTACTCTTGCTATGTTTAACTTTAGAGGCGATGATGTCTTTAAAGATATTGCAATGCTTTCAGGCGGAGAAAGAGGACGTGTTGTTTTAACCGAAGTTTTATTAAAACAAGCCAACTTCTTAATTCTAGATGAACCAACCAACCACTTAGATATTTCTTCCAAAGAAGTTTTAGAAGAAGCTTTAAGAAGTTTTGAAGGAACAATTTTATTTATTAGTCATGATCGTTATTTTATTAATAAAATTGCGACTCGTGTAATTGAAGTACAAAAAGATCAATGTCTTTCTTATAATGGTAATTATGATGATTATTTAAATCAAAAAACACCTGTTGTTGAAACAACACAAAAAGTGGTTACCGAAGCTAAACAAAGACAGATCATTGATAAAAAAACAAAGAATGAAATTAAAAAACTTGAAAGAACCATTGATTCTTTAGAAAAAGAAATCAATTCTTTAAAAGAAGAACTTACAAGTGAAGAAGTCATGAATAATTATAAAAAATATAATGAAATTACGGATTCTATTGAAGAAAAAGAAATGGAATTAATGGAAATCATGGAAAAATGGGAACAGTTACAAGCTTAACTGTTCCTTTTTTTTCATAATATAAAAAAAATCAATAATTTAATATTATTTATGTATAATAGCCTTGAATTTAAGGAGGATATTTAAAATATGTTACACAAAAGTTTAAAACCATTCCCTAAAGATTTCCTTTGGGGAGCAAGTACAAGTGCTTATCAAGTAGAAGGTGCAAGTTTAGAAGATGGAAAAGGTCCATCATGTCAAGATGTTAAAGTTGTACCAGAAGGGACTTCTGATTTAAAAGTCTGTGCAGATCAATATCACAGATATAAAGAAGATATCGCTTTAATGGCAGAAATGGGATTCAAAACTTATCGTTTCTCAATTTCTTGGTCAAGAATTATTCCTGAAGGAACAGGAGCTATCAACCCTAAAGGGATTGAACACTATAACAATGTGATCGATGAATGTTTAAAATATGGAATCGAACCATTAGTAACAATGTTCCATTTCGATATGCCTGCAGCATTAGATGAACGTGGATCATGGGGAAACAGAGACTCAATCGATTGGTTCTTAAACTTCGCAAAAGTTATGTTTGAAAACTTTGGTGATCGTGTTAAATATTGGTTAACAATCAATGAACAAAACATGTTAACTTTAGTTGGACCAGTTATTGGAACATTAATGATTCCTGAAGGATGTACAAATGTTTTAAAAGAAACTTACCAACAAAACCACCATATGTTAGTAGCACAAGCAAAAGCTATGGCTTTATGTCATGAAATGTTACCAGGTGCTAAAATTGGACCAGCTCCAAATATCTCATTAGTTTACCCAGCAAGCTGTAAACCAGAAGATGTTTTAGCTGCACAAAACTATAACGCTATTAGAAACTGGTTATATTTAGATATGGCTGTTTATGGTGTTTATAACAACTTAGTATGGGCTTATTTAGAAGAAAATGATGCATGTCCTGAATTTGGTGAAGGTGACGCAGAAGCATTAAAGAACGGTCATCCTGATTTCATCGGTTTCAACTATTATAATACTGCTACTGTAGAAGCTAGTGATGGAACTGAAAAATTAGATTCAGGTGCAGATCAACAAACTGCTCGTGGTGAAGCTGGTGTTTATAGAGGATATAAAAATCCTAACTTACCAACTACTGAATTCGGTTGGGAAATCGATCCTATGGGATTTAGAGCAACAATTCGTGAAATGTATTCAAGATATCGTTTACCAATGATTGTTACTGAAAATGGTTTAGGTGCTTATGATACTTTGACTGAAGATGGAAAAGTTCATGATCAATACAGAATTGAATATCTAAGAAAACATATTGAACAAATTCAATTAGCGATTACTGATGGTGCAGAAATGATGGGATATTGTCCATGGTCAGCAATTGACTTAATTTCTACTCATGAAGGTATGGTTAAACGTTATGGATTTATTTATGTTGATAGAGATGAATTTGATTTAAAAACATTAGATCGTTATAGAAAAGATTCATTCTATTGGTATAAAAAAGTTATCTCATCTAACGGTGAAGATTTAACTGATTAATGAAAATCGAGTCATCAAGACTCGATTTTTTTATATGTATTTAATACAAAAACGAATCACACGTCCAATATAAAACGCTGAAAAAACAGTTCCTACCCCGATACCATAAATTGGACTACGACAAACAAGACAAACAACAACAGTTGATAAAATCATTGAAATATCAAAACAATTCTTACAGATAGAATAAGGTTTATGGGATACTTCTGAAATACTTAAAACAAGTCCATCGACTGGTGTCATGATTAAATCTCCTTTAAGCATGAAATAAACGCCTATTGCACAACAAGTATTTCCAAATAGTAAAACAATAATTTGTGTATAAATATTTAGATCCATAGATGGTATTAAATATTGATAGAAATCAACCAGAAAACCAAAGATAAAAGAAAATGGTATTTCTAAAACAAATTTTACACTTATTTTTCTTTCAATAATGATTTGAAGAAATACAAAGAGCAAGTAGAAAATAATATTTGCCTGTCCAAAGGTCAAAGCACTTAAAGAACTTAACGCAAAAGGAAGGGTACTAAAAGCACCAACTCCTAAATTTGATAACGTATTACATGTAATTCCCAATACTAAAATATTCATTCCTAATAAATAATAAACATATCTTTTCATAGCATTCCTCTTTTCAAAGCTATTTTATTGAATTTGTTAATAACTATAAGTTATGAGGTGATACTATGAATATTAAACAACTTGAATATTTTGTTGATTTAAGTCAAACATTGAATTTCACTAAAACTGCGCAAAATTTCTATATTAGTCAAACAGCTATTACTAAACAAATCCAATGTTTAGAAAAAGATTTAGAAATTCCTTTATTTATAAGAAGTAAGAAGTCTGTAGAACTAACAAACGAAGGCAATCTTTATTTGCCTTATGCCAGAAAAATCTTAGATAATGTTGCTTTAAGTTATCAAATTATCGAAGAATATCAAAAAGGTAATCAAGGAAGTATTTTTATTGGTTTTATTAAATCTTTAGATGACGAACTTCTTTTAAAGTTATTACAAAAAATAAAAGACCATTTCCCACACATTGATCTTCATTATAAAGCGTATTCAAGAAAAGAACTTTTAACATTATTTAAAGAAAGACAATTAGATGCCATTATTACTTTTGAATACCCAGAGGTTAAAGATTATTCACATCTTTTGTTACAAATATCTCATTTAAGAAAGTATTATCATCAAGCTTGTTCACTTGATTCTTTAAAACTTATTTATGATGTTCGTCAAGAAGCTATGGAACAGTACGAAATAGAACAAACACTTTTAAAAGTATGTTTAAAAGAAGGATATGCCATTTTACATGATTTTATCGAATCTAATCAATATTCTAAATATCTTCAATATCAAGATTTAGATATTCTCTCTCCAATATCTTTATACTATCATGAAGATTCTACCAATAAGATTTTAAAAAATATTCTTCAACTTATTAAATAAAAATATCGTTAGAAATTTATGTGAGTTATGTAGAATTCATCAATTTTATTTTGACTAATTCTATCCTCTTAAATATGTTCATTATAGAGGACATATTTTTTTATAAACTGTACGGGGAAATTTCTCGTTATTATTATTTATATTGACACTTATTCCCAATAAGTCTATAATCATAAATGTAATCACTTACAAACATAAAGATTACAAAGAAAGGGAAGAGGAATATATGAACAATTTAAAAGAATTTTTTGAACGTTTTCAAAAAACAATGGAAGACAAGGTTGTTCCAGTTGCAAGTAAAATTGCATCACAAAGGCATTTATCTGCTTTAAGAGATGGATTAACTATTTTAATTCCATTAACTGTAATTGGGGGTATTTCTTTGATGCTTGCCAATCCACCAGTGGATTTGGAAACAATGAAACCAACCAATGTATTTTTCCAATTTTTAATCATGTGGAAACAATGGGCAAATTGCTATGCCGATATCTTAACAATTCCTTTTAATTTAACAATTGGAATTATTTCTATCTATGTTGTTTTAGGTGTAAGTTATCGATTATCTCAATCTTATGAAATGGAAGCATTTCCTAATTCGATTACTTCATTATTTACATTCTTATGTGTTGCTGGTGTTCCAGTTGCTTTAAAACAAGGAAACTACATAGATGTTTCAAACTTAGGTGCAGGTGCTATGTTTACAGCAATTATAATTGCATTATTGTCTATTGAAATAAATCATTTTATGATTGAAAAAAATATTAAAATTAAAATGCCTGCTGGTGTACCACCAATGGTTGCTGGTCCATTTGAAGTATTACTACCAATGGTTGTTAATATTCTAGTTTTTATTGGATTAAATCAATTATGTATTGTCTTAACAAACAATGGTTTAACTAATTTGGTATTTACAATTTTTTCTCCTTTAATTTCAGCTACCGCTTCTTTACCATCTATGTTAATTATTGTATTGTTAACAGTTGTATTTTGGTTTTTTGGAATCCATGGCGACAATATGGTTAGCGCTATTACAACACCTATTTTTACTGGAAATTTAGTAGCAAATTTGGATGCTTATAATGCAGGAAAAGAAATTCCAAATATTATCGCTGGAAACTTTACTTTTATTTTCGGATTAGCTATTGTTTATCTAGCAATACTATTTAATTTAAATTTTGTTTGTAAAAACAAAAGATTAAGATCTCTTGGAAAACTTGCAATTCCTTCATCATTATTTAACATCAATGAGCCTTTAGTATTTGGTGTACCTACTGTACTAAATATTTTAACATTCATTCCTAGTTTAATTTGTGTTGCAATCGACCTAACTGGAGCTTATCTTGCAACATCAGTAGGATTTATGGCAAAAACTTGCATGAGTGTTCCATGGACATTGCCTGCTCCACTATATGCTTTTATTTCTACAATGGATTATAAAGCAATTATCGTGTGGGTAATATTATTTATTATTAATGTCATTATTTTTGTTCCATTCATGAAAAGTTATGATAAACAAATGAATTTAGAAGAACAAAATATCACACAAGCAGAATAGGATTTCTCCTATTCTTTGTGTAGTTTAGGAGGAAAAAATGAAAATAAAAAATATTATTGAATTTTTAGAAAGTCAAGGTGATTGGGTAAATAGACATTTTACCCGTGATCATATCCTTATAGGAACTGACGAAACAGAAATAAAAAGTGTAATTGTTTGTTGGGTTGCAACTTTAGATGTAATCAACAAAGCTGTTAAGAATGATTGTCATCTTATAATAAGCCATGAAAATCCATTTTATATGGCATCAACCTCTCTACCAACCGTCGTTTTACATGCACAAAAAGAAAAAATGAAATTACTTAATGACAATAACATAACAATTTATAGATGTCATGATCTATGGGATTTATATCCAAAATATGGCGTTAGAGATCAATGGGCTAAAACTTTAGGATTTGATTTTGATTTGAAAAAATCAAATAAATTTCTATGTTATGCAGATAATATCAATTTAACAACAGAACAATTAGCTCACCATGTAATTAAATGTATAAAGCCTTATTATCAATTTGGAATAGAACTCATTGGCAATAAGGATAAAGTAATTAAAAAAGTAGGAATAGGTACAGGCGCTTGTACTGATATTTTTGAAATGTATGAAAATAATGTAGACGCTTGTATCGTAAGTGATGATGGTATTAATAACTGGGTAAATGTACAATGGGCAATGGACCATAATCTTCCTTTACTTGTTATAAACCATCTTACAAGTGAAGCTCCTGGAATTAAAGAATTAAGTAACTATTTATCAAAACATTTTACCGATATTCAATTTGAGTATATCAATAATGATTATGGTATTTATCATATTAGTTAAAAAAGCTCTGTCACAAATTGTGGCTAAGCTTTTTTATTTTCTATATAAAATCCATAATAATAAGAAATTACTTCACTAAAAAAATGTAGCGTTGTTCTATTATCAAACTGCTTTAAAATCTTTTTATCCTGTAAATACGATATAGTTGAAGGTAAATAAAATGTCATATTTGAATATTTTGCTAGCTGAGTTTCATTATTCATTGTAATCAAAACTACATATGCATTTTTTTTCTTAGCTTCTTTTAATAATTCCAAATAAGTCGTTGGTGAACCAGAAACACTAAAAATTATTAAAAGATAATTTTCGTTTAAGCAATTTTTCAAATAAGAAAATTGGACATCATCTGTAACTGCATCAAAAAATTTGTCATATGAATATAATGAATAAACTAACTGATTAGCACAAAATGATGAATTTCCTATACCCAAAGCTTTAACATACTGATATTTATCTATCAATTCTGATAGTTCTTTTAATTTATCATCTAAATTTAAATTTGCTAATTGATCCACTGTTTTCTTAAAATTAAGTATAATTTGTGAAGCAAGTGTATTATCATTAATTTTTTTTGGATAATCCTTTTGTGAAGAATAATATTCATTTATAGCATATTTAAATTCACTATATCCGCTATATTCTAGTTTTTTTGCAAATCTTAACATTGCCGATTTAGAAGTATTACACAAATTACCAGCTTCAACAATAGAATGTTCTGTTATAATTTTAGGATTTTTCAATATATTTGCACATATTCGCTTTTCAGTAGTTGTTAAATCTGTATAAAAAATCGATATTTTCTCTTTAAAATTCATTTTTATTTACCTCTAATTTCTTTTAAAATTATTGTATCATATTTATAAAATAATTATACATATCAATATATAAAATAATTCAATATATCAAGATAATCAAACAAAAAAAGTAGCATATATAAATTATAAAATATCTATACGCTACTCTTCATTTACTCTATATTTGTAACCAATTCTACAGGTTGTTCATACTCAAAATATTTTTCTGTTTCTGCAACAATTTCTTTTCTTAAACCAATTAAACCAATTAAGTTAGGAATTGCCATACACCCATTGACAATATCCGCTAAGACAAAGATAAATTCTAAAGACATAAATGGTCCAATTGCAATAAATATAATATAAACAATTTTATAAATCTTTACTGCTTTCAAACCTTTAAGATAATATGTACATCTTTCCCCATAATAATTCCATCCAATAATTGTTGTAAAAGCAAAGAATACAAGACCAATATTGACAATATATTTGCCAATTAATGGAATAAATAATCCCACTGAAAATGCATGTGTTGTCATCGCTGCACCATCCAATCCTGTTGTATAAGATTGTGTCAACACGATAGCAAGACCTGTCATTGTACAAATCACAACTGTATCAATAAATGTTCCTGTCATTGAAACAAGTCCTTGTTCAACACAAGAATCTGTTTTAGCAGCAGCAGCCGCAATTGGTGCGCTTCCAAGACCACTCTCATTTGAGAAAATACCACGACTAATTCCTTTTTGCATGGCAATAACCATAGTAATTCCTGTTCCTCCACCAAATACTGCTTGTGGGGTAAATGCTGACTTAATAATTAAAGCAATAGTACTTGGTAATACTGTTATATGTGACACAAGTATTAAAATAACCCCGCCAATGTATAAAACGCACATAAATGGAATAACTTTTTCTGCAACCGAAGCAATTCTTTTGATTCCTCCAATGGTAATAAAGGCAACAGCTATTGTTAAAAGAATTGCTGTTACATAACGTGGAACACTAAGTGACATAGTAAGCGCATCCGAAATTGATTTTACTTGCGTAAATGTACCAATCCCTAGTAATGCTACTGATACCCCAAAGAAAGCAAAAATCTTCGCAAGCAAAGGACTACGTAGACCTTTTTCTAAATAATACATTGGTCCTCCTGCAATCTCACCATTTTCATCTTTTTGACGATAACGAATTGCAAGTAACCCTTCGGCATATTTAGTTGCCATCCCAAAAAAGGCTGAAATCCACATCCAAAATAAAGCACCGGGTCCTCCTGCCGCAATTGCAGTAGCAACACCGACAATGTTTCCTGTCCCTATCGTTGAAGAAAGTGCAGTACATAAAGCTTGAAAGCTGCTGACATCCCCTTCTCCTTCATGCTTTTTAAAGATACATTTAAAAGCTAATTTTAATTTTGTAAGCTGGATCAATCTTAATTTGAAGGTAAAGTAAATACCTGTCCCTAATAATAGACAAATAAGTGGTAATCCCCATACATAGTCATTAATTTGTTTTAATATTTGTGTTAGTAATTGCATAAAAAAACTCCTCCTAATAAATTAGTCGGAATTAATAATGAAAAAAACTATTTAGCCACTGTCCTTTTACCTGAGAGTTTCACCCTAATGGGTTTGCTCCTTCGGTGTTCAATTCAATGAATCTCTCCAATGGTTCGTCCAATAGCGATCCTTTTACCTGAAATCTTTAATTCTTCGGTGTTCTTGTAGAATCTCTTTCGCCATTATCATCCGATATACGTTTTCATTATATCAAATTGTATACAATTGTAAACATTTATTTTATAAATATTATTTGTTATAATGCACATATGAAAAAAAATAAATATTTAATACTTACAATACTTTGGATGCTTTTTATCTTTGTGATGTCACAAACTCCAGGAAACGATTCTTCTAAACAAAGTAATTTTATTGTGGATATCATTATTCACATTCTGCCAATTACAAGAGATACACTTTCCTTTATTGTAAGAAAATGTGCTCATATGACAGAATATGCCATTCTTACATTCTTACTTTATAAAACTTTTGTACATAAACAAAATCCATTAATAAAATCATTCCTTTTCACTGTTCTATATGCCTGTAGTGATGAATTTCATCAACTTTTTATTCCCGGTAGAGCCGGACAAATAAGAGATGTATGTATTGATTCAACAGGTGCCCTTATTATGATTTTAATCATTTATTTTATACTTAAAAGAAAGGAAAAGAAAATCGGTTCATAGAACCGATTTTTATATATACTAAATACCAAATAATAAGTCTACATAAGTTGGAATTGGCCAATAAGAATCATCAACTAATTCTTCAATTGTATCCACTGTTTCTCTTAATGATTGCATCATACCGAATACTTCATCTTTCCACATAGTTGCAGTTTCAAAGATTTCAGCATCACTTGCTTGCGCTTTAGCAATATTATTTTCTAATGTTGTTAATTTATCTTTTACTTCTTGTAATAAGTTTGCAAGTTTTGTTGCATCATCAGTTAAGAATGCCGCTGGAATACCTGCTTCTTTTGCAGCAACAACTTCTGAAGATACTTTAGCCAAATAATCACAAGCAGCTGGATAAATTTGTGTTTTAACCATTTTAACTGCAGTTAAAGCTTCAACTTGAATTGTTTTAATATAGTTATCTAATAAGATTTCATAACGTGAAGCGATTTCTACTTTTGTATAAACACCTTGACGATCTAACATATCAATATATTTTGGATCTTTTAAGCATTTTAATGCGTCAACAGTATTTTTGTGGTTAGGAAGTCCACGTCTTTTTGCTTCTTCTTCCCATTCAGCTGAATATCCATCGCCATTAAAGATAATTCTCTTATGTTCAGAGATAAATTCTTTAACAACTTCTTCAAATGATTTTCCACCTTCAATAGCTTCAGCCATTTGAGTCATTTCTTCAGCTAACATTGCATTTAAGATTGTATTTGGACCAGCTACAGATTGTGCAGAACCTACAGCACGGAATTCAAATTTATTACCTGTAAAGGCAAATGGTGAAGTTCTGTTACGATCCGTATTGTCTTTAGAGAATGTTGGAACAACAGAAACCCCTGTATCAAAACGTCCAATTTCTTCATGATCAGATTTTTTACCAGTACAAATATCTTCTACAACTTTATCTAATTCTTCACCTAAGAACATAGAAATGATTGCTGGTGGTGCTTCGTTAGCTCCTAAACGATGATCGTTTCCAGCAGAAGCAATTGACATACGTAAGATTTCTGCATATTCATCAACCGCTTTAATTGTACAAGCTAATGCAGCTAAGAATGGTTTATTTTCTTCAGGATTTTTTCCTGGATTAAATAAGTTGATTCCTGTATTTGTGATTACTGACCAGTTATCATGTTTACCAGAACCGTTAACGCCAGCAAATGGTTTTTCATGTAATAAACAACGTAAACCATGCTTTTTAGCGATATCTTGAGCAATTTGCATTAATAAATGGTTGTTATCTGTCGTAATATTTACTTTAGCATAAACACAAGCAACTTCATGTTGTGCTGGTGCAACTTCATTATGTTTTGTTTTAGATGGAATTCCATATTTCCATAATTCAGCATCTAAATCTTTCATGAAAGCTGCAACTTTACGTTTTAAAGAACCGAAGTAATGATCTTCTAATTCTTGTCCTTTTGGTGCCATAGCTCCAAATAAAGTTCTACCAGTTAATTTTAAATCCATACGTTCTTGATAATATTTATCATCAACTAAGAAATATTCTTGTTCAGCCCCTACTGAAGCAGAAACTTTAGTTACCCCTTCAACCCCGATTAAAGGTAACAAACGACAAGCTGCTTTACTTAAAGCATCACATGATCTAAGTAAGGGTGTTTTCTTATCTAATGCTTCCCCTGTATATGAACAGAATAACGTTGGAATATATAATGTTCCATCTTTAACGAATGCAGGTGATGTACAATCCCATGCTGTATATCCTCTTGCTTCGAAAGTAGCTCTTAAACCACCTGATGGAAATGAAGAAGCATCAGGTTCTCCTTTTCTTAATGTTTTCCCACTAAATTCTAAAACAGCTTTTGACCCATCTGGTTCTAAGAAAGCATCATGCTTTTCTGCAGTTAATCCTGTCATTGGTGTAAACCAGTGAGTAAAATGTGTAGCTCCATGTTCAACTGCCCAAATTTTCATTGCATTCGCAATAACAGTTGCACATTCTTTTGATAACTCTTCACCTTTATCAAGCGATTCATGGAATGCTTTATATGTTGATTTAGGAATTCTTTCCTTCATAACATCATCAGTAAAAGCTAGGCATCCATAATCTTCAACTAACTTGTTAAATTCCATCTTTGTATCCCCCTTATTTAGTATATAAATTATTATTTATATGATGTCATTATACAAACGAAAAGAAGGGTTGTCAACAATTATTACAAAGTTTTTATCATTTTAATAATTTTTTATTTATTTTATACAAAAAAAAGAGCTGCTTATTAATGAGTAGCAGTTCTTTTAGCTTTCTTTTCTTCTTTTCTTCTTTTCTTTTCCCATTTTCGATGAGTTTGGTTATATTCTTCAACTTGACAATGAATTCTCTTATTTGAATGAACAACAGCATCCACAAATCCCATTTGATCTTTTGGAGCAACTGTTTGACGAGTTCCATCGTCCATATAGATTTCATATGAATGTGCATTTGTAATGATCTTTGTCATTTTAGCGATTGGATCAGTAATTGTTTCACAGTTCATTAAGTTTATTTCTTTTGTTTTTCCAATTCTTCTATGAATTTCTAAAGTTCTTCTTTTTACAACATATTTATAAGGTCTATATCCAAATAAATATCCAATAGCAACGACACCTAATGCAACAACTGCAGGTAAATCACTAAAGTTTCTTGAAACGATCATATACACTACATAGATTGCATAAAATACACTAAAGTATACAGCTGGTAAATTTAATTGAACTTTAAATTCTTTTTCAAATGGTGTTAATTCCGCATTTGATTCGACTTTCTTTGATTCCATAAAAACCCCTCTTTAATTCTATACTTTCAATATTTAATAAATATCAATTTTCTTTAATAAAGTCAACTCATATTCATTAAATATTTTTTAAAAAATAAGGGACGGGGAATCCCGCCCTTATTCATTATCTTATTTAATTTATCAATATTAAGCTTCTGCAGCTTGTTTGTTTTGATATTTTTCGTAAGAGATTAAGAATGGTGTGTAGATAACTGTTGATACAACAATTAAGATTGCTTGAGTTACTGCACCCATTATCCTAGCACCACATGCTAAGAAACCAA
>ENA-OPWD01000073-OPWD01000073.1-human-gut-metagenome-genome-assembly--contig:-NODE-73-length-80540-cov-12.308542_pt1 | contig 80540 bp, 84 predicted proteins | sample MGYA00241502_ERZ501996 | MGnify/ENA primary metagenome ERZ501996 (study PRJEB25962, sample SAMEA2042011) | human gut metagenome | biome: human gut; feature: human-associated habitat; material: faeces... | reverse complement strand
CGCAATTTTTGAAAAAATTGAGTAAACTTTTTTGTTTTTGGGAGGATAATTTAGCTTTAGCTAAATTTCAATGCCCGACCGACACTCCGCTAAACCATAATTTACACAAACGATTAGTATTGAATTTTGATAAATAATCTAATTTATTATGAAAAAACCGCTTGAGCTATAAAACTCAAGCGGTTAAATCTTTATATTTAATTATTAAGCACGAAGTTCGTCTTCGTTATCGCCTGCATAATAAACTTTTTTGATGTCAGCACCCAATGCTCTGAATTTTTCAATTACATCTTCATAGCCACGCTCAATGTACTGGATACTTGAAATTTCAGTAACACCGTTAATTTCAAGTGCCGCAATAATCATTGCTGCACCGGCTCTTAGATCGGTAGCTTTTACAGGAGCTGCTGTAAGCGGAGATCCGCCCTCAATAATTGCAAGTCTGCCCTCAACAGAAATGTGTGCACCCATTCTAACAAGCTCACTTACATACTGATAACGATTATCCCATACATTTTCATTTATAATGCTTGTACCCGGTACACTTACAAGAAGTGCGGCAAATTGCGGCTGACAGTCAGTAGGGAAACCGGGATGTGGCATAGTCTTAATATTACAACGCTTTAAAGGATTCTTTGTAGCGTCAATTTTGATAGCCTCATCGTATTCGGTAATTACAACACCCATTTCACGGAGTTTAGCTGTAATTGATTCAAGGTGCTTTGGAGTAATGTTATTTACTGTAATGCAACCTCTTGTAGCAGCTGCCGCACACATATATGTGCCTGCCTCAATCTGATCCGGAATAATCGAATATGTTATGCCGTGGAGATATTTTACGCCACGGATTTTAATAACATCTGTACCTGCGCCTCTTACATCTGCGCCCATTGAATTAAGAAAGTTAGCGAGGTCAACAATATGCGGTTCTCTTGCGGCATTTTCAATGATAGTCATACCCTCGGCTTTAGATGCCGCAAGCATAATATTCATTGTAGCGCCTACAGATACTACATCAAGGTAAATATGCTCACCGTGAAGATTATCAGCATCTGCCTCAATAATTGCGCCGTCAACAAGCTGTGTTACTGCGCCCATAGCTTCAAAGCCTTTTAAATGCTGATCAATCGGACGAACACCGAAGTTACAACCACCAGGTAAAGCAACCTGAGCTTTACCGCATCTGCCAAGAAGAGCACCGAGAAGGTAATAAGATGCTCTCATACCTCTTACAAGTTCTGTTGTTGCAGAGTGAGTTGAAATATGAGTCGGGTCTATATAAAGTGATGATTTATTAATTCTTCTTACCTGTGCACCCATCTGCTGAAGAATTCTGCTTATAAGTGAAACATCGCTGATGTTAGGTATATTTTCAATCTGACAAGGCTCGTCACAAAGGATTACTGCCGGGATAATTGCTACTGCGGCGTTTTTTGCACCGCTTATATTTACTTCACCAAAAAGCGGCTTACCGCCGTTTACTACAAACTTTTCCAAACCGTTACACTCCAATTCCATATACTGTACATTCACAATAACGAATATGTGAGTTTACATAATCTAAATCTAAATAAAAGTGCGTGCCAAAAAACAGCAACATTGATTGCTGTAAAAATGAGTATCTGCCATATTACTCAACTGATAATAGTATATCCACAAATATATTACATTTTCTTAAAACACACATTTTGCAGCATTACAACAAGGTAACACTAACATTCCTATACAGAAAATGATACTACAAAATTGTAGTAAAGTCAACGCATATTTGGAATTGTAACATATTTTTATCTAAAATGTACTCAAATTAAATAAATGAAATCAAGTTTATTCTTATTATGACTAAGCAAGATTACATACTTGTAATTATTCTTATAAAAAATAATACTGCTGTCATAATTGCAATACGGAATTAAAATCTTGCAATATTTTTCAGGATATAATTGCATATATAATGTAGGAAATTCTGAAAAATATTTAAATATTTACCAAATAATTTTTTTAATTGTATTGACAATTACTTTTTTATGTGCTATACTCAAGTTAACATATGAACATATAAACATATGAACAGATTAATAAACGGAGATAGGAATATGGCAGAACTAAATGAAAAGAAAGAAAAAGAAATTCCTGATTTGGAAGTGCTGTTTGATTTAGCGGATCTTTTTAAAGTATTCGGCGATTCGACAAGAATCAGAATAATGTTTGCAATTTCCGATAATGAGATGTCGGTGCTTAGTATTGCAGAGGCTTTAAATATGGAGCAAAGCACTATTTCTCATCAGTTGAGAGTATTAAGACAAAACAAACTTGTTAGGGTCAGAAGAGAGGGGAAGCAAATTTATTATACTCTTGATGACGACCATGTTAAAAAAATTATTGAAATGGGACTTGATCATGTTCTCGAGTAAGGAGGGTGTTTTTTATGAAATATAATTTTACACTTGAAAATCTTAACTGTGCGCATTGTGCGGGAAAGATAGAGAATAAATTAGCCGAAACAGACGGTTATGAGAATGTAAATTTCAACTTTGCAAATAAAAAACTCGTACTTGAGTGTTCAGATGATGTAACAGCGCAAGACATACAGGCGGTTTGTGACAGCATCGAAGACGGTGTAGAAGTTATTGATAATACAAAGAGAAAGAATTTAAAGCAGTACACCTTCACACTTGAAAATCTCAACTGTGCGCACTGTGCAGGAAAGATAGAGAAGAAATTAGCCGAAACAGACGGCTATGAGAATGTTAATTTCAATTTTGCAAATAAAAAACTTGTGTTTGAGTCGGCAGAGGATGTAACGGCACAGGACATACAGGCAGTTTGTGACAGCATTGAAGACGGTGTAGAAGTTATTGATAACAATGTAAAAGAAAACACCGTAACTGACGAAAAGGTAAATTCAGCCAAGAAAGATAAAAAGGTTGAAATAAAGAATGAACTTATTTCTATTATTACAGCGGCTGTGCTTGGTGTAGCGGCTTTTGGTCTTGAACTTACTGTATTTCCTGATGCTGAATTCGGTACTGTAGGTTGGTTTGTTCTACTCGGACTAAGCCTTGTTGCCACTGTTTTGTCAGGTTGGAGAACATTTATTAAAGGCGTAAAATCGGTGTTTAAATTACAGATAGATGAAACTACATTGCTTACAATTGCTGTTATTGCGGCATTTGCGTTAGGCGAGTTTGTAGAGGCGGCTATGGTTACTATTCTCTTTGCAGTCGGCGAAATTGTAGAAGAGAAAGCAGTATCTGCATCGAGAAGTGATATTGCAAAACTTGCGCAGATTCGTCCCGATAATGCAACCGTACTTATAAACGGCAAGGAGGTTGTAAAAGCCGCCGAGGATGTTAAAATAGGCAGTACAATTGTAGTTAAACCACACGAAAGAGTACCGCTTGACGGTGTTATTACTAAAGGAAATACTACTCTTGATACTTCGGCGCTTACAGGTGAGAGTGTTCCTGTCGATGCAGAGGCAGGCAGTGAAGTTATGAGCGGTATGATTAACGGCAATTCTCTTATAGAAATAAAAACTACTAAGGAATTTGGCGACAGTACAGCGGCAAGAATTATTAAACTTGTTGAAGATGCAGCCGCTACAAAGGGACAGAGTGAAAAGCTTATCAGCCGTTTTGCAGCTGTTTACACACCGATTATTATACTTATTTCTATTGTAGTTGCTATTGTTCCTCCGCTTGTGGGGCTTGGCAGTTTCAGCACATGGATTTATCGTGCTTTGGTTTGTCTTGTTGCATCTTGTCCTTGCGCAATCGTAATTTCGGTTCCGCTTTCTTATTATTCGGGTCTTGGCGCATCATCAAAAATCAGCGTTCTTATTAAGGGCGGCAAGTATATCGAAGCTCTTGCAAAGGCTGACGCTTTTGTATTTGACAAGACAGGTACACTTACAACAGGCGAGCTTTCTGTAAACAAAGTTTTTGCTTACGGCAATCATACTTCATCTGAAATTATTGCACTTGCAGCCGCTTGTGAAAGATATTCTTCACATCCGATTGCTATGGCAATAAAAAATAAGGCAGAAAAGGAAAACTTACCTGAACTTTCAGATTACAGCGAAAAGGCGGGACAGGGAGTTACAGCTGTATATAACGGCAAAGCTCTTGTATGCGGCGGCACAAAGGCTTTAAGCGATAAACAAAAGGTAAATGCAGAAAAAACCGCATCTGTATATGTAATCTACGACGGTGAATTAATCGGTGCAATCTCTGTTAGCGATACATTAAGACCGGAGGCAAAGAGTGTAATTGCAGAGTTAAGAAAACTCGGTGTTAAAGACAGTGTAATGCTTACGGGTGATAAAAAAGAAAATGCAATGGATATTGCAAATGAACTTAAACTTGATTCTTATTCGGCAGAGCTTATGCCGTCAGATAAACTTGAAAAACTTATAGATATAAAGAAAACTCATAAGTCTGTATGCTTTATCGGTGACGGTATCAATGATGCCCCTGTTCTTACTGCAAGCGATTGCGGTTTTGCAATGGGATTCGGCAGTGAGGCTGCTATTGAGGCGGCAGATGCTGTGCTTGCGGCAGGTAATTTAAAACAGTTACCGTTGTCTGTCAGAATAGCAAAGAAAGTTGTTGCTACTGTAAAGACAAACATTACATTTGCACTTGGTGTAAAGACAATTGTAATTATTTTTGCAATACTCGGTATCGCTCCGATGTGGTTGTCTGTAATAGCAGATACAGGCGTAAGCGTACTTTGCGTACTTTATGCTGCAAGACTTCTTCATACAGTTGATAAAAAGTAATTTATAAATAGATAGATTTCCTATCATAAAAACTACCGCATTCCGATTGGAGTGCGGTAGTTAATTGTTGTTTTTTTATTAAATTAATTGGAGTGAATTATTATTTTGCTTAACTCGTGCACTAAACCATAAATTAACATTGAACCTTTTAACTTTGTGATAAACTAAGTTAAACCATAATTAAAAGGCTGTTCCGCAATATAGGGAACAGCCTTTATTTAATTATAAGATTTTATCTCGGTTATTCATTTTGTAACATAAGGTCATAAGACTGTCACTTAGGTGTACATTTTCAACAAGGGTGTCGCTGTACTTTCTTGCAATGTCATAGTGACTGAAATTCCAATAGTTCTTTATGCCGTAGCCATAAAGTTTGTCAAGTACATTTTCTACACATACTCTCGGAATACACAAAAACGCTGTATTGATTTTGTTGCTCTGACAGAACTCGTCAAGCAGACTGTCGTGCATTATTGTAAGATTATTCAGCTTTTTGCCAACTTTTTCTTCGTTACAGTCAAAACAGGCGATAAGTTCAAAGCCGAGCTTTTCAAAGTTCATATGCTTGGCAACCGCTTTACCGAGGTTGCCCGCACCGATAAGTATAGCTTTATAATTATTGTTAAGACCAAGAATATTTTGTATTTCTTCCTTAAGCTGAGAAACACTGTAACCGTAGCCCTGCTGACCGAATCCACCAAAGCAGTTAAGATCCTGTCTTACCTGAGAAGCGGTTACATTCATAATTTCAGCCAGTTTTGTAGATGAAATTTTATCAATGTTTTGTTCGTTAAGCTCAGACAAGAAACGATAATATCTGGGCAGTCTTCTGATTACAGACATTGAAATGTTGTCATTTCTGGACATTGTACTTTAACCTTACTCCTTTAACCGAATTGTGTTTGCTTATGCAAGTGAAGCGGCAAGATGCTCGTTTATTGCAAGCAAGAAATCTTCTGAATTAACCTTTTTCTTGTTTTCAAGAGTTGAAATAGCATAAAGGTCGCCTGTCATAATGCCGTCTTCAATAGTGTCGATAGTAGCTTTCTCAAGCTTGTCCGCAAAGTTCATAAGTTCAGGAAGATTATCAAGCTCGCCGCGCTTTCTGAGAGCGCCTGTCCAAGCAAAGAGAGTTGCAACAGAGTTTGTGGAAGTTTCCTCGCCCTTAAGATACTTATAATAATGGCGCTGAACTGTACCGTGTGCAGCTTCATACTCATAAACACCGTCAGGTGAAACAAGTACGCTTGTCATCATAGCAAGTGAGCCGAAAGCAGTAGCAATCATATCGCTCATTACATCGCCGTCATAGTTTTTGCAAGCCCACATATAGCCGCCCTCACTTCTGATAACTCTTGCTACAGCGTCATCAATAAGTGTGTAGAAATATGTAATGCCTGCCTGCTCAAATTTCTCTTTGTATTCATTCTCAAAGATTTCAGCAAAAAGATCCTTAAATCTGTGGTCGTACTTCTTGCTGATTGTATCTTTTGTAGCAAACCATACATCAAGTTTCTGGTCGAGTGCATAGTTAAAACATGAACGGGCAAATGAAGAAATACTCTTGTCAAGGTTGTGCATACCCTGAATGATACCGTCTGTCTTGAAATCAAAGATTGTACTTCTTTCTTCTGTACCGTCAGGCTTGGTAACGCAAAGTTCAGCCTTGCTGCCCGCCTTAACAACCATTTCTGTATTTTTGTAAACATCACCGTAAGCGTGACGGGCAATACAGATTGGCTTTTTCCATGTAGGAATGTATGGAGTGATACCCTTTACAAGGATAGGACTTCTGAAAACTGTACCGTCAAGGATAGCACGGATTGTGCCATTTGGTGATTTCCACATCTGCTTGAGGTTGTACTCGTCCATTCTTGCAGCGTTTGGTGTGATTGTAGCACACTTTACGGCAACGCCGTATTTCTTTGTAGCCTCTGCACTGTCAACAGTAACTTGGTCATCTGTTTTGTTTCTGTTTTCAAGACCGAGGTCATAATACTCGCTCTTTAAATCAATGTATGGGTAAATAAGAATGTCTTTGATTTTCTGCCAAAGAACTCTTGTCATTTCGTCGCCGTCCATCTCAACGATGGGGGTGGTCATTTTAATTTTATCCATTAGCTGTTCTCCTTTGTATAGTCAAGCAAACCGCCTGCAAGAATGATTGCTCTTGTTCTGTCTGAAAGCTCACAGTCGGCAATAACGGTTTCGCCTGTTGTTTTGTTTACAACCGTTACGGCAGAGCCGTCTGCAATTTCTTTCTTAACATTAGGAAGCTCAAGCATATCACCGAGTTTAATTTTATCGTAATCTGCAGGATTTTGGAAAGTAAGCGGAAGAATACCTGCGTTAATGAGGTTACTCTTATGGATTCTTGCAAAACTCTTTACAAGAACTGCCTTAACGCCGAGGAAGAGCGGAGCAAGTGCTGCGTGCTCTCTTGATGAACCCTGACCGTAGTTTTCGCCGCCTACGATAATGCTCTTGCCGAGAGTTTTTGCTCTTTCAGGAAATTCCTTATCGCATACTGTAAAGCAGTGCTGTGAAATAGCAGGAATATTTGAACGGAGCGGAAGAATCTTTGCACCGGCAGGCATAATGTGGTCGGTTGTAATGTTGTCGCCAACCTTAAGTGAGCAAGATGCCTCTATAGAATCTGTAAGAGGGCTTGTCTTAGGATATTCCTTAATGTTTGGTCCTCTTAAGATTTCAACATTGTCCATTTCCTCAACAGGAGCAGGAGCAATAACCATATTATCATTGATAAGGAACTTCTCGGGAAGTTCAATTTCTGCGGCAGGACCAAGTTTTCTTGGGTCTGTAAATACACCTGCAAGTGCCGAAACAGCAGCTGTTTCAGGAGATACGAGGTAAATCTGACCGTCAGCTGTACCGCTTCTGCCCTCAAAGTTACGGTTGAAAGTACGGAGTGAAATACCCTTGCTGTTAGGTGACTGTCCCATACCGATACATGGACCGCAGGCACTTTCAAGAATTCTTGCGCCGGCAGCAATCATATCGGCAAGTGCGCCGTTCATAGCAAGCATATTAAATACCTGCTTACTGCCCGGAGCAATAGCAAGTGAAACGCCGTCTGCAACTGTTTTGCCCTTTAAGATATGGGCAACTCTCATAAGGTCAAGATAACTTGAGTTTGTGCAAGAACCGATACATACCTGGTCAATCTTCTGACCCTCAAGCTCGCTGATCGGTTTAACATTATCAGGTGAATGTGGACAAGCGGCGAGCGGTTCAAGCTCCGAAAGGTTAATTTCAATAACCTCATCGTAAACTGCGTCTGCGTCTGCGCTTAACTCTGTATAATCTTCTTCTCTGCCTTGAGCTTTAAGGAATTCTCTTGTGATTTCATCAGAAGGGAATACGGATGTTGTAGCGCCGAGCTCAGCACCCATATTTGTAATTGTAGCACGCTCCGGAACTGTAAGTGTTTTGACACCTTCGCCGCCGTACTCAACAATTTTGCCGACGCCGCCCTTAACGCTCATAACTCTTAATACTGCAAGAATAATATCCTTTGCAGAAACCCATGGGCTGAGTTTACCCGTAAGATTAACTCTTACCATCTTAGGCATTGTGATGTAATATGCACCGCCGCCCATAGCAACAGCAACATCAAGACCGCCTGCACCGATAGCAAGCATTCCGATACCGCCGCCTGTAGGTGTGTGGCTGTCGGAACCGATTAATGTTTTGCCCGGCTTACCGAATCTTTCAAGGTGTACCTGGTGGCAAATACCGTTGCCCGGTCTTGAAAAATAAATGCCGTGCTTTTTACATACAGACTGAATAAATCTGTGGTCGTCGGCATTTTCAAAACCTGTCTGCAATGTGTTGTGGTCTATATATGCAACGCTCTTTTCGGTTTTGACTCTCGGAATACCCATAGCCTCGTATTCTATGTAAGCCATTGTGCCTGTTGCGTCCTGTGTAAGAGTCTGGTCAATGCGTAAGCCGATGTCGTTGCCGACAACCATTTCGCCGCATACCAAATGCTCTTTAATAATTTTCTGTGCAATTGTGTAGCCCATTTGATTACCTCCGCAAAAAGTATTTTGTGGTATTTGCATTATTAAAAGCAATAACCCGTGTACATTAATTGCCCATTATAAGGCAATTATTAGTATCTATTATATAACATTTTTCTTCTTATGTAAAGTAAAAATGGATGTAAATACGAAAATTTGCGATTTTGGCACTATCTGTTGTTTATTTTTAAAAATAAATTGAATTTTCAACATTTAGGTGATATAATAAAAAAGTATGTGTAGGATATTTGAACTTAGATTTTTATAGGGGGATAATTTTATGGAAACAAGAGAAAATTTGAGAAATATAGCTATTATCGCTCATGTTGACCACGGTAAAACAACTCTCGTAGACCAGCTCTTAAAACAGAGCGGTGTTTTCAGAGCAAATGAGAATGTGGCTGAAAGAGTAATGGATTCTAACGACCTTGAAAGAGAGAGAGGCATTACAATCCTTTCTAAAAACACCGCTGTAATGTACAACGGCATTAAGATTAATATTGTTGACACCCCCGGTCATGCCGACTTTGGCGGTGAGGTTGAGCGTATACTTATGATGGTAGACGGCGTTGTACTTCTTGTAGACGCTTTCGAGGGTTGTATGCCGCAGACAAGATTCGTTCTTAAAAAGGCTTTGGGCCTTGGCAAAAAGCCTTTGGTTGTAGTCAATAAAATTGACCGTCCGGGTGCAAGACCCGAAGAAGTTGTTGACGAAGTTCTCGACCTATTTATCGAGCTTGGCGCTGACGAGGATCAGCTTGAATTCCCTGTAGTATATGCATCAGGCCGTGACGGCTATGCAAGCCTTGATCCGCATCAGCCCGGTACAGATATGAAACCGCTTTTTGAGGCTATTATAAATGAAATTCCTGCTCCGCAGGGAGATGCAGATGGCGGACTTCAGATTCTTATTTCAAACATTGACTCAGATCCGTTTGTGGGCAGAATAGGTGTAGGCAGAGTTGAGAGAGGCACTGTAAAAACAGGTCAGAGCGTTGCAATCTGTCATACAGACGGCAATGTAACAAAGAACGCAAGAATCGGTAAGATTTATCAGTATGAGGGACTTAAGAGAGTTGAGAGCGAAACTGCTGAAATGGGTGATCTTATCTGCGTAAGCGGTATTCAGGATATTAATATCGGTGAAACAATTTGCGACCCTGAAAATATTGAACAGCTCCCGTTTGTTAAGATTGACGAGCCTACCGTATCAATGAACTTTATTGTAAATAACTCTCCGTTTGCCGGCAGAGAGGGTAAGTATGTTACATCAAGAAATCTTCGTGACAGACTTTTCAAGGAAATTGAAACCAATGTTGCGTTAAGAGTAGAGGAAACCGACAGCGCCGATACATTTAAAGTATCGGGCAGAGGTGAGCTTCACCTTTCAATTCTTATTGAAACAATGCGCCGCCAGAATTATGAGTTCCAGGTATCTCGTCCACAGGTTATCACAAAGATGATTGACGGTAAGTTGAACGAGCCTATGGAAATGCTCATTATTGAAGTACCTGACGCTTATGTAGGTGCAGTTATGGAAAAACTCGGTTCAAGAAAAGCTGAACTTATTAATATGGGCACCCGTGAGGGCGGTTCTACTCACATTGAGTTCCGTATTCCGTCAAGAGGTCTTATGGGTTACCGTCCTGAATTCCTTACAGATACAAACGGTAACGGTATTATGAACCATGTGTTTGACGGATATGAGCCGTACAAGGGTGAAATCGTAACCCGTCATCAGGGTTCGCTTATCGCTTTTGAAACAGGCGAAACAGTAACTTACGGTTTGTATGCGGCACAGGAGAGAGGCAGACTCTTTGTCGGCCCGGGTGTTCCTGTATATGAGGGTATGATTGTAGGCGCAAGCCCTAAGTCAGAAGATATTACGGTTAATGTATGTAAGAAAAAGCACATCACAAATACCCGTGCTTCAGGTTCTGATGATGCACTTAAACTTACACCGCCGTCAATTCTTTCGCTTGAGCAGTGTCTTGAGTTTATTGCAGATGATGAGCTTGTAGAGGTTACTCCCGAAAATATCCGTATGCGTAAGCGTATTCTTTCTAAGGAACAGAGAATGAAACAGGCATTCCATAAAAAATAATGAGTTTTGTAGTATTAGACCTTGAATGGAACGGCTCATACAGCAGCAAAGAACACAGATTTGTAAATGAGATAATTGAGTTCGGGGCAGTTAAAACTGACGAAAATCTGAATATTATTGACAGATTTGAAATGCTTATTTCTCCGCAGATAGGCAAAAAACTTTGTTCAAAGGTTAAAAAGCTAACCAAAATCACCAACGAAGAATTAAGAGAAAACGGCTGTACATTTATGCACGCTGTTTCTGAATTTAAAAAATTCTGCGGCGATTGCGTTTTGGTGACATGGGGTACAAGCGACATTCTTGCATTGATTGAGAATTATATGTACTATGCTCACAGGCCCGAGCTGCCTTTTCTCACAAGCTATTGCAATGTGCAGGATTATTGTGAAAAATGTCTTTCCGTAAATGATAAATCTTCTCAACTCGGATTATCCGTATGCGCAGATATGCTCGCAATTAACTTTGATGTTGAAGAACAGCACCGTGCATATGCCGACGCAGAGCTTACATTAAAGTGTATGAAACATTTTATCGAGGATTATCCGATAGACGATTTTATCAAAGATGCAACGGCTCACGAATTTTATGACAGACTGCTGTATAAAAATCATTTTATTACAGATATTAATAATCCGGAGATTGATAAACGCAGTATGCGCTTTAATTGCGATGCTTGCGGAAGGCAGGCTGCAAGACAGGCAAATTGGAAAGTAAAAAACAAAAGTTTTGTTGCTCCCTTTTTGTGTAAAAAGTGCGGAAGAAAGTTTACGGGTAAAGTTTCCTTTAAAAAGAAATATGACGGAGTTACCGTCAGAAAGCGTATAGTCGAGTATGTTGAAAAGCCTGTTGACGAAAACAGCGAAAATAAGGCTTAGTATAATAATACCTTCTATACATATATCAGCATATAGAAAAACCAATGCCGAACGGTCAGACTAAGACTGTTCGGCATTTTTAAGAATAGAATGTGAATTTGGTTTCATTGTTATTTCAATTTATTTCATATTTATTTCAAAACGAGTTCATATAGTTTTCACTTGGCAAAATTATTATATATACATCGTAAGAGATACGAAAGACACAGCATTTAAGGAGGACTAAAAAATGCTTGATAATAAAAATCCAAATGAATTCAATGATATTTATTCAGGTAATGCTGAAAATACACCTGAAAGCAACACAGACATTCCGCAGAAGAATGCAGAGGCTTCATATGAATGGAATTCCGATAAAAGCGACAACAAGTCAGACAGCACAGAATACCATTATTCATATGTAAACGGCAATAATAAAGACGCTTCGCATAATCCTAACAGATACAACGAGCCTACTCAATATTCTTCACAGAATACAAGTTCGGGATACAGCAATAATTACCAAAATCCAAATACAAACGCTTATGATAATTACCAATCAAACGGTTACACTGCACAGAACCAACAGTCACAGAATGTATATAATTCTCAACCGTACGGTACTGCTCCCAATCATTCGGCAAACGCAAAACCGCCTAAGGCTAAAAAGCCTAAAAAACAGAGAAAACCAATATCAAGAGGCGGTATTGCAATAGCACTTGCAGTTACAATGGTGTTCTCTTGCGGACTTGGCTTTGGCGGCGGTTATTTTGCAAATAAGGTAAATACCAGTACAAGCGGCAGTTTAAATATTACCAAAACAAGCAACAGCGGCACAACCACAACTGCTTCAAGTACATCTAAGGCAAATTCAACCTCTGAAATTGTTAAAAAGACAGCCGACAGTGTTGTTGAAATTTCAACAGAAAGCGTTGTAACGGGCTCATTTGCTCAACAGTATGTTCAGCAGGGTGCGGGTTCAGGCGTTATTATTTCTCAAGACGGTTATATTCTTACAAATAACCATGTAATTAACGGAGCAAATTCTGTTAAGGTAAGACTTAGAGATGGCACAGAGTACGATGCAACAATCATAGGCAGTGATTCAGATAATGATATTGCTTTGTTAAAGGTTAGTGCAACAGGACTTTCGCCTGCAACTTTCGGTGACAGCAACAGTCTTGCGGTAGGTGACTATGTAGTTGCTATCGGCAACCCACTCGGTGAACTTGGCGGTACAGTCACAGACGGTATCATCAGTGCACTTGCAAGAAAGGTTACTATTGAAGATACACAAATGACACTTTTGCAGACAAATGCACAGGTAAACCCGGGTAATTCCGGCGGCGGACTTTTTAATGCAAACGGTGAACTTGTCGGTATCGTAAACGCAAAGCAGAGTGCAACCGAAGTTGAGGGTATTGCTTTTGCTATTCCGATTAACAATGTACTTGATATTTTAAGTGACCTTAAAGAATACGGTTATGTAACAGGTAAGGTTGATCTTGGTATTGACTTTACAGATATTACTTCTGACGAAACAGCTTTCTATTACGGTGTAAATCAGACAGGTTGCTATGTTCTTTCTGTTGATTCCGGTTCAAATGCCGAAAAAGCAGGAGTTACAAGAGGTGACCTTGTAACAAAGGTAAACGATACAGATGTTTCTTCGTCATCGGACATTACTACTGCACTTGAAAAAGCAGAAGTAGGCGATACAGTTACATTTACTGTAAGCCGCAGAGGAACAAGTAAGACAATTTCATTTGTACTTGAAGAATATATACCTGCGGTAAGCAATTCTCAAATCACTAACGGCTCACAAAAGAGCACTACTCCGACATCAGACAGCGAAAATTCAACCGGTGACGACTCTATTTGGTCACAGATGTTTGGATGGTAATGCTGCTGTTTATATATAAATAATTCATTCTAATCTCTCCATACACAACAGCCGATGCGTTTTGCACCGGCTGTTGTACTGTTTAGCGGTTTTGCAAAAATAATAGGGCAGACAAAGCGTCAGCCCTATTATGGTTTAGTGTATTAAATTGCGGTAGCAAAAAGTATTTGTGGGCTTTGCCCACACTCACAACCTTTGAAAAGGTTGATCAAACTTTTATAAATGTTTTTCTAATGCATTATGCTAAATAATAAAATTTACTGTTTCAAAATAGGTTTTGCCAATTTCATAGCATCGTTTGTTCCAAAAGTACGACGAATAACAGTTTCAATGTATTTCTTAATAAGTGTTTCATCATCAACTATTGTAAAAAATCGTAAAACCTGTGTTTGATTAAACCATACTATTTTCATTGGTGCTTTTAAAGTTTTGCTTATTCCGTCAACAGAAAGACTTGCCGCTTCGTTTTTTAATTCTTCTGTTTCACTGCATTTGCAGTTGCTCTTTTTGTATAATTCTGTAATATCGGTATCTTCTGAGTCAATAAAACCGCTCGTTACTTGTGATATATTTTCCAAGTCAGCGGCTGCCATATAATCAGCCGAGCTAATCATATAATCCCATCCATAGCCCTGCGCTGCCAAAAGCACATCATATTGATGCCAAGGCCCTGACGGAATATGCTTTATATCTCTGATAAAGGTTACATCATCAATGTATTCTTCGTTATTTTTCTTTTTAAATTTATCAAACAGTCCCATATTATTCTCCTTTATTACAGAAAAGATTTAGTAATAATAAGTCTAAAAATAAGTCTAAAAATTACCATACTTGTAAAACAAAAAAACAGACTAATAAGAAAGTTAATCTGTTTTTTATGGTGCGAGTGACGGGACTTGAACCCGTACGTCGTGAAACACACGCCCCTCAAACGTGCCTGTCTGCCTATTCCAGCACACTCGCTAATATTAAGTTTTTGTATTGAGATTGTTTCCTCTCAATCAACGAGTGTTATTATACCACCGTAATTTACAAATGTCAACACTTTTTTTGAAAAAATACATTTCAGAAGCAATAAATTTGCAATTTGTATTTTTATGTGTTATAATAAAAATGTTGTGATGTTGAAAAACATCAGTAAATAACAGAATAAAAGGTATTGTGAAGGAGAAAATATGAATAAAAAAATAAGTAAATTTGTTTCTTGCGTTCTTGCTGTAACTTTGTTTATGAGCCTTCTTACTGTTACCGCTTTTGCGGCAGAAAGTAATTATGATTTGAACGGCGACGGAAAGGTATCAGTATCTGATGTAACCGCTTTGCAGTTAAGACTTTCGGGGAACAGAAGTAATTGGACCGATGCATACGAAAAGCGTGCGGATATTAACGGTGACGGCAAAATTGATATTAATGATGTAACCGCTTTGCAAAATATTCTTATGAATGCGTCAAGCGGAGGTACAAGCAGCGGAGCAAGTGCAGCTAATTCATTTTTAATTAAATTACCGTCAAATAAAATTGACAGCAGTTATCAGGGAAGAACATATAAACTTTCCGATAAAGAAAGGGCTTACATAGAAAAAATTGTAATGGGTGAGTTCGGTACTTCTTATGCAGGTTCTGTATTTATTGCACAGTGTATAAGAGATGCTCTTGTTTACGGATATTGCAAAAATCCTATGGATTTAAGAAAATCATCTGCCAACGGCGGTATGGGGTATGACGGATACAGAGAAAATGTAAACGCAAACGCTAAAAATGCCGTGTCATATGTTTTTGACAATGGCGGTAACGCTGTTCAGCACCGTATACTTGTAATGTGTACAGATGAGTATTATAACGCTTATCCGAACAATTGGCATTCAACTCAAAATTACATAACAAAATACGAAAATGTACTGTTTTTTGACTATTGGAACTGATTTTTACCGCTGACCGAGAGGTTGGCGGTATTTTTTATGCAACTTAACCTTTGTATTCTGCATTTTACCTAAAAATACTTTAAATTGAATACAATTTCTGCTATTCTATAAATGTACTTAATAAATGAATTTAACTTCACAGAGGGAATATATGAAGATAAAGATAATTAAAGACAGCACGGTTACCGAAGCCGAGATTACGGTTAAATGTGCGGCTGTTGACGAGAATTTAAAAAGACTGCTTGACGAGCTTGAACATAACAATGCAAAGCTGACAGGCAGAATTGATGATAAAACATTTCTTATATCTGCTGAAATGATTTATTACTTAGAAAGCGTTGATGAAAAGACATTTATTTATTCTCAAAATAAGGTGTATGAAACCGATTACAAACTCTATCAGACAGAACAGCTTTTACCGCAATCCGATTTTGTAAGGATAAGTAAAAATTGTATTCTTAATATAAGCAAACTTACGAGTGTAAAGCCATTGCTTAACGGAAAAATGGAAGTACATATGAATAACGGAGAAGTTCAGATTGTAAACAGACATTATTTAAAAGATTTTAAAAGTAAATTCGGACTGTAAAGGGGATAGAACAATGAATAAATTAAGTCAGTTTTTTTCTGTTTTTGTAAATTCATTTGCTTGGCAAACACTTATACTTGCTTTGCTTAATGTATTTTTAGGCAGCGGTTTTGTTTTTAATGCATACAGCGTGATTCAATGCTTTATTGTCGCATTGGTTATTTCTGTATTAATGTTTGTGACCGACATGATATTGTCAAACGGTTTTAAACTCAAACTTAGTTTGTTGACTGTAAGCATAATAGATATTTTAGAAGTTTTTGCCGTGGTTATGGTAGTAGGCGGAGCAATATTCGGTTGGTTTGATTTTGTAATGTCAGACTTGCTGATTGCGGCAGGTGTAATTATTGCGGTATTTTTGATAGTGTTTACAATTCATATGTTGAGAATGAAAGCAGATTCAAATACGATTAATAAAATATTAAAGGAGAGAAACAGCAATGAAAAAAGCAATAGTAATTGAAAATTTAACAAAGACTTACGGCGATTTAAAGGCTGTTGACAATATTAGTTTTTATGTTGAAGAAGGCAGTCTGTTTGCATTTTTAGGACCGAACGGAGCGGGAAAGTCAACCACCATAAGTATATTGAATACTTTTTTAAAGCCTGACGGCGGCAGAGTTGAAATCGGCGGAAGAATACTCGGAAAAGAAGATTCAAAAATAAGAGCCGAAATCGGTGCGGTATTTCAGGAAAGTTTGCTTGACCCGCTGCTTACCGTAAAAGAAAACCTCTCAATTCGAGGCAGTTTTTACGGATTAAAAGGTAAAAGTTTGAAAAATGCAGTTGCCGATGCTATCGAAAAATCGGGCGCAACCGATTTTATGAACAGACCGTACGGTAAACTTTCGGGCGGTCAGCGCAGAAGAGCAGATATTGCAAGAGCATTGATTAATACACCTAAAATATTATTCCTTGACGAACCGACTACAGGACTTGACCCGCAAACAAGACTTTCAGTATGGGAAACCGTAAGTAATTTACGAAAAGAATACGGGATGACGGTTTTTCTTACCACTCATTACCTTGAAGAAGCAGAGAACGCAGGATATGTTGTAATTATGGATTCGGGTAAAATTGCGGCGCAAGGAACTCCCGTTGAACTTAAAAGCAAATATGTTTCGGATATGCTTACAATATACCATAAAGGCAGTACAATGGCGGATATTGAAAGGATACTGAAGTCAAAAAATATGAAATACACATTTACGAAAGAAACCGTGAAAATTCCCGTTAAGTCAACTTTTGCAGCTTTGCCGATAGTCAATGAGCTAAAGGATTACATATTTGATTTTGAAGTTCAGAAGGGTAAAATGGATGATTTATTTGTAGCTGTTACAGGAAAGGAGATAAAGTAATGCTTGCTTTGGTAAAAAGAAATATTAAAATATATTTCAGAAATAAGGGCGCTTGGCTTGCATCTTTGCTTACGGTGTTTATAATCATCGGCTTGTATGCGCTTTTTCTCGGAGATCAACTTTCAAAAGGTTTTGAGGGTATAGGACTTGACAGTCCAAGACTTCTTACAGACGGTTGGATAATGGCAGGTATTATTTCTATTATGCCGCTTTCAATATCTCTCGGTGCGGTATCAATAGTAAGCGACAGGTCAAAAGGACTTTTTAAAGACTTTTACTGTTCACCTGTAAGCCGCAGCAGAATAACTCTCGGATATATTTTAAGTCTTGCTTTGATTTCGTTTTTTATTACATTGATAGGTTTTATTCTCGGTGAAATATACATAGTTGTAAACGGCGGAGAATTATTAAGCCTTTTGAATATGCTTAAGGTTGTCGGCATAATTGCAATTGACGACCTTGCGACAACTTCTATTGTTATGTTTATTGCAATGTTTATAACAACCGAGGGCGCATATACCGCCGTATGTACGGTTATAGGTACAATTTCCGGATTTATTACAGGTATTTATATTCCTGTAGGTTCGTTACCTGATTCGGTTGCAACTGCAGTAAAATGTTTTCCGATTTCTCATGCGGGTAGTATGTTAAGACAGATTTTTACAGAGAGTGCAATTACCGAATGTACTAAATCTGTACCTGCCGAATTAAAACCTGATGTAATTGATCAGATTAATTCCGAGATGGGTATAATCTATTCGTTCGGCGACCATACGGTGACTGATTTTGAAAGTGTAATTGTTCTTGTTGCAACCGCAGCGGTTTTCTTTGTACTGACAGCTTTTGCGGCAAGAAGAAAAAAGAAGTAATTTATTTTAAATAATATACATAATAGGGGCGTTGTTTACATACAATGCTCTTATTTTTTATATAAATGCTTTTATTTCTTTGAAAATTATGTTATACTAAACAATGTATATTAGATTGGAAAAACCAAATTATAGATTCGGAGATGATATGATGAATTCTATTGAAAGAAAAATTATTGCCGACGGTGTTGCTTTTAACAACATCAAGGTAAATAGATTTAAAACAATCAGAATGAGCGTTAATCTGTATGTACCTTTAAATGTTGAGGATGCGGCACACAATGCTCTTTTGCGTGGATTGCTTACACGCTCATGCAAGGCTTACCCTGATTTTACTCAATTCAGCAAAAAGCTCAGCGCTCTTTACGGAACAGATATTGTATCAAGCGTAAAAAAGACAGGCGCTTATCAGGTGCTGACTTTTACAGCGGTTGGTATTGACGACAGATATGTGTTTACCGACGAAATCATTTCAGCGGAAATTTCAAAGCTTTTGTGTGAGGTTATCTTTAATCCTAACATTACCGACGGTAAATTTAATGATAATGATTTTGAGCAGGAACGCAGACAGTTGCTTGACGCTATTGACGCAGAGTTTAACGATAAGCGTGGCTATGCGATAAGCACAATGCTTTCAAATATGCTTAAAAACGAAACCTGCGGAATCAAGCGTTACGGCAGTGTTGAAGAAATCAAAAAGATTACTCCCGAAAGCCTTGTTGATGCGTGGAAAAAATTATTAAAAGACTCTGTTGTGGAAATTTTCTATATCGGTGACAGCGGTGCCGACAAAGCGGAAAAAGTATTTACAGACGCATACAGCAAGATTGACAGAACACCTTGCAAGGTTGATATGAGTTATGTCAAGAGTGCGGACGAAGTACAGCGTGTTGTTGAAGAAATGGATGTTTCACAGTCAAAACTTGTACTCGGTTTCCGTTCGGGTGTCGGCTGTACAGATACCGAAAAAGAGTGGATTGCAGGCAGACTTATGTGCGCTGTTCTCGGAGGTACTGCCAACTCAAAACTTTTTAACAATGTAAGAGAAAAGCAGAGCCTTTGCTACTACTGTGCGGCAAGCTACAATTTTATTAACGGTCTTATGATAGTTGACAGCGGCGTACTCAATGAAAATATTGAAAAAACCGAGAAAGCAATTCTCAAAGAAGTTGAAGATATGAAAAACGGCAATATCACCGACTTTGAAATTGAGGCTACAAAGCGTGCAATAGTAAACGGATTCCGTACATCCAACGATACCACAGCCGGTATAGACAACTGGTATTCTTCACAGTTTATAAATGACGGTTTTAACAGCATTGAAGAACTTGCGGCAAAATATAATGCAGTTACAAAGGAAGAAATTGTAGAGGCAGCCAAAAAGCTCACACTTGATACTGTATATGTTCTTAAAAATAAATAAACTGCGAAAGGAAGTGTGTTAAATGGATATTAAAGAAATAAAATCTGAAAGAGTTGCAGAAAAATATTATAAAATAAATCATCCGTCGGGACTTACAATTTATGTATATCCAAAAGATGGATACAATTCGGCTTATGCTATTTTCGGTACACGCTACGGCAGTATTAATACAAAGTTTTCCGTAGATGACGGCGAAACAATTACCGTACCTGACGGTATAGCGCATTATCTTGAGCATAAACTTTTTGAAAGCGAAGACGGCGACGCATTTGTTCGTTATGCACAAACAGGTGCAAATGCCAATGCTTATACAAGTTTTGAAAAGACATGCTATCTTTTTTCTTGTACAGAAAAATTTGATGAAAGTCTTGAAATTTTACTTGATTTTGTTCAGTCACCGTATTTTACTGCGCAGACCGTAGCTAAGGAACAGGGTATTATCGGTCAGGAAATCAAAATGTATGATGATGCACCTGACTGGCGAGTAATGTTCAATATGCTTGAAAATATGTATCACAATCACCCTGTAAAGATTGATATTGCAGGTACGGTTGAAAGTATTGCTGAAATTACAGCCGAAAAATTATACGAAGTGTATAATGTGTTCTACAACCTTAACAATATGGTGCTTTGCGTTTCGGGCAATGTTACTGTCGACAAGGTTTTAAAAACAGCCGACAGACTTTTGAAACCGAGTGAAAAACATACTATTCACAATGTATTTGAAAACGAGCCTTACGAAATTGTTAAGCCGTATGTAGAACAGGAATTTTCTGTTTCTATGCCTATATTTAATCTCGGATTTAAGGAAAAAGCGGATTGCGTAAAAGGCGACGCACAGGCGGCTCATACAGATATTTTGCTATTCCTTTTAGCGTCTGAAACAAGTGAATTGTATCGTAAATTGCTTGATGCAAATCTTATTAACAGCTCGTTCTCTTATGAACTGTTTGACGGCCCCGGTTACTGTTCGGTTATCTTTGGCGGTGAGTCAAGAGAACCGCAGAAAGCAGCGGAAATGATTAAGGATTATATTGTTAAACTTAAAGAAAACGGAATTGATAAGGAAGAGTTTGAAATTGCCAAAAAATCAATTTACGGCGATACAGTTGCATCTCTCAATTCTGTAGATACAATTTCAAATATTCTTGCCGACTACCATTTCAAAGGCAATAATATGTTTGACTATATTGATGAAATCGCAAACGCTACAATAGAAGATGTTACAAAGCGACTTGATTGTATGCTTGATGTAAATAACTGTACTTTGTCGGTTGTAAAGCCAATTCAGGACGGTGAAAAGTAATGGACTATAATGTTTCGTTTCCGGGACTTGGTCTTGAATTTACCGTAAATCCTGTTGCTTTTACCATTGGTAATTACCCGGTTTATTGGTACGGTATAATTATTGCGTCGGGACTTCTGCTTGCAGTGCTTTATGCCTATGTCAGTTCCAAACGATACAATGTTGACGGCAATAAGCTGATTAATTGTATTCTTGTGGGAATAATAACGGGTATTATTGGCGCAAGACTTTACTACTGCTTTTTTGAATGGGATTATTACGGCAAAAATCCGATTGAAATTCTCTATATAAACAACGGCGGTCTTGCAATTTACGGCGGCGTTATCGGTGCGCTTTTAGGCGGTCTTACGGTTGCAAAAATTCAAAAAATGAAAGTTATGCCGATTCTCGATATTGCTATGATGGGCTTTTTGCTCGGACAGGGAATAGGCAGATGGGGCAATTTTATGAATCAGGAGGCATTCGGCGCACCTACCGATTTACCGTGGGGAATGGTAAGTCAGGGTACAGACAATGTTGCGGTTCACCCGTGCTTTTTCTATGAATCGGTATGGTGTCTGCTCGGATTTGTGATTTTACATTTCTATGGTAAATACAGACAAAGATATGCAGGACAAATTTTCTTCTGCTATCTTGTGTGGTACGGCTTTGAAAGAATGATAGTAGAGGGACTCAGAACAGACAGCCTATATATGCACTTCCAAATTTTTGGCAATGCGGTGCGAGTATCTCAGCTTTTGTCGGCAGTTATATTTGTTGCGGGTATTGTAATGCTTTTAATAAACATAAAGAGAAAGGACAGTTTTTATGCAGATTATAGACGGAAAAAAGGTATCGGCTCAGGTAAAGCAAGAAGTAAAAAATGAAACCGAGCTTTTAAAGAAAGAATATTCGATTACACCGGGACTTGCCGTTGTAATCGTAGGTGACGACCCTGCGTCGAGAGTTTATGTAAATAATAAAAAGAAAGCCTGCGAACTTGTAGGATTTCATTCCGAGGAATATGCTTTGTCTGCGGAAACCACACAGGAAGAACTTTTAAGCCTTGTAAAAGAACTTAATGAGAAAAAAGATATAAACGGTATTCTTGTTCAGCTCCCATTGCCAAAGCATCTTGATGATAAGGCAGTAATTGAGGCAATAAATCCGCTCAAAGATGTTGATGCGTTCCATGCTGTAAATGTAGGTAAAATTATGCTCGGCGAGTATGATTTTCTCCCTTGCACACCTGCCGGCGTAATGGAGATGCTCCATTATTACAACATTGAAGTAAGCGGTAAAAATTGCGTGGTAATCGGCAGAAGCAACATTGTAGGCAAGCCGATGGCAATGCTTTTACTCCACGAAAACGGCACTGTAACAATTTGCCACAGCCGTACCAAAAATCTCGCAGAAATTTGCAGTAAGGCAGATATTCTTGTTGCAGCGGTAGGCAGACCGAAGTTTGTTACCGCCGATATGGTAAAGGAGGGCGCTGTTGTTATTGATGTAGGTATGGACAGAGATGGAAACGGCAAACTTTGCGGCGATGTTGACTTTGAAAATGTTAAGGACAAATGCTCATACATAACTCCTGTTCCGGGCGGTGTTGGTCCTATGACAATTGCAACACTTATGAAAAACACTGTAAAGGCTGCAAAAATTCAGAATAACCTGTAAAAATAAGGTTGACAACAAATTATATTTGTGTTATGCTATATAAGCCGCATATTGTGGGTTGTTAAATGAGTTATTCTCTACCTGCAGATAGCGAGACATATGTAAAGGTGGGTACTAAAATGTACGCAGTTATTCAGACAGGCGGTAAGCAGTACAAGGTAACAAACGATCAGGTTATCTTCGTTGAAAAGCTTAACGCAGAGGCAAACGATACAGTAACATTCGATGTTATTGCTGTTGGCACAGATGACGGCATTAAGGTTGGCACTCCTGTTGTTGAGGGTGCAAAGGTTACTGCAGAGGTATTAAAGAACGGTAAAGGCAAGAAAATCAGAGTTGCTACTTACAAGCCAAAGAAAGGCGAGAAGAGAGCAATGGGTCACAGACAGCCTTACACACAGGTTAAGATTACTTCAATCGAGATCTGAGAATGATTACGGTAACATTTTTTAAATCGGCTGATTATTTTAAAGGCTTTAAAATTTCGGGACATGCTGATTTTAATACCAGTGGGCCTGATATAGTGTGTGCAGGCGTAAGCTCTGCGGCAATTATGACAGCCAATACAATCACCGAGGTTCTGCATACGGATGCAGAGGTTACCGACAGCGACGGCTTTATTCATTTAAGCCTTAGCAGTGCAGAGGCAAAAGAAGCGTCTCATTTAATTGAGGGCTTATGGCTTCACTTATCTGCTTTACAAAAGCAGTACAAAAAGTATATTAAAGTTATTATTTCGGAGGTGTAAGGTAATGATTAAGGTAAATCTTCAGCTTTTCGCTCATAAAAAAGGTATGGGTTCTACAAAGAACGGCCGTGACAGTGAATCAAAGCGTCTTGGTGTAAAGCGTGCAGACGGACAGAAGGTTCTCGCAGGCAACATCCTTGTTAAGCAGAGAGGTACTCACATTCATCCAGGTAACAACGTAGGTATCGGTTCAGACGACACATTATTCGCAAAGATCGACGGCGTTGTAAAGTTTGAGCGTGTAGGCAAGGACAGAAAGCGTGCAAGCGTTTATCCTGTTGAGCAGTAATTTGCGCATTATCTTAGGGTGGATATTTATTATCCACCCTTTTTTGTTAGGTATTGATTTTTATTGTACTTTGAGGGTATAATAAAAATGGGTTTACAATTCATAATACTTAATTTTAAATCGTGATTTTCGGCAAATTTTGATAATGAATTAATCACGCATTATAAATTATGAATTAGAAATAAATTCGTCATTTGGAGGTTAGCAGAGATGTTTGTAGATACAGCGAAAATTTATATAAAAGCCGGTGACGGCGGTGACGGTGCGGTATCGTTTCACCGAGAAAAATATGTTGCGGCAGGCGGCCCCGATGGCGGTGACGGCGGCAGAGGCGGAAATGTAGTGTTTGTTGCAGACACTAATCTTTCAACTCTTGCCGATTTCAGATATAAACGCAAATACCTTGCAAAAAAAGGCGAAAACGGTCGAGGCGGTCGCTGCAGAGGCAAAAATGCAGAGGATTTAATAATTCGTGTTCCTCTCGGTACACTTGTTAAAGAAGAGGAAACAGGCAGAGTTTTAGCCGATGTATCATCTTCAGAGCCGTATATTGTTGCGAGAGGCGGTAAAGGCGGCTGGGGCAATCCACACTTTGCTACTCCTGTTCGCCAGGTTCCTCGTTTTGCAAAGCCGGGTTTGCCGGGAGAAGAGTTTAATGTTACTCTCGAGTTAAAACTCCTTGCCGATGTCGGACTTGTTGGATTCCCTAATGTAGGTAAAAGTACACTTGTATCCGTAGTTTCACAGGCAAAGCCGCTTATTGCAAACTACCATTTCACAACCATCACACCTGTACTTGGTGTTGTATCAATGGGTGAGGGTTCTTCTTTTGTAATGGCTGATATTCCCGGACTTATTGAGGGCGCATGGCAGGGTACAGGTCTTGGACATCAGTTTTTACGCCATATTGAGCGCTGCAGAATGCTCGTGCATATTGTAGATGTGTCGGGTTCAGAGGGCAGAGATCCGAAAGAGGATTTTGAAACAATTAACAACGAGCTTAAAAAATTCAACCCTGAGCTTGCCGAGCGACCAATGATTGTTGCGGGAAATAAATGCGATATGGCAACTGATGAACAGATAGCGGATTTCAAGGCTTATGTTGAGGCACAAGGTTATGATTTCTTCCCGATTATGGCGGCTATTCGCTATGATGTTGACCCAATGTTAAACAAAATCAGAGAAATGCTCTCAAAACTTCCGCCTATCGCTCACTATGAGGCAGAACCTGCTCCGATTGTGACAGCAGAGGATTTTGAAGATCATTCGGTTACCGTAAAGAATGTCAACGGCATTTACACGGTTGAGGCTGATTGGCTGTTGCAGGTTATGAAAAGCATCAATTTTGATGATTATGAAAGCCTTAACTATTTCCAAAAGGTGCTGATTGATAACGGTGTAATTGACGCACTTCGAGCAAAAGGCTGCGGCGAGGGCGACACGGTTTCAATATATGAGCTTGAATTTGATTTTGTTGACTAACAGGGTGTTTGTATGGAAAATGAGAATATAATTGAGCATACCTATGCAGACGAGGTTTCTCCGCTTACGCTTGCGTTTGTAGGCGACGGTGTGTACGATTTGCTTGTTCGTGCATATCTTGTACGACAGAGCAACCGCCCTGTAGGTGAGCTTAACAAAATAAAGGTTGGCTTTGTTAATTGCAAAAGTCAGGCAGAGTATGCCAAAGTTTTAATACCGCATCTTTCAGAAAAAGAATTATCGGTATATAAAAGAGGAAGAAATGCCGCCCCTAAATGTACTCCGAAAAACGGCACTGTGGCAGATTACCATAGTGCTACGGGACTTGAGAGCCTTTTCGGATACTTATATTTAAAAAATGAAAAAGAAAGAATTTCTGAGTTGTTTGATATTATTTTACATATTTCGCTAAATGGAAGTGGTAATTGTGAAAAATAAGCTTGATATTAAGACTGCGGTTGCCGACTATGCAATAATGCTTGCAGGAGCAGCTGTTTATGCAACTTCTGTTGTGGTTTTTACGGCTCCTAACGATATTGCACCGGGCGGACTTACAGGTGTGGCTACAATGCTTAATCATATGTTCGGTTTGCCTATAGGTACTATGGTGTTAGTTATGAACATTCCTTTGTTTATATGGGGCGCTGTTGAAAACGGCATTTCATTTCTTACAAAAACAATAGCAGGCACGGTATTCGCTTCAATACTTATAGATGTATTTACACCGATTATGACTGCCTATACGGGCGACAGAATTTTGGTTGCGATATTTGGCGGAATACTTAACGGTGTCGGACTTGAAATGATATTTATGCGTGGTGGTTCGACAGGCGGCACGGATATTGTTGCTCTGAATTTGCACAAACATTTCCCGTATTTTTCAACAGGAAATCTTATTTTTGCAGCAGACGCACTTGTGCTTATTATGGTATTCTTTGTATATAACAGTATTGAAAGTGTTTTGTATGCTGTGGTTACAATATTTTTCAGTATTAAAGTTATTGACACCATTTCATACGGTGTTGCGAGAGATAACGGTAAACTTATGTTTATTATTACGGATAAATACGCAGAAATTTGCAGTATGATTATGACTGAAAATGACAGAGGAATAACTTTGCTTAACGGTGAGGGCGCATACAGCGGCAAGCCGAAAAGAGTTATTATGTGTGCAGTAAGACCGCATCAGGTTTACAAAATTACCAATACAGTAAAAAGTGTGGATAAAAGAGCTTTTATTATAGTAACTACAGCCGGCTCTATAAAGGGCAAAGGCTTTATAACAAAAACCGGCATCGGCTCTTAAGCTGATGTCGGTTTTCGACTTTACATAAAGAAAATAATTTTAATTTCCGCCCGGTCCGTCTTGTCTTTCTCGTTTGTCATCAAGCGGCTTGTGCCCTGTAGTTACCCATTGATTATCGGTAGCACTCTTTTTATTTTCACCGTTTACAGTGGGCAAAGGCTTTATATTATTGCTGCCGTTCGTTCTGTGACACATAAAATCACCCCTTGATTTATTTTGCGATAAATCAAGGGGTTTATGAATTTGCATTTAAATTTTCCGTTCGTAAGTCAAACATCTTATTTTGGTATTTTGCTTTAGTAAAAAGGTCTATCGTCTTACGACAATAGACCTTTTCATGGTGCCGGTGACCGGACTTGAACCGGTACGGTATCGCTACCGGCGGATTTTGAGTCCGCTACGTCTGCCAATTCCATCACACCGGCAAATACAAATCAATTATACAGTATATATTATAAAAAATCAAGTATAAATTTTAAATCTTTTTAAAATTTAATAAATATTCTAATATCGAATATAAAATAGCATAAAAACAGAAAATTCTACATTTTTTTAATTTTTAATATCATTTTAGTTGCTTATTTAAAAAAATTATATTATAATATATCTGTATTTTTATTAGCAGTCAAGGCTGCAATTTATGGAGGAATGTCAAAATGGATAAAAAAGAGCTTCTTTATGAAGGTAAAGCAAAAAAAGTATTTTCTACAGAGAATCCTGACTACTGTATAGTTTCTTACAAAGATGACGCTACTGCTTTTAACGGTGAGAAAAAGGGCACAATCATCGGTAAGGGCGTTGTAAACAACCGTATGAGCAACTTTATGTTTAAGCTTCTTGAGGAAAAGGGTATTCCTACTGATTTCGTTGAAGAGCTCAATGACAGAGATACTGTTCTTAAAAAAGTTGAAATTGTACCTCTCGAAGTTATTGTAAGAAATAAGGCAGCAGGCAGCCTTTCAAAAAGACTTGGTCTTCCTGAAGGCACACCTATGAAAACTCCTGTTCTTGAGTTCTGCTATAAGGATGATGCACTCGGCGATCCTATGGTAAATGAATATCATATTCTTGCAGCCGGTTTTGCAACAAAAGAAGAGATTGATATTATTTCAAAGTATGCTCTCAAGATTAACGAGATTATGATTGACTTCTTTAAGGAGTGTAAGGTTGACCTTATCGACTTTAAGATTGAGTTCGGCAGATATAAGGGTCAGATTCTTCTTGCTGATGAGATTTCACCTGATACATGCCGTTTCTGGGATATGGATACTCAGGAAAAACTTGATAAAGACCGTTTCCGTCGTGATTTGGGCGGTGTTGAAGAGGCTTATGCCGAGATGATGAAGCGTATCGGCTTAGCATAATAATCTGTTTAAATATACATTTACAAATCCCGTTTTCGGGCATTAGTTTGATATTTTTACGGATGGTGGCGCTTTTTGAAAAATTCTTTCGATAATTACGCAAAAGAAGGACTGCACGAGGAATGCGGTGTTTTCGGAATATTTAGTGACGGCACAATTAACCCTGCCTATGCTTGCTACAACGGCTTGCTTGCTTTGCAGCATCGTGGTCAGGAAAGCTGTGGTATTGCCGTTACCGATGACGGTGTAATAGATTATCATAAGGATATGGGACTTGTTACCGAGGTTTTTAATAACCGTATTCTTGACTCTTTGCAAGGTCAGATGGGTATTGCTCATGTCCGTTATTCGACTGCCGGTGGCTCTGTGCTTGAAAATTCACAACCTCTCGTTATGCGTTATGTTAAGGGTACGCTTGCTGTGGCTCACAACGGCAACCTTACCAACGCCCTCGAAATACGCAGTCAGCTTGAACAGACAGGTGCTATTTTTCAGACAACTATCGACTCTGAAGCTATCTGTTATGTTATTGCAAGGGAAAGACTGAAATGTCATTCTGTTGAAGAGGCGGTTGCCCGTACTATGAGGGTTATTAAGGGTGCATATTCTCTGCTTGTTATGAGTCCGAGAAAACTTATTGCCGCCCGTGACCCGCACGGCTTCCGTCCGCTTTGTATGGGTAAGTATAATGATTCCGTGGTATTTGCAAGTGAGAGCGCAGCTCTTGACGCATGCGGAGCAAAATTTATCCGAGATATTGAACCCGGTGAAATTGTGGTTGTTGACAATAAAGAAATCCGCAGTATTAAACCGGATTTCGGAGAAGAAAAGAAGCAGTCACTTTGTGTTTTTGAATATATTTATTTTGCCCGCTCGGACTCCTTTATTGACGGTATCAGCGTCTATGAGGCAAGAAAACAGGCAGGCAGAATTTTGGCAAGGGAGTTTCCGGTAGAGGCGGATATGGTAGTCGGCGTACCTGAATCGGGTATTGACGCCGCCATAGGCTACAGCGAAGAATCCGGAATTCCTTATGAAAAAGCTATTGTAAAAAACAGCTATATAGGCAGAACTTTCATTAAACCCAGTCAGAAAGAGCGTATGAAGAGTGTGCGCATAAAACTTAACCCTATTGCAGATAAAATAAAGGGTAAGCGTGTGGTCATTATTGATGACAGCATCGTGCGTGGTACTACTGTTGACAGAATTGTCACTATGCTCCGTGAAGCAGGTGCCAAAGAAGTTCATATGCGTATAAGTTCACCGCCGTTTATGTGGCCTTGCTACTACGGTACGGATATTCCGTCAAGGGGAGAGCTTATTGCCTGCAACCATACGGTTGAAGAAATCCGTCAGCTAAGCGGTGCGGATTCACTCGGTTATCTTCCCGCAGACAGCCTGCGTGAAATGTTGCACAATGCTCCGATAGGCTTTTGTGATGCTTGTTTCAGCGGTAATTATCCTGCTGAAACCACAAAAAAGACCTTTAAGGGCAAAGAGCGCGGCGGTATGAATTTTGATAAAAAATGCTGATAAACCTACATTCTGAAAGGATTTACTAATATGATTAAGGATACCTATGAGTCACCCTTGTCTGCAAGATATGCAAGCAAGGAAATGAAATATATTTTTTCTCCTGATATGAAATTCCGTACCTGGAGAAAACTTTGGATTGCTCTTGCTGAGGCAGAGATGGAGCTTGGTCTTCCTATCACTCAAGAGCAGATCGACGAACTTAAGGAACACGCTGACGATATCAACTATGAAGTCGCTCAAGAGAGAGAAAAACTTGTTCGTCATGATGTAATGTCACATGTTTATGCTTACGGTGTACAGTGCCCTAATGCAAAAGGCATTATCCACCTTGGAGCAACATCATGTTATGTCGGAGATAATACAGATATTATCATTATGACAGAGGGCTTAAAGCTTATCAGAAATAAGCTTATTACCGTAATTCGCAATCTTTCAAAGTTTGCGGATGAGTACAAGGCTCTTCCTACACTTGCATTCACACATTTTCAGCCTGCACAGCCGACTACAGTCGGTAAGAGAGCTACTCTTTGGCTGCAGGAATTACTTATGGACCTTGAAGATGTTGAGTATCAGCTTTCAAAAGCTAAACTTCTCGGTTCAAAGGGTACAACAGGTACACAGGCAAGCTTTTTAGAACTTTTTGAGGGCGATCACGAAAAATGTAAGGCACTTGACAAGAAAATTGCTCAAAAAATGGGTTATAATTCTTGCTTTGCAGTATCGGGTCAAACTTACTCAAGAAAACTTGATTCGCAGTTTCTCAATGTTCTTGCCGGAATTGCACAGAGTGCGTCTAAGTTCTCAAATGATATTCGCCTTTTACAGCATCTTAAAGAGGTTGAAGAACCGTTTGAAAAGAATCAGATCGGTTCATCTGCAATGGCCTATAAGCGCAACCCAATGCGTTCGGAGCGTATAGGTTCACTTTCCCGTTATGTAATGTGTGATGTATTAAACGGTTATTTCACAACTGCGACACAGTGGTTTGAAAGAACTCTCGATGACTCTGCTAACAAGCGTTTGAGTATTCCGGAGGCATTCCTTGCCGTTGACGGTATTCTTTCACTTTATGCAAATGTTGCAGACGGTCTTGTAGTATATCCAAAGGTTATTGAGCAGCGTTTAAGAAAAGAACTTCCGTTTATGGCTACAGAGAATATTATGATGGACGCAGTTAAGTACAGAGGTGCTGACAGACAGCAGCTCCATGAGAAAATTCGTGTTCATTCAATGGCTGCATCTAAGGTTATCAAAGAAGAGGGCGGCGAAAACGACCTTCTCGAAAGAATTGCTAGCGATGAGGCTTTCGGCGTAACTTTAGAGGATCTCGAAAAGATTTTACAGCCGGAGAAATATACAGGCAGAGCAAAAGAGCAGACAGAGGACTTCCTCGCAGAGTTGGTTCAGCCTGTTCTTGACAAGTATGCTGACATTGAATCAGATAAGCCTGAAATCAATGTATAAAATTTATATACACTTGTATTTATATATTTAAGGAGTTTTACAAATTATGGTTAAAGCAATAGTAGGTGCAAACTGGGGAGATGAAGGTAAGGGCAAAATTACCGATGTTCTCGCAAATGACAGTGACATTGTAATTCGCTTTCAGGGCGGTGCAAATGCAGGTCATACTATCGTAAACGAATATGGCAAATTTGCTTTGCATCAGCTTCCATCCGGTGTATTTCATCAGAATATTACTAATATTATTGGCAACGGCGTAGCTTTCAGCGTTGAAAATTTCGTAAAAGAAATCGCAGACCTTGAGAGCAGAGGCGTGCCGAAGCCAAAGATTATTATTTCAGACAGAGCGCAGATAGTTATGCCTTATCATGTTGCTTTTGACTGTTACGAGGAGGAGCGCCTCGGTAAAAATTCCTTTGGCTCAACAAAGAGCGGTATTGCTCCATTCTATTCAGATAAATACTCAAAAATCGGTTTCCAGATTAACGAGCTTTACGATGACCCTGATTCATTAAGAGAAAAAATCAAACACGCACTTGGCATTAAAAATGCTATTCTTAAGAATCTCTACAATAAGCCTGAGATTACAGAGGAAGAAGTATTTGATAAACTTATGGAGTACAAAGAGGCTCTTGCTCCTTATGTAGGAGATACTTTTGAGTTTATTCATAATGCACTTAAAGATGGTAAGAATATTCTTTTAGAGGGTCAACTTGGCTCACTTAAAGATACCGACTTCGGTATTTATCCTATGGTTACATCTTCAAACACAATTGCAGGTTACGGCGCAGTAGGTGCGGGTATTCCGCCTTATGAAATTAAAGAAGTTATCACTGTTGTTAAGGCTTATTCAAGCGCAGTAGGTGCAGGTGAATTTGTTTCTGAAATCTTTGGTGAAGAGGCAGACGAGCTTAGAAGAAGAGGCGGCGACGGCGGCGAATTCGGTGCTACAACAGGCAGACCTCGCAGAATGGGTTGGCTTGACCTTGTTGCTACCCGTTACGGCTGTAAAGTACAGGGCGCAACACAGGTTGCATTCACCGTTCTTGATGTTCTCGGCTATCTTGACGAGATTCCTGTATGTGTTGGTTATGAGCTTGACGGCAAAGTTATCGATTACTTCCCATCAACAACAAAACTTAAGAGATGTAAGCCTATTCTTAAGAAATTAAAGGGTTGGAAATGTTCAATTTCCGGCATTAAAGAGTATGACAAACTTCCTAAGGAATGTCGTGACTACATTGAATTTGCAGAAGAGCAGATTGGTGTGCCGATTAAGATTGTATCTAACGGCCCATCAAGAGATGATATTATTTACAGATAAACAAAGGCCGGTAATGTAATGGAAAACAAAGAAAGAGTAATTGTCCTCGACTTTGGCGGACAGTATAATCAGCTTATTGCAAGGCGTGTTCGTGAGTGTAATGTATATTGCGAAATACTGCCGTACACAGTCAGCCTTGATAAAATTAAAGAATTAAATCCGACCGGTATTATTTTTACCGGCGGTCCTAACAGCGTGTATGATGAAAGCTCACCGCATATTTCAAAAGAAATTTTCGAGCTTAATATTCCTATTCTCGGTATTTGCTATGGTTGTCAGCTTATGGCATATACCCTTGGCGGTGTAGTAACTCCTGCTACAGATAATTCATCTTGTGAGTACGGCAAGACGATGACCAACTATAATAAAGACGATATTATCTTTACAAATGCTTGTGAACACGGCGTTTCTTGGATGAGTCACCGTGACTATATAAGCACAGTGCCGGACGGATTTACCGTAACTGCCACGACAGCGGTTTGTCCTGTTGCTGCTATGAGTTGCCCTGAAAGAAAACTTTACGGTGTACAGTTCCATCCGGAAGTTAATCACACAGAAAACGGTAAAGATATGCTCCGTTCATTCCTTTATGATGTTTGCGGTTGTAAAGGTGAATGGCAGATGGATAGCTTTATTGACACCACTGTTGCTAAACTTAAAGAGCAGATTGGCGATAAGGGTGTTGTGCTTGGCCTTTCGGGCGGTGTTGATTCATCAGTAGCAGCCGCACTTTTAAGTAAGGCGGTTGGCAAGCAGCTTACATGCGTTTTTGTAGATCAGGGACTTATGCGTAAAGACGAAGGCGACTTTGTTGAGCAGACATTTACAAAACTTTTTGATATGAATTTTGTTCGTATTAATTGCCAAGAGGAATTTCTCTCAAAACTTAAGGGCGTATCAGAGCCGGAAGCAAAGAGAAAGATAATTGGCACAGAGTTTTATAATGTGTTTTGGAATAAAATTCGTGAGAACTACGGCAGTGGTTACTTTGCTCAAGGCACTATTTATCCTGACAGAATTGAAAGCGGTAAAGGTGATGCAGCAAAGATTAAAACTCACCACAATCAGGTAGAAGTACCGCAGGATATTACTTTTGAGGGAATTATTGAGCCTTTGCAGGATTTATTTAAGGACGAAGTGCGTGTAGTTGGCGAAAAACTCGGACTTCCGCACGAGCTTGTATGGCGTCAGCCGTTCCCGGGTCCCGGACTCGGTGTTCGAGTAATCGGCGAAGTTACAGCTGATAAGGTAAAAATTTTGCAGGAGGCAGATGCAATCCTAAGAGAAGAAATGGATAAGTGCGGCTATGCATCACAGATGAGCCAGTTCTTTGCAGTCCTTCCGGGTGTAAAGACAGTAGGTGTAATGGGCGATTCCCGTACCTATGATGAACTTGTGGCAATCAGAGCCGTAACAACAGACGACTTTATGACAGCCGATTGGGCAAAAATCCCATATGATATTCTCGGCAGAGTTTCAAGCCGTATCATAAATGAAGTAGACCATGTAAACAGAGTTGTTTACGATATAACCTCCAAACCACCCGGAACCGTGGAGTGGGAATGATTAACAAAACCCCGAAAAGTCTGATTAATACTGACTTTTCGGGATTGATTTTATATGCTATGTTACTGTTATGGACTTAATTTGGACTTATATTTCTTCCTCATCACGGGAAAATGTGGGATAATCAAAAATAAATATTGAAAAAGAGCATAGGAAGCTCCGAATTTGTAGTTGACAAGACAAACAATGGAGGAGAGAAACCTATGCTCTTTTTAGATGACATCAAAGTTGAATTTGAAAGTCAAGGATTTAAAGGAACACATATAGTAATCAGCCATGATAAAGATAAAAGCGTACTGTTTCTGGAGAGCGTAAGGTCAACGCAGACAGTCCGGTGTCCTTATTGCGGAGGCAGTGTATATATTTATGAAAACGGCCAAGTCAAACTCAAAGATATTCCAATACAGAGAGGTACTACACACATATGGAACTTCTTTATCCATAGATATCAATGCAACTGTTGTCACGAAACATTTACAGAAGAAATACCTTTCAAATATCCCGGAACACGGATAACATACCGAGCAGCAAACTGGATCAAGGGCTTTTTGCAGCAAAAAATCGTGATGAACCAATATAAACGAATAAACCCCAAAACACACGATTAAATGTGCCTTGGGATTTATTTCTTTATATGGTTTTAATAAGATTTAGAGAGATATTTAAAATCTTTATTTTTTACTGTTTTCAATTGCTTCATCAATAAGTTTATTAAGTTGCTGTGCTTGTGATGATGAAGTTATTGCACCAACAATTGGTTGACCTACAATATTTCCGTTTTTATCAACTACATATGTTGTTGGATATGAATAAAGACCTGAAGCAAATTTACCGGCCTCACTGTTTGAATCAAACCAAATATTCTTGTAGGTAATACCTTTTTTAGTCAAAACATCCTTAGCCTCAGATATAGCAGTCTTGTCACCGTCAAGAGTAAATGAGTTAATACCTATAACGGTACCACCTTTTTCTGCAAGTTCTTTATTAAGCTTTTCCAAATCGCCAAGTTCACCTACACAAGGATTACAAGTGGTAAACCAAAAGTTAATAACAGTTACGTTGTTAGATGAGAAGATGTCATCACTGTTAACATCATTTCCGTCAAGGTCCTTACCCTTAAAGCTTGGAAACTTAGTAAGTTCGCTATTGTCACTTACCATACCTGCACTTTCAGCGTCAATACTGTCACCCTCGCTCGGCTTATTGCCACAGCCCGGATATTTTTGTTCTAAAATTGTGAGTTTACCCTCAATTTCTTTAATTTGATTTGCACCGTCTTTAAGAAATTTCAACTCATCTGCAGTAAAGTTATCTTTACCGTTTTCAATAGTATTGAGCAAAAAGTCGCCATAATTTGTTCCGTCTTCAATCATAGGAGTATCCTTATTTGCTGACATAAACACTTTTTCCCAAAGCTTTGAATTACTTGTTAAAATTTCATTTTCCTTTTGCATAAGCTTTTGATAAAGTGCAGTTGCGTCATCTAAATCGCTTGGTTCACTTTCCATTAAATTTGAAATATCAGCAGTATTATTTGACTGAGATTTGTCGTTATTTTTAGTTGTTGAACAAGCAACAAGGCTAAACATAAGCACTAAAACCATAAGTATAGTTAATATTTTTGATTTTTTCATAATTATTATTCCTCCGTTGTTATATCTTTGTTGTTATTTGTTTTAATATCTGTTTTATTATTTTCTTTTACAGTGTTGCAAAGATTTTTATCAGGCATACCAAATCCGTAGTGAAAGCTTATTGCATCAGTAGGACAAGCAGTTATACACTTACCACAACGAATACACTCAGTGCTGTTTGGTGTTTTTACTACATCAACATCCATTTTACACGCTCTTGCACATTTGCCACAAGACACGCATTTATGCTTATCAACCTTTATTCCAAGCAACGACACCTTGTTCATCAATGCATAAAAAGCACCGAGTGGACAAATCCACTTGCAAAACGGACGATAGAAAACCACACTCAGTACAACTACAATAATCAAAATAATAAGCTTTTGAATAAATTTATTTCCTAAAGCCGAGCGTATACCCTCATCAATAGCAGACAATGGAATTGCACCCTCAAGCACACCCTGTGGGCATATATATTTACAAAAGAACGGGTCGCCCATTCCAACATCATTAACCACAAGTACAGGTAGCAATATAACCGTCACCAGCAAGATGATATATTTTAAATATGTTAAAGGCTTTAGTTTTTTTGTTGAAAGCTTTTTACACGGTATTTTATTAAGCAAATCTTGAAGCCAACCAAACGGACACAAAAAGCCACAAATAAATCGACCAAGCAACACGCCAAGCAAAATTAAAAATCCTGTTACATAATAGGAAAACTTAAATTTTGATGAGCCTACAACAGCCTGAAACGAGCCGATTGGACACGCACCTGACGCAGCAGGACAAGAGTAGCAATTTAGCCCCGGTACGCACACAGCCTTGCCATTGCCCTGATATATTCCGCCTTTAAAAAAATTAGGTAAATGAATATTTGTCAAAAGCGTTGCACCTGCCTGAATACAAGTACGAAAACGGCTTAAAAGCTTTGAAACATTCTTTTTTCTTTTATCCAATTCCAATACACTCCAAGCATAATCTTATTGCTTTGCTAAGCACGGTGTCTGCCTCACCACGCATTGCTCCATAGCACAGCATAACCACTCCGGCAACAAGGAAACCGATTTGAAATATTGCTTTTTTTACTTTGAACAATTTAACCACTCCCTTCATCTTTAGCCTTATTATATCACGAACGATATAAAATCCTTGTTAAGAAAGAAATTTAACAAAGATTTTATTTTTTTGTGTTATAATGTGTTATAATCTATAATAAAGATATTTTACCAATAATACAAGTGTTAGGAGATAATTATGCATATTTTAGTTGTTGAAGACGAGGTTGCTCTTTGTGACACAATCGTAAGAAGTCTTAAGCGTCTTGCTTACAGTGTTGATTATTGCTATGACGGTCAAAAGGCATTAGATATGCTTAGTGTTGAAAGTTTCGACCTTGTTGTGCTCGATTTAAACCTACCTAATGTTGACGGAATGACAGTATTGAAAACTCTGAGGCAAACAGACATTGACACAAAGGTTTTAATTTTATCGGCCCGTTGTGAGGTTGCAGACAAGGTTTTAGGATTAGATGAAGGTGCAAATGATTATTTAACAAAACCATTTCACTTAGATGAGCTTTCGGCAAGAATACGAAACCTTACCCTTAGAAAGTTCACTCAAAACGATATTGTTTTAAAATGTTCAAATCTTTCATTTAACACAAAAACACGCAAAGCAGATGTAAATGATGAAGAATTATCTTTAACTCGCAAGGAAACAGGAATACTTGAATATCTAATGTTAAATCAAGGCAGACCTGTAAGTCAAGAGGAGTTGATTGAACACGTATGGGACAGCAGTGTTGACAATTTCAGCAACTCAATAAGAGTGCACATTTCATCATTAAGGAAAAAGCTTCGTAATGCATTAGACTATGACCCTATTCACAACCGTATAGGCGAGGGCTATGTAATGGAGGAGAAAAAATGAAAAAACTTTCTTTACAATGGCGAATAACCTTAATGACCACAGTTTTAATTTGCATAACTTGTGTGCTAATGAATTGTTTAATCGGTTATTCAGGCAAACGATATATGGATTCAATAGGCAACGGAATATCAGCATATAGTGAAATTGATAAAGGAAAACCGAGTTCATTTAATCCGGAAAATGAAAATCCCGACAGTGAGCTTACCATTATTATCAGTGGTGCACAAGATTCATTCAATACTACTAATTGGTACATAACAATTGCCGTAAGCGTACTTGGTGGTATACTTGCATATTTTGTCAGTGGTCGTGCTTTAAAGCCGCTAAAAAGTTTTGCCTCTCAAGTAGAGAATGTACAGCCCAACAATTTGGCAGATATGAAAATAAGCGACGATGTTTTGCCGGAATTTAAACAGTTTTGTCAATCATTTAACAATATGCTTGACCGACTCGACAACGGTTTTGCTGCTCAACGGCAATTCACAGGAAATGCAGCGCACGAGTTAAGAACACCACTTGCCTTAATTCAAGCACAAATTGAACTTTTTTCTGTTGAGCACCCAAATATGAGCAACGATACAGCAGAATTTCTTGCACTGCTACAAGAGCAAAATGAAAGAATGTCACAAATGACAAAAACTTTGCTTGAAATGAGTGAGCTTCGTACAGTTGAGTGCAAAGATACAATAGAAATTGCCCCTATGATTGAAGAAATATTTACCGACCTTGCTCCCCTTGCAGAAAAAAAGAATATTCGCCTTGAATACAACGGCAATGGTATGATGATAGGCAGTGACACCTTAATTTATCGTTTATTATTTAATTTAACTGAAAACGCAATACGCTACAACAGAGAAAATGCTTCTGTAATTATAACTGTTGACGAAAAGAATAATCAGCTTTATATACGAGTTAAAGATAACGGTTATGGTATACCCGAGCAGTACAGAGAAAGTATCTTTCAACCATTTTTCCGTGTTGATAAATCTCGTAGCAGAGCATACGGCGGTGTAGGTCTTGGACTATCACTTGTATGGGAAATTGTACTTTTGCACAACGGTACGGTAAAAGCTGAAAAAAGCGACAAAAATGGAACAGTAATGCTTGTAACACTTCCCCAAAAAACAAACAAATAATTGATTATTAAGTTTTATATAAATGTTTTAGATAAATTTGATATAAATATTTATATTTTTTAAACTGTTGACATTAATGTTATATTGCATTATAATAATTATCCAAATTTTCAAAATAATTGGAGGATAAATATGAAATCATTATGTGGGGCGGATTGTGATAACTGTGGCTATGGCAAAAGCAAAAATTGCAAAGGCTGCAATGAAACTAAAGGTTGTCCGTTTGGAAAGCAATGTTTTATTTATCAATGTATTGATATGGGAGGAATGAACAACTATATTGTGCTGAAAAATCAGTTGATTGACGAGTTTAATTCTCTTAATATTCCGGGAATGCCTGCTATAAATGAGTTATATGCAATGAATGGGGTATATGTAAATTTGTCTTATCGTATGCCGAACGGTAAAAATTTAAAATTGCTTGATGATAACAGTATATACTTGTGTAATCAAGTTGAATGTGAATTTAATGACGGATCTATTACAAGATGTTTTGGTTTGGTTGCCGGATTGGATTTTATTCTTGTAAGTGAGTACGGTGAAAATTGTTCAAATCCTGAAATTGTCATATATAAAAGAAGATAAATATTTTTAAAAAGCAAAATATGTAAAGATATTCACTGTTCTGTTAATTACGGTTATGTACTCGATGTAATTGCACCGGATGGTGAGGAGCAGAACTCTTATATTTTAGGCTTGAATTATCCGCTTAAATCTTTTAAAAGAAAAGTAATTGTGATTGTTCATCGTAATGATGATATAGAAGAAAAATGGATTGTTACACCTGAAAACATTTCTTTTACTAAAGAAAAAATTATGCGGCAGATTAAATTTCAAGAAAAATATTTTGACAGCTATATAAATTATGTAAAAGATCGTAATACGAAAAATTCCCGTAATGCAGATTAATGCATTGCGGGAATTTGTTTAGTATTCATTTTCGTTATATTCACTTTTACCTGTCTTATAGTTGATAGTTACATTTGGCTGAACATTGTAGCAGTATACGCACAATGTTACACCCTCGCCTTTATCTTCAACGGATTTTGCCTCAATTAATACTCCTTTGGCAACAAGGTCGTCATTTTCAAAAACAGGAGTTACACGGTAAAGTGCGTGATTACCGGTTGTTTTTACATAATTTGCAACCATCTTTTCAAAGGGTAGCATACCCGTTACATTTAGGTATCTTGTTCCTGTTATCAAATTCTTTTCATTTGCATTTTCGCCCGTAAGCTGATAGGCGATAAGGTGACAGCGATTGTACAGATATTTTCCGTCAATAAAGTCATATTTTACGGTTTGCCAGCCTGACGGTTTAATTTTGCCTATCTGACCTCTCTCTTCTGTCGGCATTATATCTGTACCAACGCAGGCATAGGCTGTGCCGCATCTTCCTAATTCGTCTAAATCCGCATAGTATTCAAATGATGATGTTGTGTAATCGTCATCACTGAAATACGGTTCGTTGCCGTTTATTTCTATAAAAGCAGAACCTGAATAATCGGGAATATCTTTAAGGGAGATAATTTCGTCTTTTGCAGTATTTTCTGTCGGCTGATTGTTTATAATTAAAATCACCGCAAAACAGCATATCAAAGCAAGTGCGGTAGGTACAGTGATTTTTGTGGTTTTTCGTTTTTTAGTTTTCATAATTACCTCAATTATAATGTTATGTAATTATTATAATTGAGGTAATTGCATTTTTCAAGTTTTCAGTTTATAAAATAATTCAAATATTACTTTTTGCATAAACCGCTCTATTCTGTTGTTTACCAAACCTTGCAAATGCCATTTGCTTGTGATAATATAAAAACAGAAAATCAACTGAGGGTTTAAAAATGAGTGTTATCGGCAAGCAAATTAAAAAAATATTGTACTAAAAAAGGACTTACGCAAGAACAGCTCGGTCAGTTGTTAGGTGTTACAACGCAAGCTGTGTCAAAGTGGGAGAGAGGCGGCACGCCTGATGCCTAATTATTGCCTGACATATCGCAGGCACTTGGTGTAAGTATTGATGCTTTGTTTGGTCGTGAAGAACAAAGATTAACAGCGTCGCTTGCACGACAGATTTGTCAGATGAAAAATGAGGACGCATATCGTTATGCTTTTAGCATTTGCTGGGCGATAGAAATCGGATTTATGCAAGATATTTCTGCACTTGATGATTTTTTAAATAAATTTATTGAACATTCAGCTATAACTACCGATAAAACGGATTATTTTGCAAAAATGATGCAGGACGGCGGTGTAGCAACCGCTATGGTAATAATAAAGAATTAAAAAAGGGGAAACACTATGCCAATTGTTAATGATTTAAATAACTATGCCAAAGAAGAGCTTGAGTATTTTGGTGTAAGGCGGCAAAATGAAGAAAATGCCGCCATTGAAAAAGCCGTTTTTAATACGAAATTTGATTTGAACTATGATTTTAACGCATTTTTCGTTATTATACCAATTATAGTTATCGGCTTGATTCCTGTAGCAAAAATTTTGATACAGGAGGCGATTACTTCTTCCGTTAATCATACGCCTTTTACTTTAAGTACTGTTCAAATTCTGATAATAAGCATATTGAGCACTGCAATATTTTTTGCTATAGCTTTACTTATATGTTTAAAACTAAAAAAATGCCCGAGTGTACAGACGAGCTATCTTTATTATAAAGATGAACCATATCATTATGATCAGATTAATTACATAAAGGTGAGCAGGATTAAAACCGCTAAAATTTATGTCAACGGCAAAAAACTTGTAGGTGTTTCTAATTGGTGTGATAATTACAATTCACTGATTGTATGGGCAAAGAAATGTCACATTCCGGTGCTTGCCCCCAATAAAAAGTCTAATTCGTCTAACAGTTTGGATTTAAACGCATTGAGTAATAATATTTCAATGATAGTTGCGGTTGTTGTATTCGCAATTATGATGATCGGTGCGGCAGTTGTTTTTATTAATTCTATTTCTTGATTTTTATTAAAAGTACGGGGATAAATCTATGCTGTTTAATAGTCTTTTGTGCAAGTAAAAGGTTGATACTTTTTATTAAGGTCTTAAATATTAAGTATATTACGTATTATAAAAGGGTGCTGTCCGTATGGAAAGCACCCTTAAATTTATTTAGGCTCTATAATAAATGTTGGGGTAACAAATAGATCCTACAAAAATAATTTTAAAAAAAGTAGAGCATATTTGTCTAAAATCCGTTAAAATAGAATTGACTAGAAACCAGAAACGGAGGAACAAATATGCTCTACAAATATTTTACCGAAAAACTCTTAGGATTGCAAGATGTTGATATAGAAAAAATTGAAGAAATTGATAATTCAATCCATATTAACTGCCGGTTAAAACGAAAACCTCACAAATGTCCTTGCTGTGGCAATTTAACTGATAAGGTTCACGATTATCGTGAACAGCCTATAAAGGATATTCCTGCCTTTGGCAAGCACATCTTTATTCATCTTTATAAGCGTCGATATCGTTGCTCCTGTGGCAAGCGTTTCCCTGAAAATGTCGATTTCCTCCCTCGTTATCATCGTATGACTAACAGATTGTCTTTGTATATCATTGACAAATTGAGAAATGAAGTTTCTTTTTCAAGCGTTGCAAGAGAGGTTAACCTCTCTGTAAGCTCCGTAATCAGGGTTTTTGATTTAGTTTCCTACGCTCCTAAAAAGCTCCCATCTGCTATTTCTATTGATGAATTTAAAGGCAATACGAACAGTGAAAAGTATCAATGTATTCTCACCGATCCTGTCAACAAGGTTGTTTTGGACATTCTTCCAAAAAGATATGCGCATTTCCTAACTGAGTATTTTAACCATTTTGATAAGTCACAGCGTGACAAGGTTCAGTTTTTTGTCAGTGATATGTGGAAACCCTACTCTAATATTTCTTCTGTGTGGTTTAAAAACGCTACACAGATTGTTGATAAATACCATTGGATACGGCAAGTTATCTGGGCTTTTGAGGCTGTTCGTAAGCAGGAACAAAAGAAATTCAGCAAATCTCATCGCAGATACTTCAAGCAATCAAGAAAGCTTTTACTAAAAAGATTTGACCTCCTTTCTGACGAACAAAAACAACAGGTAAATGTTATGCTTTTTACTTCTCCAACTCTTTCTACTGCTCATTTTTACAAAGAGGATTTCCTTAAAATCCTTGATTGCAAAGACCGACAGTCTGCAAAAACAGCTTTTTCTGATTGGATAAATTCTGCTTTAGACTGTGGTATTGCACAATTTGTAAAATGTGCTAACTCTATGCTCAATTGGCTTCCGGGTATTCTGAATTCTTTTTCTTCTGCTATCACCAACGGTTTTACCGAAGGCTGCAACAACAAGATTAAGGTACTTAAGCGTAATGCTTATGGTTACAGAAATTTTAAGCGTTTCCGTAACCGTATTTTACATATGTTTTCTCACCAAATGCAAAAACAAGCGATAGCTTGATTTTGAAATGCTCCCCTTTTGTTAGACAATGAGGTATAATATAAATATACCGTAATTAAAACTAACGAAAGGGGGCATTTTTATGCCAAAAGGACAGCCGAATAAAAAGTACACGCCGGAATTCAAAATCAAAGTAGTAGAAACGATGCACAAGGAAAAACTTAGTTACAGTGAAACTGCACGTCAATTTGACATAAGTAATCATAGTAGAGTAGCAAGCTGGGAACGCATCTATCTTGAAGAAGGGAAAGAAGGCTTTTACATAGAACGCCGAGGACGCAAGTCAACATGTCGTCCCAAAAAGCTGAAGAAAGAAGTAGAGGAAGACCTTATTTCAGAGGTACAGCGACTTCGTGCGGAGAATGCATACTTAAAAAAATTGAATGCCTTGGTTTCCGAAAGGGTACGACAAGAGAAAAATCACAAGTGATATGGGAACTGAGGCACGAATTCAAAATATGGTTGCTCATTGATATTGCCAATATCCCTCGCAGCACATATTACTATTACAGCAAACAATTTAATTCTCCAAAACCGGATAAATATGCTGACATAAAAACTGAAATACGTCATATTTACGATGAAAACAAGGGTCGTTATGGCTATCGAAGAATAACACAAGAATTGAAGAAAAAATTTGTTATCAATCATAAGACAGTACAAAAATTGATGAGAAAAATGGGCATATTTTGCCGAGTTCGTATGCATAAGTATAACTCATACAAAGGGGATGTCGGAAGGATTGCACCTAATCTTCTTGAACGAGATTTCAAGGCAGACAAACCGAATCAGAAGTGGGTAACAGATGTTACAGAGTTTGCTTTGTTTGGAATAAAGCTGTATCTGTCACCAATCATTGATTTGTATAATGGTGAAGTCATTTCGTATAATCTTAGCCGTCATCCAAATCTCGCACAAACAACAGATATGCTTGAAAAGGCATTTGCCAAAATTTCCGATAATACAAATCTTATCCTGCATTCGGATCAAGGTTGGCAATATCAGCATAAGCGTTATCAGAAAATGCTTGCGGACAAGGGTATCAGGCAAAGTATGTCCCGAAAGGGCAACTGTCTTGACAACGCTTGTGCTGAAAACTTTTTCGGTTTATTAAAAACAGAATTGCTGTATCTGCAAGAGTTTATGTCCGTTGAGCATTTTATCTCGGAACTTACGGAATATATAGAATGGTACAACAACAAGCGTATCAAGCTTGAGCTTGATGGACTGTCTCCTGTAGATTACAGACACAAAGCTGCATAACAAAAGCGACCAAGATCTCTCTTAGTCGCTTTGCATAATTATTTCTTTATAACTTTGTCTAACTTTTTGGGGTCAGTTCATTATCAAACAGCTTGATTGCTTTTATCAGTAAGTTTTGCGATTTAACGCACGGTTTTAGCCAAACTTTTATAATCGCTTAATAAAGTGTTTTGCTAAATCATAATTTAATATTTCCGCCACATTCAAGGCAAATTTTATCAATATGTATTATCGGGATAAGTTTTTCATCAATCTGCGATATTTTTTCTTTCACGGCATTTAACGCATCTGTTTCTTTTAATTTACATTCAGGCGGAACCACAAGGTCAAAAAGTACACGCTGATGTTCTTCTCCCTTTACAATTCTGAAATCGTGCAGGCTGAGTGCGCTGTCAATACTGTCAAGCGACTCGTTTATCTTTTCTTTTAATTCAATAGTATATTCATCGGAAACCGCAATCGGGTCCATATGAATAGTAACCACGCAATTATACTTTTCCTGTATTTTTCTTTCAAGTCTGTCGATTACATCGTGTGCCTTTAAAATATCGACATCGTAAGGAACTTCCGCATGGAAAGAAATTATACATCTTCCCGGACCGTAATCGTGAATGAGCAAATCGTGAATACCCGTTATAAGTTCGGTAGAAAGCACAATTTCTCTGATTTCGTCTATAAATTCCGGGTCGGGAGTATTTCCGAGCAAAGGTGAAAGACTTTCCTTAAAAGTGCTTATACCCGTATAAAGAATAAATCCGGCTACGGCACAACCGAGCCAACCGTCGATATTCACACCTGTTACGGCAGATATGCCCAAACCTATTAAAACTACCGAAGTAGCAATACAGTCGGTGAGAGAATCCATTGCCGTTGCCTTAAGAGCAGACGAAGAAATCTTTTTTGACATTGCCCTGTTGAAGAAAAACATCCACAGCTTTACACAGATTGAGCCGATAAGAATACATACCGACAACAAAGTAATTGCTGTGCTTTCTTCGGGATTAATAATTTTTTCAATTGACGATTTCAAAAGTTCCACACCCACAAGGATAATTGCACACGATATTCCCAAACCCGCCACATATTCATATCTGCCGTGACCGTAGGGATGTTCTTCATCGGCAGGTCTGTTGGCAAGTTTAAATCCCAAGAATGTTACAACCGAACTGCCTGCATCAGACAAGTTATTGAATGCGTCTGCAGTTACGGAAATTGATGCGGTGAGTATCCCCGACAAAAGCTTTGCACTGAACAAAATGAGGTTCAGTATTATTCCGACTACACCCGAAAAATTACCGCAAGACGAACGCACCTGCGGATTTTTTATGTCATCATAATTTTTTATAAACTTTGAAAGCACTAAATCCAACAACTAAAAACACCACTTAACAAATAAACTACACCATATAATGGCATTAACAATAATTTAGCACAGCACATCAAAGTTAGTCAAGAGAAACAAATCCCATTGCAAAGAAATGCAACGGGATTTGATAAAATTATAAAGTTATTTTGCTTATTCAGCGTCAGCCTTAGCTTTTTCAATTATCTTTTGAGCAACATTTGCCGGAGCGTCTTCATATCTTGCAAAAGCAAATTCATAACTTCCTCTGCCCTGCGTAACCTGACGAAGATAGGTTGCGAAATTATCCATCTCTGCCATAGGAACTTCGCCCTCAACAATCTGCATACCGCTGTCCTCGGCAGGAGTCATACCGAGCACTCTGCCTCTGCGCTTGTTTACTTCACCCATTACATCACCCATATTTGAGTCGGGCAATGTAACCTTAAGAGAGCCGATTGGCTCAAGAAGTGTAGGAGATGCGTTTGGAATACCGTTTTTATATGCCATACTTGCGGCAGTTTTAAACGACATTTCCGAAGAGTCAACAGGATGATACGAACCGTCATAAAGTGTAGCTCTGATACCTACCATCGGATAACCTGCAAGCACACCTTTTTTAATGGAATCACGCAAACCCTTTTCTACTGCCGGGAAGAAGTTTTTAGGAACTGCGCCGCCGACAACTCTTTCCGCAAATTCAAGACCTTCGCTCTCGCAAGGCTCAAACTCAATCCAAACATCGCCGAACTGACCGTGACCGCCTGACTGCTTTTTATATCTGCCCTGTGCCGAAACTTTTTTTCTGATAGTTTCACGATATGCGATTTTCTGCTTTTTAAGAACCGCCTCTACATTGAATTTTGACTTTAACTTTGAAATTACAACATCAAGATGCTGCTCGCCCAAGCCTGAAATAAGCATTTCGTGTGTTTCGTGATTTGTTACATATTTAATAGTAGGGTCTTCCTCGCTTAGCTTTGCAAGTCCCTGTGCTACCTTGTCTTCATCGCCCTTTGTGACAGGATAAATAGCCATTGTATATGATGATACAGGATAATCAATACCCTCAAGCACTACTTTTCTGAGCGGTGAGCAAAGTGTGTCGCCTGTTTTTACAGACGCAAGTTTTGGAATAGCACCGATGTCGCCTGCACCTATATAATCGGTTTCAACCTGTTTTTTACCTCTTACGGTAAGAACCTTTCCTATTCTCTCCTGTGTGCCTGTTCTCATATTTACAAGCGGAGTATCGGCACTGACTTTTCCCGATACAACCTTAACATAAGAAAGTTTACCTACAAACGGGTCAACAACTGTTTTAAATACAACTGCGGCAGCCGCTGCGTTTTCGTTGACGCTGATTTCAACAGGCTCTCCGTCAACATCAACTGCAATTTCGTCACCTTTATCGGCAGCTGTAGGTGCAAGCCATACAAGACTGTTCAAAAGCTGGTCAAAAGCAAATGTATTGTGTGCGTCACCGCAGAATACAGGGCAAATTGTACCGTCTTTAACACCCTTACTTACGCCGAGTATAATTTCTTCCGGAGTAAATTCTTCACCCATAATAAACTTGTCGAGCAGCTCCTCGCTTGTTTCCGCAACAGCCTCTTTAATAGCCTCACGCAAGCCCTCAAGTCTGTCGCCCATATCAGGAAGCGGAGTCTGCACTACAGAACCGTCTGTATCATATTTATAAGCCTTATAATCAAAAAGATTTACATATGTATTTGCCTGACCGTCAACAATGTACGGAACAACAACAGGACAAACAGTAGGGCCGAATGTAGCCTTTAAACTTTCAAATACACGGTAGAATCTGGCGCTTTCGTCACAAAGACCGTTTACGAAGAAAATCTTTGTAAGGCCTGCCTTGGTGGCAGCTTTAACAGCCTTTTCGGTACCGACATTTACACCGTCTTTGCCCGATACAACGATAAGCGCTGAATCGGCGGCACGCATACCCTCTGCTACACCGCCCTCAAAGTCGAACAAACCGGGAGTATCTATAATATTTATCTTGGTATTTTTCCATTCAATGGGAGCAACCGAGGTTAAAATTGAAGTCTGGCGCTTGATTTCCTCACTGTCATAATCAAGAACGGTATTACCGTCTGCAATGTTACCAAGTCTTTCAGATGCCTTTGCAAGATATATCATACTCTCGGCAACAGATGTTTTACCGCATCCGCCGTGACCAGCAAGGGCAATGTTTAATATTTTTTTAGCATTGTATTGTTTCAAAAGAAACACTCCTTTCGGGATATATATTCAAATCTTAAGCGTTTTCGACAATTAGTAATCAACTTACTTGTCAATTATAGCATATTTGTATAAAACTTACAATAGAAATTTGACGATAAGCTAAAAAATTAACTCCTTGCCTAATAAGGCAAGGAGTTAATTGTGCAAATTGCTTATTTTATAAAATTTAAATGTTTAAAACATAAAAATCCGAAAGGTTTTTTGTGCAATTACACCAATTCAATATTACTCAAGAACTGCGCCCTGTGCACCCGATGTTACGAGTTTTGCATAACGGGCAAGGTAGCCTGTTGTAATCTTTGGCTGACGAGGTTTCCATTCGGCTTTACGCTTAGCAAACTCTTCGTCAGAAATAAGTAAATTGATAGTATTTGCGTTGATGTCGATTTCAATTGTGTCGCCCTCTTCAACAAGTGCGATAGGACCGCCGACTGCTGCCTCAGGTGAAATATGACCGATTGCAGCGCCTCTTGTAGCGCCTGAAAAACGGCCGTCTGTAATAAGAGCTACACAATGACCGAGGCCGCTGCCCATAATAGCAGATGTAGGATTAAGCATTTCTCTCATGCCCGGACCACCCTTAGGACCTTCGTAACGGATAACAACAACATCACCAGGCTTAATATTGCCTGCGTGAATTGCCTCAATAGCGTCCTCCTCGCAGTCAAATACTCTTGCACTGCCCTTGTGCTGTAACATTTCAGGAGCAACTGCACTTCTCTTTACAACACAACCGTCAGGAGCAAGGTTGCCCTTAAGAACAGCGATACCGCCTGTTGTGCTGTACGGATTTATGATTGGACGAATAATATCTGTATCCTTAATCTCGCAGCCCTCAATGTTCTCTGCAACAGTCTTGCCTGTAGCTGTGATAAGGTCTGTGTTAAGGAGATTGAGTTTTGTAAGTTCGTTCATAACAGCGTAAACACCGCCTGCCTCGTTGAGGTCTTCCATATATGTATGACCTGCGGGAGCAAGGTGACAAAGGTTAGGTGTCTTTGCGCTGATTTCATTTGCAATATCAAGGTTAAGTTTAACGCCTGCCTCTTTAGCGATAGCAGGAAGGTGAAGCATTGTATTTGTTGAACAACCGAGAGCCATATCAACTGTAAGAGCATTCATAAATGCCTTTTCTGTCATAATGTCGAGCGGACGGATATTCTTTTCGAGAAGTTCCATAACCTTCATACCTGCGTGTTTAGCAAGTTTGATTCTCTCTGAATAAACGGCAGGAATTGTACCGTTACCCTGCAAGCCCATACCGATAGCCTCTGTAAGGCAGTTCATACTGTTTGCCGTGTACATACCCGAACAAGAACCGCATGACGGGCAAGCCTTGTTCTCAAACTCGCAAAGTTCCTCTGCAGAAATTTTGTTTGCCGTGTAAGCGCCTACAGCCTCAAACATACTTGAAAGGCTTGTCTTTTTACCCTTTACATGACCTGCGAGCATTGGACCGCCGCTTACAAAAACGGTAGGAACATTAATTCTTGCGGCAGCCATTAAAAGACCCGGAACATTCTTATCACAGTTAGGAACCATAACAAGAGCGTCAAATGCATGAGCCTTTGCCATAGCCTCTGTTGAGTCGGCAATAAGTTCACGGGTAACAAGCGAATACTTCATACCCTCGTGACCCATAGCAATACCGTCACAAACAGCAATTGCAGGGAAAACAATAGGAACACCGCCTGCAAGAGCAACACCCTGCTTTACAGCGTCAACAATCTTGTCTATATTCATATGTCCCGGAACAATATCGTTCTTGGAGCTGACAATACCGATAAGAGGTTTTTTCATTTCTTCTTCAGTAAGACCGAGAGCGTTCAGAAGTGAGCGCTGCGGTGCGGCATTAACGCCAACCTTAATTACATCACTTTTCATTTTATTATCCTCACTTTATAATTGTTAATAAATCAATGCAAAACCGCACCGATTTACCTCTATAAGCTTTATTCTAAACAACAGGTGTGAAAACTGTTTAGTAATATAATCTTAGCACAATAAGTGCATAAAATCAAGTTAGTAAGTAACATTTCCTGTATTTTATAAAGGAACATAGTAAGATAATTTAAAATCATAGATTAAAGTATTTTCCCTTTAATATGCATTTGCTTAATTTAAAATGCCTACCGATTCCGCTTTTCTTTTACGTGAAAAGAAAAGCTCCAAAAGAAAGCACGCTTAAGGGAACAGGGCTTTCGATGCCCTTTTCCCTTAAGTATCCCATTTCCCCAAACGACCAAGGTCAGTGACCTTGGAACCTTAAGCTATTGTTTTCTTTCTAAAATTCACCTTTACCAACAGTTTTGTTCAATAACTTTATAACTAATCAAGCACCTGCTCCATACCGTATTTCTGAATTTTCAATCCGCATTTATCGTAAAACTTCTTGGCGGATTCGTTACATTCCCATACATTAAGGGTAAGATTATGACAGCCGTTTTTCTTGGCAACATCAAGTACATACTCATAAAGCCGTGTACCGATTTTTAGACCTCTTGAGTTTTCGGAAACACATAAATCATCAATATAAAGACTTGTGTAATTGCTTGATTTTGTGCAATGTCTTTGATAAACACAAAAGGCATATCCCAAAATTACTCCGTCATTGTCTGCAACATAAACAGGCTTTTCGTCATCCGCTAAAATTTCTTTTAATTCGTTTGTTGTATATTTTTTTGAACCTGGAATAAATAAATCAGGTCTTTTGTCCGAATGAACCTTATGCACCTGATAAAGCAATTCTTCAATCTGCAAAATATCCTTTTCTTCTGCTCTTCTTATATTCACAACTATCACTCCGGAAATTAATATTTTTGCAATAATCAACAAATTTATTATACTACTTCTTTCATAGGTGTGCAATAAATTTACCTTTTATTAAAATAATCATCTTTTGTCATTTCCATTTCGGAAACACTCCATATTTCATCGCAAAAGCAGTTTTCTTCCTTGTTTTCATTTTCAATTTCTTTAAATCCGACGGATTTATAACAATGATAAGCCGCAAGGTTATTATCAAAAACTCCGAGAGTAATTTTATTGACTTTCAATATTTCAAACGAATACTTCAGCGCAAGACTGAGCATTTCTTTTCCGTATCCCAATCCTCTTTTAGAATCGTCCGTAATTACAAATCCAAAGCGTAATATTGTTCGTTCTTTATCTGTAAATCTTAAAATGAGATGACCTGCGACAGTGTTGTTATCAATTAATGTCATAGGGTAAAAATTATCCTCATCAATGCAGTCGCCGTTATTATCACAGTATTTTCTGTTCATATCTTCGGCGGTAATCGGATATGTCTGCCACCTGTCAGAACACCACTTTCTGAAAGCAACTTCGTCTTTGCTCCACTTCACAATAAATTTTGCGTCACATTTTTTGTACGGTCTTAGCCTTAGTTTTTTTAAATCAATTTTTGTCTGCATAGTTGCATCCTCCGCTAAAATAAATTTAACATTCAGGCAAAAAAAAGCCCCAAGCCAAAAAGCTTAGGGCGAATAAAATCCGTGGTACCACCTAAATTCAGAAATACAGTTTCTGCACTTAAACAATGCGGGATAATCAAATTATCCGATATTGCCTCCCTTATAACGGTGGGAACTGCCGTTGAAGCCTACTGAAAATAACTTTGTTCGGTTCAAAGCTCAAAGGCTACCTTCCTTACTTCTGCCACGGGAATTTTCACCGACCATTCCCTCTCTGCAGAGTCAAAAAGTAAGTACTCCTCCTTATCAATGCTTTTGTCTAAATATTATCAGTATATTAACATTGCAAAAATAATATGTCAATACATTTTTTCAATTTTCGTAAAAATTCAGAATATCCTTGTAAATATTCGATTTATTTTTCTCGTTAAGAATTTCGTGACGATTGTTTTTATACAGTTTTTGGCTGATGTTTGCATAGCCGAGTTCTTTTAAGAAAACTATAAGTGCGTTAAATTTCTTTTTTGACTGAATAACAGGGTCATTTTCACCTGCTATTACAAAAATCGGTAATCTTTCATTATAAACTTCCCAATCATCCGAATCAAATGCGCTTAATTGCAGTTTAAACAGATTTATAAAACCGTTTGTGGTAAACACAAAACCGCAAAGCTCGTCCTCATTATACGCTCTGACATTGTCTTTATTTTCCGTTATCCAAGAATTAGGTTCGGCATTCTTTTCGTTGTATCCGATAAAAGTTCCGTTGTTCAGCAATTTATTGGGCGCCTGCTCTTTGTAAAAAGGTTTTAAAATTTTTGAAAGAAAAAGCCCGAAACCTGCATTGCCGTTATGGGTAGGCGGGCCGCAAAGAACAATTTTGTCAATTTCCTTTTCATACTTTTTCATATAATTTCGTGCAACAAGTGTACCCATACTGTGGCTGAAAATATATAACGGCAGATTCGGATAATTTTTCTTTATATATTCGGTTACAGCGTGCATATCATCTATAACGGCACTGATGTCCTCTGTATAAAAATTGCCGAATTCTCCCTCGTTTATCACACTTGCGCCATGGCCTCTGTGGTCGTGAATAACGCATACATAGCCGTTATCATTAAGGTAATTCATAAATTCAAAATATCGTTCTTTATGCTCGCACATTCCGTGTGAAAACTGAACTATAGCCTTTGGCTGTGTTTTCGTTTCTGAAACAGCAACTTCGAGCATTAAATTGTCAAACGGAGATTTTATTTTTTCAATTCTCATTTACAAATCCCTTTCCGCATAGATAAATTTTACATAGTATAAACCTCTTGACCGCAAAAATCAAGAGGTTTATGGGAAAATTTTTATTATTCAGAACACGAATATACAAAAGCTTATATTTGTTTATTTATATATCGTTTTCAAAAAGATTGCTGTGTTTTTTGAAAAATTCATAGTAAATCTTTGTATTTTCAAGTTCCCACCAATCTTTTACTTCAACCGGGTTTGAGTCGAGGTCATAAATTTTTGCATTGTCCATAGCAAGCAAAAACGGCGAGTGTGTGGCAATTATCAATTGACAGCCGCAATATCGGGTCAGTTCTTCAAGCATTTTTACAAGTTTTAACTGCATTTTTGCCGACATACTGTTTTCGGGTTCGTCAAGGCAATACAACTTGTCATTTTTCAGCTTTGTTTTAAAGTATTTCAGAGCAGTTTCTCCGTTGCTGAAAAGTTCGGTTTCCTTGCCCGCAGTTTTTTCAATAAACTTTCTGCGTGACACCGATTTCCTGCGTGACATAACCTGCATTTTAAACTGCTCGTAATCGTCCATTCCGCTGAACCTTATACTTTTGCCATACTTTAAAGCACCGTACTCATCACGAGCAATGTCCTTTTTCTCGGAAATTTCGTCATTATTTGTACGAATAGTGAGCATATAATCAAAAATATCATCGCTTGTTATAATACGACTGCCGTCAGGTATTTTGTGCTTGAACCCCTCATCATCGTAGCCGAGAGAATACTCACAATTTTTTACATATTCATCAAATAATTCGCTTGAATTAAACGGAGCGATGCGGTTTAGCTCAAGTTTTTGAGCAATAAGATTTAAAAGTGTGCTTTTTCCCGAACCGTTGCCGCCGTAAAAAATTGTTACATTTTTAAATGAAATCTCATAAAGCTCACGATTTCCGAACATTCTGCACGGGTATGTGTTATCTATATAACCGTAAATGCCGCCGTTGTGCGCACACTGTTTTTGAATCATCGGTTCTTCAAAATCAATCGGTAATGTAAAAGTGTCCAAATACATCAAAGGCCACCTGCCGTTCGTAATTTATATGTTTTAATAATAACATATAAGGTATACAAAAAACAGTACTGTGCAAAAATTTTCTTTCAAATACAAACAGCTTCTTGAGAAATACATAATACATATCTCAAAAAGCTGTTTTTTAGTAAAGTTATTAAGTTAATTCATTTCCGTCGGAATCAAGAAAAACATACTGTGACGGAATTGACGGATAATAAAACACATAAGGAACTTCTTTTACTTTTTCTTCATAAATACCGTTTTCCCCTGTAATTTTAACCGACGCACAATCGGAATTATTTACTACAAATGAATATCCGCCGTTCCAATTAAGGATTGCGATATTATCCGTTTCGCCATTCATAGGTTTATAAGTTCTGACAAACGAATATTTATCGTCGCCTTTTACTTCTACTTCCATCGGGAGATAATAATGTGCCTGATATTCATTGCCTGAAATAAACCAAGCCAAAGCCTTATTATCGGCAACACTCATTCCAGCATATTGTATATCCGTTGTTTCAAAATCCGAAACAGGCATTTCCTTTCGGGCTTTTTCTGTAAGTTCATCTGTTCCGTTATATATCTTTGTACAGCCCGTAAGACTTACGCAAAACAAAACCGTTAAAATCAAAACCGGTTTCCGATATTTTTTGTTTTTCATACAATATGTACTCATTTCCATATCCCCATTCATATAATTTGAATTTATTAAACTATTTTCATATATAAAAGAGGATACGGATTTCCCTCTTCATCATAATCGGTTCTTTTATATGTTACAAATTCCATATGTTTATAAAATCCTACCGACTGCGGATTTTGTTCATTGGCGGTAACTTCTTTTATACCGAATTTTTCAATACCGTATTTCAAAAGTTGCTTGCCAATACCTTTTCCTCTTTCCGCCGAACAAATAAACAACATTTCAAGCCTATTGTTTTCAGTCCCCATAAATGCGATAATTTTATTAAATTCATTTTCGGCAATAATTAAATGCTCAACCTTACTCAAAGCCTGCGAAACATATTTTTTAATTTGCTTTTACCTCTGTATCAGATAAAAAATGATGCATAGCTCGAACAGAGTTTTCCAAAACATTTAACAGATTTTCCGATAACTGCGGTGTTCTTTCAGCCGCTTCATATCAATACCCTTATTTAATTTATTGTTTTTTTATATTATAACATTTGATATGTTAAAGTCAATTCAAATAAAAAGCCCTTTGAGAAAAGGCTTTCTCCTCTCTCAAAGGGCAAGTTGGCAAACTGGGATTTTCACATTATCTATTACAATGTAAATAATGCTTTTTCGTAGTCCTTAACATAATACTTAATATTGGTTTTACCTTTTTGGATTACGATATGTCCCTCTTTTTCAAGCATCTCCTTTTGTGCCTCAACGCCTCCTGGATACTTTGCATTTAATTCCCCTTTTGCTTTTAATGTTCTCCAATAAGGGGTTTTATCTTCTGCACGCTGATAACTCGCCCATGCAACTATCGAAACAAAAATTCCAGCTGTAATTGGCTCTGTAAAATCAGCACCATTTTGTTTAGCAAAGAATTCCCTTATTGTACCTACTGTAAGTAATTTTCCACAAGGCACAAGTCGCATTACTTTGTCGTAGTCAATAGGTGGGGCAAAATACATTTTATCTCCACCATATTTTTCGATGCTCTTTTCATCTGTTATGATTTGAACTTTTGGCATATCCTTGCTATCCATAAGCATAGCATTAAAATCTTTTTTATCTTCATTTGCCATAATGTATCACCTCCAAACCAATCATATCTTAATAAACGAAACCATACAATGAGACAGTTTTAAAAATCCTTACGAAACTTCAAATTTTCATGTGTTCGACAAACTGGAATCTGTCGTATTAGAGATACCAAACCAATCCATTTTCTGTTGCCTGGATCATTGCCCCCTTCGGTACCTTTCGCAATATGATTAAAACATCCATATAATCGGGTGCTGGAGAAATTAGTCCCATAAACGAAGGAACTACACATATTGTCATCAACCACTTCATTGAAATCGGGCAGACCACGAAAACAGCAAGAAAGATTATCCCCGGAATCAAAGGTGCCAATGACATCATTATATATCGTCCTCTGCTAAGTGCTGCTGAGGATGCAGCATATGCTCTCAACTGTTTTAGAGATACTCCTATATAAACTTTTGCCCCCTTTGGATAACTTATAGCATGAAGAAATTCATGTAACGGCATCGCAACAAAAAAGCCAATAATAAATGACAGCGGCATAAACCATAAATTAAATATAAATTCGTCTGATTGCGCCTTTTTTGTAAAAATTGCAACAAAGCATACAATACAAGGGATAATCATGTATGGAATTGATGCTTTAATTATGTCATCTGGTCTGTCAATTAGAACTGCATTTTCAGGAATGATTTTTTCTTCAATCTCTCTGTCCCACGGCTGCTTACCGTCCCAAACGTTTTCCCAGTTTTTATTGCCATCCCATATTATCTGCGCCATTTTAATATCCTCCACAAATTCCGATTTTCTTAATTCTACAAACTTTAATTTTACTTAGTAACTATGACTTTTCCTTCAGAATCCAGAAGAGGTGTAATACCAGCCCCGTATCCAGATTTCCAACAAAGATAATTAACTCCAGTCTCCTTATCTACAAGAATTTGTCGAATCCCTTCATCTTTAAGCGAACTTCCATCTCTAAATATAACTTCAAATCTTTCTTCTTTCTTCGCCATGTTTATTCCTCCTCGTTAAGCATTAAATACCGATTTATCAAACACTTTTTATTTCCGCTGAATCATCTTAAAATGCTCTAATGCCTCAACAATCGCATCCTCTTTCTCCTTCGGACACTGTGGTTGCCTTGTATCTTTTGACTTAGGTAAATTAAAGTTCTCTCCAACCTCAATACCATACTTTCTCTTTATCTGAGCAATATACAGGTTAGATACCTTCATCCCATCATAATGCTCTGCCACGTAGGACTTAATCTCCTCATATGTCGCCTTACTTTCTGCCGAAGTAACATCTAACTCATCCATATTCAGTCTCACATTCACATGATGCTTCGCTTCATGAAGTTTGGACAAAAGACATACCGTCTCCACATGAACGGTATCTTTCTTGTTTTTTACTTTATATATTTTCTTGTTATTTATTATGATTCTTTTATAAGTTTTTGCCTTTATATAAAGGAAATATTATTACTTTTAATGATTTTATTTAATTTAAAATATTATATCATAACTTATATTTCGTGGGCAAGACGTGGACATTGTCCACAAAAATATAAAAAATGGAGTACCAGAGTACTCCCCATTCTCTAAACTGTAACACTTGTATTCTTCTTGTGAATCCACACATCATCCGTCCCCATGATATGTAAATAGTTGCCCTGGACCTTATCATAAGCAAGTCTTGTTCCCTTTGCGAACTTTCCAACTGTCTTAGTTTTAGCCAATGTCTTTGGCGCAACTCGTTTCTGAACCGCTCTATCAGTTACTACATAACCCATCGGCTTTTTGATTAAGAATAAATATTTAACATATTTTTCCCACTTATTTCTTGTTGTTAACTCACAATTGCTACTTGTATTATACGGATCATAAATATAGATATGTCCTTCAGATACTTTTTTGACGAATACATAATGGCCTGACGTTGTCCATATTGACTTACCCATACATGCAATACCAACATATTTTCCTGACTTAATCTTCTTTAAAAAGTCTGTAACTACTGCTGCATTTGTCTTACCATAAAGACTTGAATAATTACACTGAATAGCATCATAGCCATAGTGTTTTAACCCTTTTACCATTCCACTGTAATATGTACCACTTCCATGACAAGAACAGCCATTCTCTTCCATCCATTTAGCAGTTTTAGCCGGAGTAATTTTGTTGTTCAAATCATACACAGCATCTGCTATTGATGTTGGTCCACATCCCTGACTTTTAATCGTATATCCTGAATAAGCATTATTTGACCATCTACTATCTGTCTGTTTGAAATTCTTATATGCCATCTATTCTTCCTCCTTAGCATCTGCTTTATCTACTAACACTTCTATAGCCTTTGCAATAACAGTAGGTACTTTTATTCCCATTAGTCCTGCTTTTTCAACAATACTTATTGATTCATTCGCAATAAATGCTATACATACTGCATCTTCGATATAAGTCGTATGCATTGTTAAATCTAACCTATGTGCTATCATTACAAATACAAGGGTCATTCCTTTTCTACATAATCCTTTCCAACATGCTCTGCTCTCTAATGCTCCATTTTTTGTTTTAGTTGAATTTTTGAAAACGGCAGCAACAACAAGTCCACTGATGTAATCAACCCCCATAAATATTAGTAATGTTGTCATAGCTGCATTCCATCCTCCAAACAATCCTGTAATCATGCTTCCTACAATCCCTGTGATTGTGCATATTGCTTCTTTCATCTTTACTTTCCTTCCTTTCAATTATATTTTTGTAATAAAAAAAGACCTTGCGGTCCTGCTCTGATTTGTTTCATGTGATTAGTCCAATTTAATATACAAACTTCTAGCTGTAAACATTAAGCGTTCCTGTAATGATACTTTAGGTGTAATAAGACCTCTGTTTGGGAACAATATAGAATCGTCATATACTCCAATGCTTCCATATAAATTATTGAAATATATGTTATTTCCATCAGAATCTGTTAACGGTTTTAAATCACTATTTAATAACTGAATTTTATGAAGTTCTAATTTATCATCTTCATTATTGTAACTTCCTGAATATCTAGGATTTCCTAGTGGAAGTGCATAGTTATCATTTATATCATCCGTTATATTGTAAACACATGTATATTTATTCGGACTATTATATATTCCACTATCATTTCCGCCAACATATCCATATGCGTAGAATTTATTATCTGTCGCTTTTGCTATTCCACCTATTAAACAATTGCTCGTTGAATTTGAGCATTTAATTATAATGCAAATACTATCTTCCATACATAGGATTGATATACTTTTATATGCAGTAGTATTCCAACTGTTTTCATCACTCAACTTTCCTGCAAAATAAGTTGGGTTAAGAACGTTTTGTTTATTAGAAGATAAAGAATCTCCAAAAGATATTTCTCTTTCTCCCCACTTACTACCAGTTGCAATTCGTATATATTTTGTAGAAAATTTGTTTATTCTAAATATCATACTTCCTATAAAATTTGTGGTTGTATCAGAAACATATACTACTTCTGCATCCTCACCATAAAATTCTTCTAATGCACTTTTAAGTTTTGAATAAGCACTATTATCTGTAACCTTCACATATTTATAATTCATATATTATTCCTCACTTTCTTCTAATTTATCCTCTACTACAGTCTCGTCAGTATCATTTATAACGATTGTTTCCGTTTTAAAATTAGTTTCCAATTTAACTTCATAACCGTCCTCCACTATTTCTACTTCAAATCCGTTACCACCTAGTTTTTTAATCCTATCGGCAAAATCAATTGCTTTTATTTTATTAGTGCTCTTTTCTGCGTATCTGATAGCATCTGCTATGTTTTTTAGGAATTTTGTTAGTATCATTAATAGTCACCTCCTAAAGCATTTTCAACTATCAAATCTGTCACTCCATTAATTCCATCTTCATCGTTATAAAGACTATAGTTAACTATAGTCTTATGACCTGAGCCTGGATATGCTACATAATATTTTAATTCACTAATTAGTGAAACATCATATTCTTTATCTGAAATTACATTAGTTTCTACGGCTTCTAAATTTGTTATCCAGATACTACATATACCTTCTGCAGGTAAAGTAACTTCAATAAAATCACCTATAACAACTTTTGCAAACTTTATATATTTAAAATTACTTACATCAATAGAATACATTGTAGACGGTCTTTCTCTAGTTGTCTCTGCAAATACAATTCCGTTATGGTCAATCCCTAGGTTTCTACACATTTCAGAATAATGTAAATTCATTTCCTGCGCCACATTGTTGATGCTCTTAATCTGGCTTAAAGCTGTGCTATTAATGGCACTAATCTGACTTGTAGCTGTATTATTAATACTCTCAATCTGTGTAGATGTTTTATCCTCAATAATTCCTATCTGATGTGTAACTGTGGCATTTATGTTATTCAACTGTTGATTTGTTACATTTGTAATGTTACTAATCTGACTTGATGCTACTGTATTAATACCTTTTGTTTGCGATTCTCCTGCGGCTGCCGCAGAACTGTTTATAGCTTTAATCTGTGATACTGCTGTGGTATTTATGTTCTCTAGCTGTTGATTTGTAGTATCTGCCAAATCCGTAAGCTTTGCATTCGTCACCTCTGTTATTTGTGTTGTTGCCTGCTCTGTCCTGGTGTCTATCTGCTTTAGACATTCTTCGTTTACCTTTACTTTGTCATTTGCTTCGGCTACAAGTTTTTCTGCGTTTTCAAGCTTTTCTTCAACATATTTTCTAAACGGCTTTTCCTGTTCAGGTTCAATGTAATCTGCCGGCTTTGTACGTGCCTTAACAGGAATAATAACAGTCTTGATTGTTGTTTCGCTGTCTGAGTTAATTATTTTCAAATATGCCAGGATTTTCTTATTTTCCTGCAATAAAATATCAGGTATTTCTACCTGACTATCGTTTATTGCTTTATTTATTGTTGTTTCGCTATTGCCATTTGAAAACTGTACCTCTGTTCCATCTTCTACTTTGTCTGTTATCTTAAGAATCTGCCCCTTGTCATATTGATACAGCTGTTCAATCTGCGTCAGGGTTGAGTTTCCAAATTCTACCTCATGTATGTTATTGTCCATATCTGCCTCCTTTCTATACGTCATAGCCGGATATAAACTTTCTGTTAACAAAAAGAATGTTGGCTCTTCTTCCTCCACCATCACCGGTGATGTACTGTCCCGAATCTGACGCTCCCGTTTTCAGGCTTCTTGTAAGCAATAAATTGTAGCCACCCTGTTTAACAATATCGAATGTAATTTCAGGATATGCGTTCCAGTCCGCATTAGTAGCTGCAATTGGAATATAGCCTTCCGGAGCTGCTATTTTAGCAGGACTTGATGTGACTACTGCAGAACATGAATAAAATAACTTTCCAAATAAATCACCTTCAGTTCCTGTTATTTTTATTTCATCTAATTTTGCTTTATCTGTAGAACTCATCAATCCCGGTGTTGTAGAACTTGCTGTTCTGGTAACACCTTCTACTGTATATCTTCCTGAATTATAAGTTAATTTATACTCTTCACCTGCAACCAAAGTATAAGGTCCTGCCTGTGCATTTCCAAAATAAACAGGAATAGCTCCTGTTCCATTTACATTTAAAGTTACTTTTTCAGCCGTGTTTGTATTCGAAAATCTAACTGTAACTGTGATGCCTTGATTAAGTACAATAAAAGTATCATTCACTAATTTAACTGTCTTTGCCGCAGTTGCTCCTGAAGTAGAACAAATTCCATAACGATAAACATCTTTTGAACCATCGAAACCAATGCCATCTATTAAACGTGTGCTTGTCAATTTTCCCGCACTAAGAACTTTCTTTTCAGAATCAGATGTATTGTCTACATTTCCTAGCCCTATATTTTCTGCCGTAATATTTACGTTTCCATTTCTGTATGCTGTTTCATTTGCTCCTTTTATTCCTGTTACATGACTTGAATTAGCATGAGCTTCCACTGCTTTCTTTAAATTCGTAAAAAACTTATCTATTGATTTATTGTTTTTATTTACGACACCAACATCGTAAAAATCAGTTATTGACGGTAATTCTAAACCGATAGTTTCTGTTGTTTCATTAGCCATATTTTACCTCCTGTTAAGTGCATAATTCTTTTTTAATTCCTCATGTGTAAATTCTGATAATTGTTCATGCGTATATTGAGCCAGTTCTTTATGCTGGTTATATAGGAGTTCGACATCAACCACTAAATTACATGGAACAATTCTGTCTAAAAGCTTTATCACATCGCTAAATACATTTTCGGACGACATTGCAAGTCTTACAGTTAATTTATAATTATCTGCATCTAAATCAACTTTATAATTAGGATTGTTTTCATCGATATTTTCGCCACATAACACAGCTAATGTTCTTTCTAACATTCTCATTGTAAAAGGTCTTTGTTCTGCAAGCATTCCGAGAATCTTCAATCTGCGTTCTTCAACTGTATATGTATCTTTATTTTGAATGCCCAACATTCTCTCCCATCTTGAACATCCGTTTTCGTCTAAAGATTCTATAAAGTTATTTTTCCATATGACATCTTCTAAAACAGTCCATAACTGCTGTGCCTGTATTTGCTGTTGTTTTGTTATCTCTTTTATTTCCTGAAATTCCCGCAGCCATTCAGGGAGATATTCAATCATTTTTCTATCCAATAATATCACCCACCTTTGGAATGTATGAGGTTTCAATTATGCAATTGCCTGATTTTCCATTTAATTTAATTTGAGTTACATTTTCTACTCCCTCCATATCCAAAATTATGGATTCAATCTGACCTATTCTTATAGTTACGGATTCCTTATTCTCCCATTCATTTTTTATAACTGTTTTGAAATATTCTTCTACATTTTGCTTAACCGTTTCCGAAATATCAGACCACGAATAACCGCTTTTGTATGCAATTTCTGCTTCAATATTTACATTTTTAGTTATTGGAGAATCAACAGTAACTATATGACCAATAGGTGCAATTCCAACACCTGTTCCGTCTTTAGTAGGGTCAAATTCATTTTGAATATTTGCGACAATCTCTTGTGATGCGACTTCAAACTGACTGTTTAGAATTGTTAACTTAACAGTTCCACCACCATTCCATACCGGATATACTTTACATGCCCCAACAGTTCCAAAACTCTTAGCCTTTTCCCTGTAGTCTGACTTATTTCCACCAAATGCAGCTTCACTAAATGAAGCAAAGTACCTTTCTCTTAGTGCTTCCTCGTCTTCATCTTCTGTTCCGTATACCATCACTTCAACAGCTTCAACGCTTTCCATATCTTCAACATATTCAACCGGAATAACATCGTCATTTATGTTATTTCCACTCTCACCTGATTCTGTACATGTCATACTGTAATAGCCATCTCCAAGATTATCTGTTACAGAGTAATTCATGTCGCCTATGCTAAATTCCGTTCCCATATCAATACTTAAATCTGTCGGAATACATTTAATCTTTATAACAGCCGGAATACCTTCTTTGACAAATATCCCACGTTCTGCTGCACGTTTAATCAGATAATAGTAAGATGCACTATCTGCAAAACATTCCTGTAGTAAAATGTCCATATCTGCATACATCTGGGCGTTTTCCATTGCAACAGGTGCCAGGGCATCATAAATGATTGAGCCTTCCCTTTTATCCACATCACCCTGCACGTTATCAAGCATTTGGGTTAGCAGATTTTCAAATGTCATTTCTTCAAACATCCAACTCAACTCCTTCCATTTGAATTTCTTCATCATCTGATGTAGTAACTGTAATTGACACAATAACATTTCCTCTATTTGCCTTTATGTCAGTAATTTCAACAGCATTAAATCTGTCATCCTTTAGTATTGCATCTTCAATTCTGCTTCCAATCGTTTCCATAACCTGCGCAGTATTTTCTCCTAACAAATCACCAAATTCTCTTCCATAGTCATCATAGATGCTATATTCATCTGATTCTGTTAAAAGGATTTTCATAATTGCCTGCTGCAAAGTCTGTTCATCATCATCTGATATTCTTCGTATTATTTTGTTTTCAAAATCCAAAATATAAGTATCATTCGGATATACTGTCTCTTCTACAAGTTCATCTGACTGTAAATCTTCTGTTTCAGGTAACATTTACACCATCCTATCTACAACAAGATACTTCTGGCCACCATCTGCCCTAATCATAACTACCTTGTCGTCTTTACTTAATTTTTTATCTGATACTGTTTCCGTTAAATACAAAAACTCACCTGTTAAGATGAGCTTTTGATTAACCTTTATTTTAAGCGGTTTTACCTTTAATACTGTACCAATTACAATATTACATGGCTTTGCTGCCTTCCTTGCATCTTCCGCTATTTTTTTAATTAGCTGTGTTAAATTAGTAACTGCTATCGAAATCACCTCCGGATAACTCTAAATCCATTAAATGCTGACTGTTATTAAATGTATGGGTTACTTTATCAACTAACAGATATCCCGATACTTTTTGGTAGTATATCTTTATTGTTACAGGAACTAAACAACCTGCCCTGACTCTGGCATCACCAAAGCAGTTATTAAATTTCAATGTTTTGCCTGATTTACAGTATATATCCAGTAATGATTTCAATTTAAGCTTTATATCTTTTTTAGAATCAACCTTGTCATAATACTGCAAAACGCCCCACTGATTAATTGACTTGCTGTTTTTCACAACAAATACTTCCTGTGTGCCTTTCTTGCTATTGTCATAGGCTAACTTAATCTGATTATATACCTGGTCCTCTATGGATTCCTTATAATCATAAGATTCTGCTGTCTGTCCGCTTATTAATACATTAACCTTCCACGGCTCTCTCAATCTTAGATTTCCATAATCGTCATATAAAGTATAAATCTTTCCTCTGGCAATTAATGTTTCATCAAGACTATTTTGAACTATATCAAACAATGTTGCGTTATCATCTATTCTCGATACAGGATATTTAGTATTTGCCAATTTCCCGCATTTCAAATTAAAATCTTTTGCGATTTTCTTCAAAAGTGCGGTTGATGTCTTATTAACAGATATATATGTATCCTTATTCTTGAAGTATCTGAGCTGATCATATGCAGTCACTTCCAATGTTCCATCCGTCTTAGGCGAAAATGAAAATATAAAGCCATAAAAGAATTTCCTCTTGTTAACAATAACTGCAACTGCATCACCATTTGTTATCTTTCTCTTATTATCAGCAAATGTAGTAAATGTAAGTTTGCCTGGTGCACCCTTTCTTTCATCAGAAAATTTCATTCCCTCCTGAACCTGATATTTATACTTAGCAGTTCCATGAGCTACTATGACCTTTACCGAAAGATTTATTCCGGGTCTTATTTTTGAAACCTTATACTTAACTTTGCGTTTAGATTTTTTCTTTTTATCTTCATTTTTATCCAAAATCTTTTTTAAGTACCTTAATTCTTCCTTACCTTTATTGTTTTTTGCATTTTTACCTTTAGAATTGTCACCTGAAGATGTGATATAATCGCTTACTACACCATATCCTGTTATTGTATGGTAACTTAACGGATATGATCTTCTCATAACAGCGTCAGAAGTGTTACCCTCAATGGTATGCACAGTACTACCTGACACATATTCAACTATTCCAACGTGAGATGCCCCATCAGATTTAAAATAAACAAAATCATTTCTTTTTGGTGTATATGACCCCTTGTACTTGAATCTTCCTCTATCTTTAAACCATTGCATTCCGGTAGAAGTTGACGCCGTCTTTGGAACAACATCCGTTGATATGTCTGCCTGATTTGCGCACCATGACGCAAACATATGACACCATGCAGCTCCATTCATTCCATACCAGGCACTATACTTGGTTTTGTTGCCACCATATGCTTTATAACCAACTTCTTTTGATGCAATATCAATAATGTCACTCATATAGTCATCTCCTTATGGCTTTTTCAAAACTGTTCCCTTGTACAGATATTTTCCCTTTGAACTGCTTTTCCTCTTATGCTCCTTTGCGGCTTTTTCAATTACTTTTTTATTTTTCTTGTAAATATCCTGAGCCTTTGAACTGTCCTTAAGCCATTTTTTTGCTATCAGTGTCAATGTTTCCTTATTTGACTTAACTGTGTATGTGGCTGACGTCTTTCTTATCGTTGTCGCCCCATATTTTTTGTATTCTTTAAATTCAAGACTTACTTTATTGTCAAATCCATCGCTTACCGAATCAGTTATTGTCAGCTTTTCTAAAGTCACATTTAAGATGGTATTAAACATATTTTTACCATTAGGTGTATATCTGTATATTTCCAACTTAAACGGACTTCTTTTCCTTTGCAGTCCTCTGTATTTTTTTATATAACTGTCTGCTGTCATATATCCCTGTGGATAATATGCAAACGGATATCGCTGATTTGGTAGTAGCAGTTCAAATGATATATCTGTAAGTTTTTTCTTTCTGATTACGTTTATTTCCCCTAAATTAATCAAGGTCATGGTTTTATTATCGCCATCAACCTTGATTGTTATCTTTTCCGGGGGAATTGGAACATATTGACCATCAATTATAATTCTATACATTAACCATGCACTCCTTCCGCTGTTGCTGCCATTTCCTCTTCTAGTCTTGTTCTCAAATGAGAAACAATACCTTCCATGTCTGTGTCAGATGTTCCGTTAATTGTGTTTCGCATATCAACTTTAATTTCAGCTGTAGTAAATCTGTTAATTGCCTTCTGTTCGGCATAATCTTTAATGTACTTTAACTGCTGGCTTGTAATGTCTAATGAATCAGCTGATTTAGCAGTATTTGCCGCAGTATCGGCTGTATTATTAGCTATTGCATCTTCATTTCCATATCCATATTTTGAAGGATCATCCATTTCTCCTTTTTTAAACAATCCTCCAACCTTATCCTTTACTTTGTCCTCAACACCTTTACCTATGTTGTAACCTTTACCATAGGCATCACTATACTTAATTCTATAGTCAATTGAAGGAGCTTCTTTGTTTAATGTAATTGCATTATCATTTTTGCCCCATGCGACTACATTATCCTGTAAAGCAGTTAACCCGCTGGTCCAGTCTGTTCCAAATATTGCATCAATTATTTTCGTTACAACTTTGCCAAGACTTAAGAACCAGGATATTATCTGACCTATCAAATTGGCAACGGCTCCACCAAATGAATCAAATCCACCATTAGCAACATTTAATACCCATTCAACTATGCTGATAAATGGTGTAACAAATGTCCAACAGTACTGTAATATAGCATTAATCCATCCTATAACCGTATTAATTAACGCTGCACCGAAAGCTGATATACTTCCAAATATTACTCCTGTTGCGGAAATGGTTTTGTTCTGCACTTTGTTAATTGCTGCCACTATCAGATAAATAGCTGCTATCACCGCAATTATAGCAATAATAATCCATGATAAAGGACACATTTTAATTGCGCCATTTAGTCCTTTTTGTGCTATTGTTGTTTTAATCAAAGCGGCTGTTTGACCGGCACTTGCAATTGCATGTAAACCTTTAGTTCCAATATCTTTTAATGTGGTTAACCATCCTATTCCCATTGTTGCGTTATACACAATCAATGCCGTCACTATTCCCCATACAATCGGTTCAATTAATGGCCAATTGGCTTTAATTATATTAACCATTCTTGTTGCAATATTAATTATATTTGTTATAGCACCCATAACCAGTACAGATGCATTTGCAAAGCCTGTCGCTATCAGCTGTATTGTCGGCAGATTATTATGAATTGCATTAAACATACTAACTATTGCCGGTTGTACCTGTTCTCCGATTGTTCTTTTAACAGCATTAAAATCATTTTGATTTCTGGCCATTACACCTTCAGGAGTGTTTGCCATTGCCTCATTCATCTTTCCTACATTCTGTTCGATTACCTGAGCAAGCATATTAGCCTTTTCCATCTCAGTTCCGTTTTTCATTACCTTTTCCTGATACTCAGTAAATGAAATACCTGCACGCCTTAACGCTCCAACCTGACCTGTCATAACTTTACCGGTCATATTGCCAATATTGACCATATCTTCACTCGTAACATTAACTCCGTGCATTTGAACTGCCAAGTCAGCCATCTTAGGCAACAAAGTTTTAACAGCATCTGTCTGATGAAAATACGTTGATGCCTGCTGTGCTCCATTAATTAACGCCGTCTTGCCAACAACACCATAACCACTTATTTCTGACGTAAGATTCTTCATTGTATTAACCTGTGCAGAACCCGCTCCCTGCATGGCTCCCATTACTTCCTTAAGCTTTGTTTCTGCCTGATGTAGCTGAGATGCTTTTTCAGCGCAATCACCAAGAAGCTGTGTACCCTGCCTTACTATATATATTCCACCAAGAGAAGCAACTAAGCCTTTTACAGTAGATAACAAACCACCTGCTGCACCTTTTCCTTCCCTTACTTTGGAATTATATTTTTCCTGTTCTCCTATTGCCTGTGTCGTATCGCTTGCTATCTTCTTTAATTCTGAATCTGCTAATCCAAGCTGTGCCTTTGCTTTGGCAATACTTGAAGAATCAAATGCATTTCCCGATACTGCCTGAGCTCTTTCAAATTCCGTAATAACAGTTGAGACAGCATTTGTTATATTCATAAGCGGTGCTGTCATTCTATCTGTTAACTGGAATGCCGTCATAATCGATGCCATCTCTTTACCTGCCTTTTCTGTTTATTTTTTTGCTTTCTTCCTCTTCCTTTTCTGTTCTTGCATTGATGGAAGCAATAACGAAAGCTCTTTCCTGTCTATCTAAACTCATAAAAAATGAAGGTGTCCAATGGAACTTATGCAAACAGTAATGTGCATAAATAGAATCAGGATCACCTCCATCTATTAGTTTTTTGCTTCATCTACCTTATCCTGAAGGGTTTCATCGAATCCATTGAAATTCTGAACAAATTCAGCAAATTCGTTATACTCTCCGGGATTATCAACCATCTGCTTAATTAAATCTTCAGGGCTCATTACACCATATGAATCTAAAAGCTCTATACTATGTAAATCCGGTTCAACTACAGACGCACAAATTAATTTAGACAAAAATCCTGATGAATCAAATTTCTGTCTGTATATTCCCGGCTTTCCTGTCACCTGAACCTCTCTTGTACATGCTTCTCTTATTTTTTCATACTCATCCGTTGTCAAAGCCTTAATTTCCCACTCTAATGCTTCTCCGTTTTCATCGCATAAAGACTTTGTTGCCCTATACTTTACATTATCCTTATATTTCTTATTCTTCTTTAAAAATGCACTTAAATTACTTGCCATTGCTCTTTCCTCCTAAAATAAAATGGATAAGAAGTTTTTAAGCTCCTTATCCACTAATAATTACATATAACTTGGTTCTTTATATTCCGCATCCGTTGTATAATCCATTGCGTAACATTCAATTTCCTGCTCAATAAAATCACCATCTGCATCAAATGATGAAAGAAGAACATCTCCATCAATAACACAGTCATTATATGTTTTTGCACTTGCTCCCATTGATGTTGCCGGGTCTTCTGATTTTACTTCTGCTGTAAAGGTCGGAAGCATACCTGTATCTTTATACTCCTTTACAAGTTTATCAAACATTTCACTACACTTGTATACCGTCATTTTAAGTTTGATTTCCAAACCATTTGGCTTTTTACCTTTTATTGTTTTACCAAGAATAGGTACATCTGCAAGACTGACATTTGCTTTTGCTTCAAAGTCCTTTGCATTAAGCATTGCATATCTTCTACCACCAACTGTACAGTATAATGTAGCTAATTTACTTGAAGGTGCATCGTTCTGATTCATAAAGTTCATTTATCTTACCTTTCCTTTCTGTTGTTAATTGATAATTGTTGTCATATACAATTTTTCCATTGCACCTATGACTGTTACATTTGTAGAAATAACAACTGATTTTCTTTCTTCACCCTTTGCTACTGAAATATCATCGTCTCCAAATTCTTCTATGGCTCTTACAGATTCAAGATATTTAAAAATTTCTCTTATATCATTTTTAAGTGAAATTCTTCCTGCATCATCATTTGGAACTTTACCAACGTATTTTTCATTAAATATTGATGAAATATTATCAGCAATATAATCAATAACACGGATTGTCTGGTTATCTTTAAATACATCACCTTTCTGCTCTGTGAAGGTAACAAGAGAATTAATATCAACTAATACTCTCACATTTTCTCCAACTTTATGAAGTGCAAATTCTCCATTATTGATTGCATCTTCAAGCTCAAGCTGTGTATATTCCGTAGGAATGTCATATTCACCATCATATAAAATATTTGTAACTGACCTGTTTATTCCTGCTGCCGCTTCAAGTCCGGCTACCCAGTAAACTAAATCAGAACTGTTCTTTACATTGATACACGCTTCTGAATCCCCTTTGTAGTTGTACATAACAACCTGTAACTTATTTCCAACTTCATCTCTCATACGCTTTGCATAAGAAAGATATAAGCCTTTTGTCACTTCACTGTTTACCTGTGAGCTGACCGGATGGTCGATATATGCAATAACGTTCACATCAGGATATGATTCCATTTTATTTAAAAATGTCTGATGGCTCTCATTTCCTGCTGTTCCATTCGTACCACCTGTTAAATTTGAACCGGCTGTTGCAGCTAAACTTGCACTTTCTTTAAATTTAACAAATTTGTTTGCAACTAATTCTTTTGCCGTTTTGACAGTCTGCATATCAACTAATACTGTTTTTACGTATGTAGATACATCAAATCTTGACGCATCATCTACATTTGCCTTAATGACAATTTTTATATCGTTTCCTCTTGTACCACAATATAATGCCTCTGCATATGTATTTGATGCCTTTGCTCCGTTACTGTTTAAACGGTAAACATAAAGCTTTGTTGCGTTTTTAAATACATCCCTAAAACCTTTTAATTCTTCTGCATCGTAAGAGTAACCAAGAATCTCTAATGTATTCTTTGCAAATTCTTCTGCTGTAATAGCAAAAATCTTATTTTCAGGTCCCCAATTTAATTCAAGACCCATTCCTACAACTCCACGTTCTGCATTAACCACAATACCTGAACGTGTAGAAATAAAATTAATATAAGTTCCCGGAATTACTTTGTTCTGCGTTAAAAAGATTCCACCACCTAATGCCATTTTTACTGTCTCCTTCCATAATAATCTTCAATTTTTTCATCAACTTCCTGCTGTGTATAACTTTCTGAATCGTCCAATACAGCATTGAGGAAATCAATATACTGTCTATACTTATTTGATTTAATCAACTGCTCCTTGCTGTGCTTTACTACCGGCACATCTTTACTCTTAGTGTCTGCCATTGCTACCTCCTTACATTTGTACTTATGTCACAGCTTTCAATTTTCTCTTCATCCTCTGTCTTATCCACAACAAAGAACTCATAAGTTACCTGAAACTGTAATACTCCGTCTACAATCTGTCCTAAAATGTCTTTTCCATGCATTACAAATCCATCAACTGTTATGTCCTTAAGCAAATATTCCAGATTTTCAGATACGCTTAATTCATCTGCATATGTTTCTTCACTATCAGACCAATATCGTATGATAAATGGTAATGTTCTTTTATACCTGCTTCCAACTATATGCTCTATGTGTGGAGACAGGCATAAAATAGAAAAACAAGGTTCATTTAAACCCTGTTCTACTGATTCCTTATATATCTCATATTTACTCTCATCATATTTCTGCCTAATCTGGTTAACTATGCCATTTATTATCTTCTCTATCATTTACCATCTGCTCCTGCCAACCATTTCTTTAATTTTGCTTCAAGAATACCTGATGCACTCTGCCTGATTTCCTGTTCAGCTAAAGTAAGCATAAATTTTCCTTCTTTCCATTCTGTTCCATTTGCCTTTCTATGACCAAACTCAACATAAGATGCATATTCTACAGGATTAATTACCTCAATAACGTAAGTATCACCAAAATGATGAACAGTAAGAGAATCCGCATAAGCTATTGCGGCCTGATTGCTTCCTCCCGTCCATCCTCTCTTAAGAGTTCCACCAACTTTTCCTGAACCTTTAGGATATTGCCCAACAGGAGTATTCTTAATTACCTTTCTAAGAAGTCTTGCAGCAAGTTCTTTAGCTGCCGCTTCAAAGAATGCATCTGAATTTTTCGTCATTGCTTCAAGGCTATCCCTTAACTGTTCTAACTGTCTGTAATCTATCTTTGAATCCCTCATGCTTTACTCTCCAATATATCAAGTACAATTTCCTGATGCGTAGGGTACACAGCCGGCTTTCCACTACACCTATATGCTTTAGTTATTCCCATGCTGTTAACATGTATTACAGAACCTGGTTTAACTTCTATTTCAGGTGCCATAAAAAGCTTAATAATCTGTGTAACTGTTGCATTTGCCTCACCATTTGCGGTTGCTCCTATACTGTTATAAGACAGTCTGCACTTAATATCTGAATGAACTTTAGTTTCCTTAAACTTTGTTATGGAAGAATTAAGCACCTTAGTTTTTTCAAATATATCTGCCGTGGAATCATAAGATGATTCTATTGCCTTTCGTGTCATTAAAACTGTATTTTTCGAAAGCATTTAATCAACTCCTCTCCACTGTTTCTTAATGTTCCAATTAAATTGTTAAATGCTGCATCCGGAGATGTACCACTGAAATTAACTGACGTATCGCCTACCTTAACAGAACTTACGCCCTGTTCTAAGTCAAATTCTTCAAGTTTGCCTGTAGACTTCAAAGTATACAGAAATTCACCGCATACTCTGTCAATAGCCGATTCTTCAAGGCCTTTTGGCAATTCCTTTGTATGACATCTGGAATTAAGGTCAGTAACAACCTTATCTATACAGAATTTAAGCAAAGAATAATGCTCTTCAACATATTCACATCCCATACTTCTTAAATTCTCTATAATTTTGTCTTCCATCGATTTCACCACCTTTAATGTGCTTTGACACAATTATGTATCAAAGCACTGCCACTTAACCTAATTTATGCTTAAATGCAACTATTCTAATCTGTTTAGGTTCATAAACAGGATTCCAATTAGTTGGATCAGCAAGTTCTACTCTTGAAGGTCCTTCTGTCTTTGCTACATTTGCATTTGTGAACGCAACTCCTCTTGGATGAAGTATAGTTGTTCTTCTGTTAATAAGGTAATCAACACCTGAGCCTTTTCTCTTTGCTCTGTCTGTTTCAGTTGGAACAAATCCAACAGGATTTCCATTACCTAAGGCAACTGCTCCATTACCAAAAAGATATGTTGTATATGCCTTAGTTTTTGAATCATAAGGACATCCATCATCAATAATTACTCTCTTACCCTGATATGTACCAAATGCTACATCGTTTGATGGCTGTACTGTTTCGATAAGATTCTGTTTCTTAAGGTATGCTTCTGTAGCTGAATGCATACAGATACCTGTAAGCTGTGCTTTAGCATCTCCTAACTTCTGTTCTGCATCAATAAATGCTGAACCACTCCAGTTAGCTGCTGCTCCTGAACTTCCTGTAATATCTAAAAGATTAGATGCAAGTCTTGTTTCTGCTGCTTTCTGAGGTTCTTTAACTTCCGGTATTGTTCCAAATACACCGTTAAGGATTGCTACAAGTTCCTTCTGCATATCTCTTGCCCAGAACTGTGCCACCAAATCACCGATTGCTTTCATTGGGTCTGCTCCTGCAAGTGCTGCGGCTAAATCTGTAGAACTCCACATCTTAGCTCTTCTGATAACTGCAGCCACATCCTTGTTTGATGTGATTTTGTTATCTGTTAAATCTTCTCCTTCAATTACCTGCTCTGATTCTCCTGTTAAATCTTCGAAGAATGGCATTGTTACTAATGGTGATGCCTGAGAAGCCAAAGCATCAAATTCTGCATTATTTGAAACAATTCCGCTGTTAAATAATGCTGATAATTCCATTGTTCTGTTTAATACATATGGAGTAAATAACTCCGGTACGATTACATCCTGTAATGTTGTTCCTGGCATTTCTAATACCTACCTTTCTAAATTTTTTTAATTAAATGGTTACTCCTGCGGCAGCCGCTAACTCTTTAGCCTGTGCCGGGTTTTCCTTGAGCAGCTTACCCTGCTCAGTTAAGTTAAATGTTTCCTTGGCAAAAGGATTTTTTGTAGGATTTCCACCTTTATTAGGTTCATATCCTGCTTTCTGTTTAAACAGATGTGCCATAGTCTTATCCTCTCTGTAAGCCTTGATTGATTCATCAACACCGATAGGATTATTGTCCTTATCAAATGTAAACTTATCAATTCCGCCTGCCTTATAGATAAGATAGTCAGGATCCAATACTCCCGACTTTGCAAGTTGTTCCTTCAACGCATATTGTTTTGAAGTATTAACTGCTGCTGCCTTAAGATTTCCGATTTCTGTTTCATAATCTTTAATCTTATTCTGGAGTTCTTCATTGTCTCCATTTTCCTTCTTTAATGTTGTGATTGTTTCATTGGCTGTCTTCAGTTCCTCGCATTTATCATTAAATACGTTCTTTGGTACAGCATGTTTTGGAAACTCTTTCTTTGCAGCCTCCATTACTTCATCAACATTAAGTTTTCCATCTGTAATTTTTGCTTTTTCAAGCAATTCCTTTAACCATTCCATTTTTATTACCTCCATAGATGTTTTATTCCAGTTCTACTGGTGATTGGATTCTACCGATATACCTTCGGCAAGGTATTTCTGTTCTTTAGTGCCTACAGAAAAAGGCATATAAAAAGAGAGCCTATTTCTAAGCTCTCTGATTAACGTTATTAAATTCTTTACTGCATCAATTCTTGTCCATCAAATATAAATGATGTTATTGCTTCAGTTTTTCTATTAATTTTAAACTGAAATTGGCTTCTTATTTCTGCACCAAAACTATTTTCAGCATCAACATATCCCTGAACTATTATTTGCTTTTTATTTTTTCCATATTTCCATCCACCAAATTTTGCTGAACTTGGTGATTTTAACATTGCTTTAACCTGACTTTGACATTCGACTTCCCATTGGGTCACTTCTTCTGATGATAATACATAATCTGTTAATTTGGCTTTAACCTTGCCCTTTTTGTATAACATATTTTCGTCATACTTAAGAATTATAACCTTGTTGTTTTTATTAAGCCACATCAACACTTCCATTCCATCTTGAATTTCTATTCTAAAGCCTTTATCATTCTTCTTCCACGCTCCATTAAGACCCTCATCAGCTTTAACATCCTGATAATCTGTAATGTCGCATTTATTTAAAACATCCTCAATTGATTCTGCTTCTTCTTGTGAACATCCAACTGCTTCTTCAACTTTGCTTTTTTCTTCATAAAGTTCCGGATGCTCTATTGTCTGAATAATTCCAAATGTAATTGCACCCACAAAAATTATAAATACTATAATCCCAATAAGACAGCCGTGCCCTTTCTTAGTTTTAGTTTCACTCATATATTCTTCCTCCCATAAATCTTTTGTTATATTTTACCATATAAAAGAGAGGCTTACTATATTTTAGAACATTTCTATTTTATTTTCGTCATTTTGCACTGGAACAACTAACTGTTTTTCAGTTTTATCAATTTTACCTGTCAACTCCTCTATTCTGTTGCTAAGCCTAATAAATGTATCAATATCATCTATTCTACATTTACTCTGCATATCCTTACATCTTGTAATCTGTTCCTGTAATTCTTCCTTGTACATCCTTGTCCTTTCCTATTTTAGGGTATAAAAATACCACCTAGCTTTTTGACTAGATGGTATCTACATCTCTAAACTTTCTGCAAAATCCGATTGTTCTTTTATTAATCTATCAAATTCCTTATTTAAATCTTTAATCTCCTGTGGGGCATCATCTGCTATATTTAATCCATTACTATCCTGTATTAGATAAGGTTCTATTTCATTCCATATTTTTTTCATTTCAGGTGTCAAAGGCAACCTCATTTAAATCACTCTCCTAACAATTTTTTAACTCGGTACTCGGTGTATACCTCATCATACTTTCCCTCTTTATTTTTTATATTTGCATAATTACTAATTTTATTAATATTGTAACCCTTATTCATAAGTTTATCAATCTTTTTCTTTGATTTATGCCTAATCCAATAAAGATATTCTTTACTATCAATTATTTCACCGTGTCCAATTATATACGATTGTGCATCCATCCAATGTATGTATTCATGCACATATGTGCTTAATACATTTTTAGGGCTTGCAGCATCCCTTTGCAATTCCAACAATTTCTCTTTATTTCCTATTTCTTTATCAATATATAATTTGTTTTTTATCGCATTATATGATGCCATTGCACCTGTTTGCATTTCAGAACTATCTATAATAACTACTGTTGGTAAATTGTCAGAATTTACAATTTTTAATTTTTCTAACGATTGTGTTATGCTCAAATCAATTTTATGTAACTCTTTAGGTTTAAGTCTAACACCATTAGAAACATATATATTATTTTTTGCATTAATTATTTTATAAGCCAATATATTAACATCCCCTCTATTGCTTTCGAACACATTGTTCTTATCTAAATTTACAGGTCTAAATAATTGTTCTTCGTTAATATTTTTACTTATTTTTATTTCCTGCTCAAATTTAAAGCCGTTGTCTACATTTTTCTTCCAATTTTTATACGTCATATCCGCAGGAACATAATATGTATTACCATCTTCATCTCTTGCAATTCTTTGTTCGTCTTTTGTAAATTCGTCATCAAAATAAGGTGCTGTACAGCTTCTACAATTAACGTGAAATGGCGGAGCTGTTACCCCCTCTTCATATTCGCTCATCTTGAATACTTTGCCATCCATTTCCTGACAAATATCTGATGTGTGACCGTCCAATGTAGCTACAATCTCATATCTTTCAACATCCAACTCCTTAAAGCATTCCTTTTGAGCTGTTGAACTAAAATACGCCGATTCAGTCATTACAAGTCTTCCGGCATTAGCCTTGCTTACATTCATTTTGCTTGCAATCTGGCTTATTGCCTTGTCTGGTCCTGCACCTGTAATACACATCTGGCTTAAACTTGTATGTAACTGATTTATAAGCTGTGTCTTGTTGCCCCATATTCTGTCACTGAAATTCTTGCCATCAGCTAACCAAGGCTTATTTACCACTTTTTCAATTAATCTGTCATTTAATGCTGCAAAGTTCGAGCCGACACCAACGCCTTTTTGAATTTCATAAGCTGTTCTGTAATAACTTTCCTTATATACGTCTTTTATGTGTTTGCTTACTCCGTCGTTCAAATTACCAAATGCTACTTCTGCCTGTTGTCTGCATTGCAGTTCCAACGCTTCCAATCTGCTTATATGAGCTCTTGCAGATGCATTTTCAAGTTCTTTTACCCACTCACCTGAAAAAGCGTTTTCCCTGCCCTTTTTTATGTATTCCTCAACATCCCACTTAAGTTCCTTTAATTCTTTGGCATTTAGTGATTTTTTGGCATCAAGCATAGACATATTATTGTTTTCCGCATATCGCTGATACCATGAATTTATTTTTTCGTTAATGACCTTAGCTGATTTGTCAAACTGTTCCTGAATATTAAATATTTTCTTTACGGAAGTCTGATGTGTAGCTTCTTCCATTTCAACAAATCTTTTCTTCCAATATTCGCTATTCTTCATTTGCTCCACCTACTGAGTTATCGCCCTCTTTAGCCGAATCATCACCATTGTTTCCATCTCCATTTGGCTGTTTAGCAAACATCTGTTGATATACGTCAGAATTCTGTGCTTTTTCTTCATTTTCCTTCTGAATCTGTTTAAGCTCTGCTTCCACATCCTCAACAAACGGATGATTCTTAAGTATTGTTTTCTGGCTAATGATTCCAACACTGTCCTTGCATATGGCTGCCTGCTCCTGCTCATTCTTGATACAGGTTCTTGTCCATGTCTGTACAATATTGTCGCATTTAATGTTCTTAAAGTTACATATGGCTCTTATCAGCTTTGAAAATCCCAACTGAAACTCTGTTTCCATTAAGCCTACTTTCATTTCCAACAAAGAATACATAAACTTAAGTGCTTCACCTGACTGATTACCAAATGTCTCAGGTCTTGGGTCAAATCCCTGCCCCTGCTCAAATATTGCTTTTCTTGTAGCATCAAGAACGCTGTTTCTTGCTTCAATCGGAATCTCAATGTTAAGAGTGCTTACACCTGCACCATCTTCATCAAGTTTTATTGTTTTATATTTTTTCAAATCCTGCAAAAATCCGTTTAAATCTGTTCCGCCATATCCCGATAATACAAATATAAGTTCCTGCACATCTTCCAAATCGTTGATAAAGCCACTGTATACCTTGTCATATACATCTATTAAGCTTTTGATATTATCAAGGTCAGATGATTTAATGTTGTTATTAAAAAACGGAATGAAAGGTATTTCTTCCATTCCGTGACTATACTCGCTTACGAGTTCTCCTGTTGTCGGATTTTCAAATATTGCATAATCTGTTAAGTTGTCATAATTTAAATCTGATTGAAGCCTTCTGTATACCTGACATTCCTCTTTGTTCCAATATTCATATATTGTGTAGTTTTTTCCATCTGTTTCATCTATCTGTGTATATACCCTTAATACACCTATCAACTTCTGTTTTGCTGACTTATTCCATATCGGAACAATCTGTTTGCTATCAATAACTGCCCACTCAAATTCATTTAGTTCATTTGTCCAATAATGAATCCATGCAACACCTGCATTGGCTGCATTAACACAAAGCTCCATGCATTCTTTTCTATATTCATCTCCTAAGGACTTTAATATTTCTGCATTAGCCTTTGAATTACCAACATCAAACGTAGGCGGAGTAGTGAATGCATAAGCTGCTTTCTGATTTACTATAAGGCCATGAAAATTGCGGGGTATTCTGTTATCCGCATTTCTCAAAGGATTGCCTTCATTGTCTTCCTTTTTAGGACCATATAACACATCACTCTGATTTCTGTAATATCTGTCAGCAATGTCACATTTAACCATATACAATGCATGCCCCGGCATATACTGACTCAATAATTCTTTCATTCTATCTAAATCCACTTGCTTCACCTCTTTACTTTAATACTGATAATCCATCAGACTTCTTAGCACAATCCTCTGCAATTCCTGTTGTTGCATCCTGTGCATCGTCATGATCATTCTTTCCTTCTCTCTGATACCTTGACATTGCCTTGTAATAATCAGGCCATCTGTTCTTCCAATCTTCAGGAAAATATATATGTTGCATTACCCACGCTGAATTTGAAAAAATTCTTGCATTCTTGTTGTTATGCTGTGTAAACCACTTAATAACTGTCTTGTTACTTTTTAATTCATCCAGAAGTATTCTCTTAACACTTCTGGCAAATCCTCTACCACCATTATTTGATTCGATTCTTGCAATATTTACATTTCCATCAAATAACAGCTTAGCTGTTAACGGCTCTGTAACTTCCATTGGTTCCTGCGTATATATAACATCAAGTACGTACGCTTCATTGTCAAATGTTACTCCGTAGTTAATACTGCATAAGTAATCCTTACCTTCATCTGCGGTATCTGTATAATTTCTAATCTGCTTAAATTGTGGCATTTCTTTGTACGTCTTAAATGAAGTGTACATTCTGCCCTTTATGTCAATAGGATTCTGCTGATAGTTTGCTTCTGCAATATCAATACCCATTGTTGCTCTTTTATTTTCATATGACTTTTTTGACAATATTTCAGGACAAAGCATTGTGCCATCTTCCTTAACCGCCTTATAGCATATATGCCTTACTTTTACTCCTATGCTCTTAAAGTGTTCCAACGCCCTACCTGCCAAATCAAGGCTGTGCCATCTTGTCATGACTATTATTGTTTTGCCACCCTCTTCAAGTCTTGACATCATCGTATCTGTAAACCATGTCCAATGATTATCAAGAATATTTGCATTATTTGCTTCAAGTGCCGACTTAATCAAATCATCGATAATCATCAACGTGGCACCAAAACCTGTTGCTGTTCCTGTAGGGGATGTTGCCAAATAATTGTTATAGCCATTTTCAAGTGACCACATATTCATTGCACCATCACCACGTTTTATGGTTACCCCCGGGAACACATCTGAATAAACAGCCTTGCTTTCATCTGCCTTTGCTTCAAGAATCGTATTTCTTACACCTTTGGAAAATGTTGTCGACAATGTTTCATTGTATGAACCTGTCATTATCTTTTGTGTCTGGTCATTTCCTAAAACCCATTCAACAAAATTACCAACTGTTCTGGATTTTCCATGTCTTGGCGGCATATTAACAACCATTACTTCATCATCTGATTTTATAAACTGCTGCAACTCATTACAGAAGTCACGTAAAAATCCCCTGTCTTCCTTGTAGAAGTCAGGAGCCTTTAATTTGCAATACTGCCAGAAATCTCTTCTTGCTAATTCTATTCTTGCATATAATCTTATTAAATTTTTATTCAGGTTCAAGGTCCTCACCTGCCAATCTAAGCAGCTGTTCAGTACTTAATCCCTCAAAAGGATTATTAACATTTCCTGACACCTCAACCTTATCCTTAAACATTCCCAAATGTCTTCCCAAAAGTTCCAAAGCTTTTACCTTGTCATAGGTTGTCAACTCTATTCCATTCTTGCCTTGCTTAATACCAGAAATCGCCTTAATTTGTCTTCTTGAAAGTTTGTCAGTTTCTGTTATCTCAACTGCCTGATAATACATCTGATTGCCTTCACTATCCAAAGCAGGAACGTAATCTCCCTCAGATGTTTGTATCATCACCGGCTTAGTTACAACCTTTGCATAATCGGAACCATTTGCAAAAGCAATTGCTGCCAGTTCCTGTATTACATCATCCTGCGTAACCTCAATCCTTTCCAACCTATCCTTGATTCTTTCATCTATGTATTCTTTAATCTCAGGGACATTCATAAGACGAGTGGCTGCAGCTGCTGCTGTATTATCGTTTTTGACGTGTGGATATGCTTCCTTATACGCCCTTGTTCCATTCAGATCAATTAAATATTCATTTGCAAATATAACTTGTCTGTCAGTCACTGCAACCACTCCTTTCTGATTTATTCAAATTGTGTAAACTTATTACGCTT
>ENA-OPWD01000056-OPWD01000056.1-human-gut-metagenome-genome-assembly--contig:-NODE-56-length-89804-cov-9.698849_pt1 | contig 89804 bp, 137 predicted proteins | sample MGYA00241502_ERZ501996 | MGnify/ENA primary metagenome ERZ501996 (study PRJEB25962, sample SAMEA2042011) | human gut metagenome | biome: human gut; feature: human-associated habitat; material: faeces... | reverse complement strand
CTGTATGTAACTTGACTAAGGTATTCAGATATAACACATCTGGCATTATTACTATAGCTACTGATGTACGAAATGGAGTAAATGACCATCTGACAGATACTTTCACAGATTATAAGTTCATTGAAACTGATACATTAGTAATCAAGCAAATTGAGCAAGAGTGTGCGCGGCTCTTAGCAGATGGATACAGTAAGGATGATGTGCTGATTCTATCTCCATTCAATAAGGGTGATGTTGGCTCATTGGCTATCAATGCGGCGATTCAAGCCAAATTCAATCCAAATGAATTAAGCAAGGTTGGGCATACTGTCAATGATGTACCTATATATTTCAAAGTTGGCGATAAGGTAATCAATAAAAAGAATGAATATGCTATGCCGCTTGTTGATGATGATACGGCTTTTGTAGCAAATGGCGATATTGGCACTGTAATGGAAATTATACCTAATGAAAAAGAGCCATATATGATCGTGCGATATGATTGCGGTGATTGTATAGTAGATAAGGCGCATATCAAGAATACGCTATTAGCGTATGCAATTTCTATTCATAGTTGCCAAGGTAGCCAAGCAAAGGCTGTGATTGTAGTAATTGATAGAAGCCATGTAAGGATGCTAAGCCGCAACCTGTGCTATACGGCGGTATCACGCGCACAAGAGCGGCTAATATTGATTGGAGATGAAGCGGCTATTCAAGAGGGATTGAAAGTGCAAGAGGAGAAAATCCGCGACACTGAATTAAAGGAGATGCTAATTAGATGAGTAAAGAATCAAAATCTAGTGGACTTGGAATATTAGCAGTATTGCAGGTCGTATTCTTTGTTCTAAAATTGACAGGATTGATTGATTGGTCATAGTGGCTGGTACTTGTACCACTATGGACAGATATTGGTTTTGGCCTGTTATATATAATCATTGCATTGATTATATATAAGTCATAAATAAAAAAGGAAGTGTTGATTAAATGAATTATGAATTTCATGTAGGGGATTATGTTGAGGATGTTCGTGGACATACAGGCTATATCAAGGATGTCTCAGAGAAATCTAATACGTTTACCATTGTTTGGAGAAATTATTGTGGTACAGATTATATCCAAATGAGATGGTTTGACCACTATGCTCCAAATAGACGAAAATGGGAAGATGATTTTGCTCGTATCGGTGCATATGATTTCACTAAGAAAGAAAAGAAGAAGATTGAAAATCTGGTAAAACCACAATGGAGTATGCCAGTTGAAGATTTAATTGATAAAATCAATGAGCTTGTTGATGCTGTGAATAAATTGATGGATAAGGAGGATAAGAAATGACCAAAACAACTTGTGATATTTGCGGCAATCTGATTACAGACAATAGAGAAAATTGGTTAGTGTCGATTCAATCTCATGTTGGGGAGAAGGCGTTAAAATATTATCAAGAAAACTACGAAACAACTGTTGGAGACGTATGCTCAGATTGTGCCAATTCTATTTATCATTATATCAAAGGCTTAAAAAAGCCTATTGACAAATCAACTGAATCGTGATAATATATATGACAAGGAGGTAATGTAATTGACAAAGCTACAGCTAATTCTAGCTTTGACAAAAATGCGCACAATGGCTGAAGGTACGTCACAAGTTCGCATCCACATTGGCAACCTACTATATGATATTGACCACATTGGCACAGTAATTGATATGGACACCAATAAGCCAAATATTGTTATTCATGTTAAGGAGAATTAAAAGGAGGACGATTTATTGTTTGTAAATGAGGTATATGAATCTATCTGGAAAGATAGATACCAAAAGGACGGTGAGTCATATGATAACCAGCTATGGCGTGTAGCTGATTTTGTAGCATCCGCAGAAGGGGATTGGAACGCGCCTAAATGGGCAGAGAAATTCTTCAGTATTATGAAAGAAGGCTATTTCTTCCCTGCCGGACGCACAATGAGCAATGCTGGCATTGGTGAAAAGCTAACTCTTAACAACTGCTTTGTAGCACCTATTGTTGGCAACAGCATGGAGCAGATTTTTAATGCGGTTAAGCTAGGTGCTATGACACATAAGGCTGGTGGCGGCATTGGATACGCTTTTAGCAATCTAGCACCCAATGGTTATAGAACCCGTAATGACGCGATTGCATCTGGTCCAGTTAGCTTCATGGATGTGTTTAATGCTCAGACGGCTACTGTGCAGCAAGGCTCAAGGCGCGGTGCAAATATGGGTATGCTCAGTGTGTATCATCCTGACATTCTTGAATTTATTCATGCGAAGTCAGCGACAGAAGGACGGCTCAATCATTTCAACCTATCTGTTGTTGTAGATGATGCTTTTATGCAGCTTGTCATTGATAATGGTCAAGTTCAGCTACACTGGCCTATCTATGACGAGAAGGGTAATAAGCTACCGCCAGATAAGTGGGATAAGCAATTTACTAAGCTAGTACCAGCTCGTGATATTTGGAATGAAATTATGCAGATGGCATATGATAATGGCGAACCGGGCGTATTCTATGAAGATAATGCTAATAACCGAAATCCTGCATGGTATGTAGAAAGAATTGTTTGTAGCAATCCATGCGCTGAATATCTAGCAGGGACAATCAATGCAACAGACCCATCGCAGTATGGCGGCGCGTGCAATCTCGGCTCATTATTCCTACACAATTTTGTAAAGAATCCATTTACCAAGCAAGCTCATCTTGATACTGATGCTCTAAGAAATACAATTTCTGTTGCCGTCCGTATGCTTGATGATATTATTGATGTAAATAAATTCCCTGACAAGATTTATGAAAATTATCAGAAGGGTATGCGCACTATTGGTATTGGTATCACTGGTTTAGCAGATATGCTTGCTATGCTAGGCATGAAGTATGATAGTCAAGAAGCAAGAGATTACGTTGAATCTCTAATGCAAATGATTACCAATGCTGAATATTATGCGTCCGTTCAACTTGCTAAAGAAAAGGGCTGTTTCCCTCTATGTGAACCAGACAAACACGTAAATAGCAACTATGTCAAATCTGTGTTAGAACATGATGTAATTGCCGAGATGTCTGAATATGGTATTCGCAATGCCAAGATTCAGGCGGTTGCACCATGCGGTACAATCTCTATGGTATTTGGCAACAACTGCTCTAGTGGTATCGAGCCAATCTTCTCATTGAGCTATGACCGTAAGGTAAAAATTGGCGGTCAGGATGATAAGGACGTAAAAATCGTCAAGATGATGGATTATGCTTATTATCTTTATCACAAGCTAAAGGATCAAGGTAAGCAACTTGATTTTGACGAGTATGATATTTTCCCAACTGCGCTTAATATGTCTGTTGATGACCATGTAGCTATGCTTGCTATTATTAGCAAATATACCGACATGAGCGTCAGTAAGACAATCAATGTACCTACTGAAGCATCATTTGATGAAGTCAAGGATATTTACATTCAGTGCTGGAAGAAGGGCATTAAGGGTTGCACTATTTTTAGACCAAATGCAATCCGTCAGGGTATTTTGCTTACTGACAATAAGAAAGATACTGAATCTAAGCCAGAATCTACATCTCTTACTCTGCCTCGCGGCTCAATCATCGAGCCAAGTAACGACCTGATTGGCAAAAAGCGCAAAATCCAGACAGGATGCGGCTCACTTCATGTTCTAGCATTCTTTGACCCTATTGACGGAAATCTACAAGAGGTATATTTCAACAAAGGCTCAAATGGCGGATGTGCCAATTTCATGACAGGTCTAAGCCGAATGGTCAGTCTACTATGCCGTGCTGGTGTAGATATTATGACTATTAAAGACCAGCTTGATTCGACTGGTGTATGCCCATCCTATGCTACTAGAAAGGCAACTCACCATGATACTAGCAAGGGGTCTTGTTGCCCTATGGCTATTGGCAATGCTCTAGTAGAGATGTACAATGAGATGCAATCAGAGTTAGATGATAAAGAGGACGATATTCCTATCACATCAAGAAAGCTAAATAAGGCATCTAAAACAGTTACTGAGAATTTTGATAAGGCAACAGAGGCATTCAATAAAGTTGTCGATAAGCTTGCTCAACTGGCAAAGGATAGCGGCAATGTTTACAACGCGCCAACTGAGGTATGTCCTGAATGCGGCGAACCCGTAATGTTTGAAGGTGGTTGCAAAATTTGTAAGTCGTGTGGTTGGACAAAATGTGAATAAGGAGTAAATTAAAATGACAGAAAATCGTATCAATTTTTATCTAGGCAGACTAGGTAATGAAGACTGGATTTGCTCATGCGATGAACTAGACCTAATGGGCGAACCAAATAAGGGCGATTTGGTGTATCTACCGATCAATGCTGACGATGATGAACAGGAAATGTATGTGGTGCTACAGAAATATGTTGCGCCAAATGAAATTAGCTATTTCTGCAAGCCATATAATTGGGAGGATTGAACGAATGGAATTTCTACTAAGATATTTTATTGATGGCAATGTGGATTGTAAAGGACGTGTATGGACATATACTCATGCCGCGCAGATGATTATTCCTAGGATTGGTGAACGCGTATGGGTCGATGATAACACCTGTGTAGAGGTTGATATGGTAACATATTCGCCTGATTACTATGATGAGGATAACCTATATCTAGTAGATGTAGAATGTCATGATATTACAGAGGATGTCCTAGCTGAATGTGATGAGGAGGACTGCTAATTGCCTAATGTATCTAATGTTCGCGTATATGCACTAAATGATTCCATTAGAGCAGCTAAGTATCCAAAGGCGGTTGAGCTTGACGGCTTGACCGCAGAGCTCACCAAGGGTATTTTGGCTTGCTTGAATTGTCCAACAGGTGAGGGACATGATAATGCTCTAAATGGTATTATTGTCCAATTTGACCTTACATTCAGCCAGAAGGCATGGGTAGAATTGCAAAGATACCACTTCGTTGATTTCGTCTCATCTTGCTCTACAATGCATAAACTACAGAATATGAATCCCAGATTGCAATGCAATCGCTATGTTGACCCTAGAGCTATTGATATTCTACAAGAAAAGATAAATGAATATAACAGGTTACTCAAAGCAAAGAAAGAACAAGGGCTTGCCGTTGCAGATGAAGAATTGAAGTGGGCGCGACTTGAGATGCTATATAATATCCCTAGCGGTTTTGAGCTTACAGCTGCAATGACTACCAATTATAGACAGCTCAAAACAATCTATCAACAGCGTCGCAATCACGCTCTTACTGATTGGCAGGTGTTCTGTGATTTTTGCGAGACACTACCACGCTTCCTAGAATTAACACAGAGAGGATATGAACCAAATGAGTAAAATTTTTATCTCTCAGCCGATGAACGGCAAGACAACTGAAGAAATTGAGAATGAACGCAATGATATCATTGACAGACTAGCAACACAGTTTGCCAGAGAAAACGAGTGTATTGAAGTTATTTATTCATTCTTCAAAAACACGCCGCATGACGCTAAGCCTCTATGGTATCTAGGTGAGTCAATTAAGCTAATGAGTGAAGCTGATATTGTATTCTTCTGTGATGGTTGGCAGACAGCTAGAGGATGTCAGATTGAACATGATTGCGCCCTTGAATATGGCATTGATACGATGTATGAGGAGGACTTAATTGATTGAAGATTAAAGCAAAGCGACTATCAGATACCGCCAAGTTACCTACTTATGGTAGTGAAAAAGCGGCATGCTGTGATTTATATTGCGATCTAAGAGTAGACAAATGCATTGACCTAAATCCTGCACATGTCGATTTCAGGCATATGGAATATAGCGGCGATTGTTTTGATAGAGTTAATATTGCTCCTCATGAGACAATCAAGATTCCTACAGGATGGGCATTCCAGCCACCTGAAGGATATGCGGGATTCATCTATGCACGGTCTGGGCTTGCGACTAAGAACGGTTTAAGACCGGCGAATTGTTTGGGAGTCTGCGATTGTGATTACGTGGGAGAATATATTGTCGCTGTCCATAACGACACAGACAAATATCAAGTCATCAACAATGGTGACCGCATTGCTCAGCTTGAATTTAGACAATATGAACAAGCTGAATTTGAGCTTGTAGATGAACTAGATAAGACAGAGCGCGGGGACGGCGCATTCGGGTCTACTGGTGTATGATTCTACCACGACTATATATCAATGGTAGTAGATACCGTGTAGAGCTGTATTATCCAGAAGAACCAGATAAGCCAATCGCTATCATGTCCGGTTCAGCTAAATCATCATGTGATTTATTTGCTAATATGCTATATATGGCATTAGAGAATTACGATGATGGATATGATATTGGATATAATGACGCTATAGAGGATATGGAAGGAGGTGAATTTGATGTGGAAGTTTAGACCAATAGGAAAATACTATGAACTATTAGTCGATGGTGATAGCGTTTATCTATGCCGCAAACAAGATACTATCATTCAAGCCGTGATTGAAGAATTATGCAATAGACACAATACTGAGATGGCTAAATATGAGAATCTGGACGTTGAAATTGTCAGCTGTGATGAGGCATATTTGAATGGGCTTGAAGATGGTAAGGAAGAAGCTGCTCAAGAACGATATGACGCTGGCTATGACGAAGGATATCAAATTGGCAAAACAGATGGATATGACTTAGGCTATAGACGAGGATTAGCTGATGCCATTGCTTGTGAAGATAAATTGACATAGTAAAAAAATGGGGAACATGGTAGACATAATAATCTATCCAATGTTCCCCATAAATTTATATTAAGCAGATGCTTGCATTACAATCTTTAACGTCTGGTCGCCTGTATTCTTGACTTGTTTAGCTTCAGTAGTATATCCTGTCTTAGTAGCTGTAACAGTATATGTATCGCCAATACCGCTTAGTAGGAACTGCTTAGCGTTGCCACTCACTGGGTCAACCGTCTCACCATCGACATCGATCACAGTGATAATAGCATCCTTTGGCGTTACATCAACAGTAAGTAGAAAGCCCTCTTGTAGTGTAACTGCACCCTTTACAATCTTGAAAAAGCGTCCATCAAGACCAACACCACAATTACCACGACCCATAACAGGCGCACCAATTTCTTCGCCTTCTGAACCATGTAGAGTGATATAACCAGCGCCGCCAACTTTAACCACGGTAAATAATGCTCCATCCCAGAGCTGACCGCAAGTAGATACTGCTTTACTTCTGTCAACGCTTGTTGCCCCAACATCACAAATCACCCCGTTAATAATCTTGAGTGTATTCTTATCTAGCTTAATGCCTCCACACCAATTAGCCATATTTCATTCCCCTCTCTATAATTGTGCTTTAGCTACCCATGCTAATGCACCATTTACAATGCCTAGCACCTTGTCATTGTCATCAGCTGTAAATGCTGGTAGAATAGCGTCAACATATGCTTTATCAACTGCATCATTATCCTCAGTTGGTTCAGCTGTTAGCTTGAGCTTGCCTACCATAGTGCCGCCCGATTTGAGTAATGCACTAGCTTGGATTGCGCCTGTTTTACCATCTACATATTTTTTAGTAGTAGCATGATTTGTTGATGTTGGCGCACCTACGCTGACAGGTACATAAGTAGCCTGCGTATCAGCCTTAACGAATGCCGCTGTGCCATCATTTGAGCCTGTTAACCTAGGCGCATTTGTACCAGTTGGCTCAATGGTCGAGCCAATATATAATGGTGCTGGACCGTCTGTACTGATTCTATGTGCATTAACAATACCATGCTCATTCATGTTCAGGTCACTGTCAATCTTACCATCATCGCCTAGTAGGCTATGCTCATCTACATATGCCTTGGTTGCGGCATCTTGGTCTGCAACTGGGTCAAGCAGGTCAGTGATTTTATGATTGTTTAGACTGACCTCTGATTCAATAGCCATGCCACTATCTGTATTGCTAATAGACTTAACGCCCATGATGTTATTGCCATTCATGTATAGGTTGCCGCTCATTGGCACTGTGCCATCTGACTTAAAATCGCCGGATGCACCGCCATCGCCGCCTACACCTTTTACATTGAGCACTGGTCTGCCTTGTTCATCTTTAGTATAATTAAATTGGTCTGAATTTAATAGATAGCCACCATCTGCGGCTCTAATTGTTGCCATATATTATCACATCCTATCAACTATATTCGTCTGGATCTTCATTCTTTTTAGCAAAGATGCGCTTAAATGCTAGAGAAATCAGCTCAAAGCTAAAAGCACCAGCTGCATATATCAGGACATCGCTAAGGTCGCATCCAATCGTCTCGCCCCAACGTATAACAGCATATGTCTTTAGGCAAGCTGCCCATATCATTACTAAAGTTAAGAGCCGGAGACAGTATATTACTATCGTCCGGCTCATTTCTCCTTTAGCCCATCTTCGCTTATTTCTAAGTTTAAGCATGGGTTATCATCCCTTATTAGCTAATTTCTCCATCAAGTCTTTATTGTATTTATATGTATCTAGCCAATCTACTGTAGCATCAGTAAATCCAAAGCGGCTCTTTACTTTTGCTTTATTCGCCTCATGCTTTTCGTCAATCTTCTCAGCTTTAGACCCATCGTTAAGCACCATTACAGTATGTCTAGATTCATTGACTAGCACATCGCCACGCTTGAGATAATCACTAGATGTTAGATATTTCTTGTCTGTAATCATCTCAAATTTGCCCGTCTTAGCCCATTGCTGTTTCATCTGGAATGTAGCAGGAGCATTGCCCTGTGCATATGCTACATCCATATTAACACCAGCCGCCTCAGCACATACCGCCATAAATGCGCTACAGTCTGTTTCACATGGCGTCTTGATTGCAGCTAGATTCCAAGCAACTTTCTTTGCTTCGGCTCTAAGCGTGTTTCTTTGCCATTGGTCATAGCCAATATTTTTATTAGCTACACCGGCTTCACATGCTTTAGCCATCTTTTCAGCCGTCTTTGGGTCTTTGGCTCGAATCAACAAGGTCCATCCGCCATTATACCAGTTAGACCGATTCAACTCACGTCCTGATTGATTGCCAGCTTTACCATTCTTAATGCCGCCATTTTCATCAATGCTGGCTTGACCGATATATACAGCCATTATTTATTCTCCTCTTGCTTAGTGCCATATAGCTCATTATGGAGCAGTAAGACACTAGATTCAATCATGTTCTCAATAGTAGCCGAATCAAACTTGATACCGTGCTCAGACAGATAGTTGACAACATATGCCTTTTTCTCTTGTGCTTGTTCGGTTTTGAACAGTTGTTCTGCGGCTCTGACTGCAATATCTACATATTGCTGTGTCTGAGCGATCTTGGTTTCACCATATTTCTGCTTAAGATATGGTACAAGAACACCAGTAAGAATAGCCACGATAAGACTAAGAACGCTAACGATAATCTGAGTATAATCCATTTTATATTCCTCCTATATTCCTATTATTCAGTAATTTCTTTCCATCCGGCAGGATATGCAGATGGGCTATATACATTAGCATCAATCAAGCTTTCATATACCTTGCCTTCAAATTTGACCTTGTCGCCCTTCTTATACGCATCATGTGCGCCTGTTGGCTGTACAAAATCAGGGATTGTTTCAGCTGGTGGGGTTTCTGGTTCAGTTGTGCCGCCTCCACCAGTTTCACCTGAATCACCGCCATCTCCAGTTGATTCTGTATATTCTTCCCATCCGGCAGGATATACGTCTGGTGCCCATACATTGGCGTTGATAATGGATTTATATAGCTTACCATTATAGCTTACAATATCCCCAATATTATAGGCATCTGTTGCGCCTAGTGGTTGAACCCATAGAGGATAACCACTTGGGTCAATGCCAACCTTTTTATATAAGCTAGTAGCCGTATCTGGCGTCCATTGAGCCGCAGATATATGATCTTGTAGTACCTGATATAACTGTGGATCACCTACAGCATTAACGCCATACACTACCCATTCACCAGTTACATACTTTACATTAACCGCCCATTCATCAAAGATGCTAGATACAACTAGCGCCTTTTCTTCTGGTAGAGTTGTAGCGAAATATTGTACTGCTTTTCTAAATTGCTCTGCATACGCAATTCTTTCCATTATTCAGCCACCTCCTCTTTTGTAGACAAGCCAATCATAGTATCGATAATCTTATTGGCTTCATCCAGTTTTGTTTGTAGCTCATCAATTAGAGCCTGTTGTGCCTGTTTATCAATCGTCTCTTGAGTTGGCGCATATACATGATTGCCATTCTCATCTATGATTTCTACGTAACCAGCTTTTGCAGGTAATGTCGGTTGATTTATCATATACACCATCCTCTTTAATTCTTTGCTTTAATATAAGCATGTAACCCAGTAGCAGGAGAATATGTTGGAAGTATAACATTTGCACTATCAAAATTCAAGATTTTTGTAGCAGCACTACCAATGATATATACCTTATGATCTTGAGGATTCTCAAGCATGTCATATAGAGTTCCAACATCCAAATCATTTATCAAAACATTCCATGTATTAGCATGATCGACAGACTGATATAATTTTGTTCCATTCAAATAGAAAAATCCATGAGAACTACCAAATACTCTGCCTTGTGTTGGGAGAGTTATTGGGAATGCTTCTGTAGAATCTTCTGTAATTATATATGACCCAACCGGTGTATATAGATCTGGTTTATAATTAAACAAAGCAACTGTGCCATCACATGCAAAGAACGTATTTCCTCCCTTGTTCACAACAGTAGTTCCTGTCGCTGTTCCGGATTTATCAAATAAATAACATATAAATCGATCCTGTCCAGCATGCATTATGTATTTTGTTCCAAGTTTTGCCACTTTATTCTTGTAATATGGTTTAAAATTTCCAGCAGAAATAGTTGTTCCACCTTGTCGATCGATAGTGAAAGTATTTGGGAAAGATGTCACTAAGGATGGTTGTATGTGCTCAAAAGTAGTTACAATATAAAATAAATCTCCATCTACTTCCCATCCGCCGTCTATAGTCATGCGTTCAAAAGTTGTAGATGTTAACATGCTGCTTAAATCATTACCGTAATATCCATTATTATTTCTTCCAGCAGACGTTTGATTTACCAGAGTTATATACATGTATTTGTTTTGACTTGGAACATAAAAAAATGACCATGTGTCAACATTTGAAGATTGCGAAGATAATGATGTATAAAAATCGTAAGAATTTATCGGACTATCCATTAGTGTATCTTTCCACAATATCTCCCCTGCCTTACCCGGTCTATACAAAGTATCTGCACTTGCGCCAATGCTTTGAAATGTACCTACATGTGGGGCGCTTTTCAATAGATTGCTTAAGACAGGATATTGTGAACCATCTATAATTGCGCCATTGCACAATAGCCAATTGTCTCCCAGATTGTTTCTAGCTGTTACAAGTACGTCTCCAATTACATATGAGCCTCCACCATATGCTATATGATTGAAAGCATTATTTAATGTGTCGCCAGATGGCAAATTTAAGATATGTTGCGCTTGAGCATCTAGTAACACCTGTCCACTAATTGTTTCTGGATATAGAGTATCATAATCTGTGCCATTATAATTCTCTATAATAAAATTTTTCTTTTCAGCCAATTATATTCACTCCTTCAATTTGAAGTATACTTGCCCACTTGTCATGCCAGCAGGAGGTTGAGTAGCAACCTTGATTACATCCTGTTTGAATGTAGGGTCGGATGTTGATTGAACTGCTACAATTCGGCTCGTCACATAGTTAAATAAAGCCGCTACTACTGTCTTATCTGTCAACTGGTCGTTCTGTAAAATAGCTAGAGCCGCCTCATATTGTCCAGCCGCCATATACTGCTTGAACTGAGTATTCAAGTCAACATCAGTCAAATGCAAATCTTGATATTTCATTGTCATCATACAATAGCCGCTCCTGTTACATGAAACCAGAAGTCCGTAGCTTGTTGAAATGTTGGTTGCGTCTCAGATACAATATAAGCTGGACTATATCTATCACCAAAATATTGCTCTGTTGCTGTTAAGCCATCTAGCACATCATTCATAAGCCCAGCTGAAATAATCTTCTGTTGCCCATTTGGTATCTGAGATAGCACCTGTTGCGCCACATCATAGCTACCAGCCTCCATAGCATCTTGATACTGTTTGACCAACTCAGCATCATCAGCTGTAATATCAAGCATAGTTGGAAATGTATCAACTTGGCTGGGAAATTTAGTTGCCATTTAATCACCTCATTCTTTATTAACAATTGGCCCAGCTATAAATTTACCAGTGCCAAAATTACCATAAAATACGCTATTCACCTTATCCCACAAGCCAACGTCACCTAGCTTATTCTGATATGGGATATAATCTCTAATCAATACGCCATCATTCCATATTTTACATGAATGTAGGAATGCTGATAGAGCCGGTGTTTGGAAATAACCGTCTTTACTATAAGTCAATAGCGCCATATTATTTTTCATCTTAAATTCACTTGCATCGTATTGTACTGATTGCCCATTTACAGTAAGCTGGTTTTTATTCATATCTAGAGTCATCTTAGTGAATGACGTGCCAACTGATATTGTCTTACTATTGTCTTGATTATAGCCAAATGTAATTGTTCCATTGTTATATGATGCGCCTAGATATGTATATGTATCAGGGTCTTCCTGTGCCGCCTTTTCGTTTGTATATATCGAGCCAAATAGATAGCCACTTGCTCCATTAAGCACAGTTAGTTCCATCTGAACACGTGTATTATTGTTAGGAATAAAGCCCGTACTGATAAACTGTGTACCTGTAGACATAATATATTCTAGCTCAACCGGCTCTTGTGTTCCATCTACTAGATAATATGGATACCAGTTTGACGCTGATATGGTCATACTATTTGTATCACCGTATTGTGCATTATATGACTGTATCATATATTTCTTTGGGTCACCCTGTAATTTCATAGCATGACTCATAATAATATTGACATCAAGCCAAGGAATTGGTATAGTAGCTAATGAAATACTATCATTAAGCCGACAGCGCCAATATAGCTCTATATCAGCTCTTTGTTTAGCCAAATCATTAGACATGATATTATCATATTCGCCGCTATAGCATACATGGCGAATAATACCAACGGAGCTAGAACCAACAGGGTTACCAACGTAGAACGGGCTATCTGGATTATCGTCATATGCCACAGCTGATGCTTGGTCATTACCCAAGTCTAAGAACGTGTGATTTGCTTGAAACTGAGCGACATAATATTTGTCTTTTTCAAGATAGTTTGCACCAGACCCATCTTTATTAACAAGTTTATATGTACCTAATATGGTTGGCGCTGCTTCACTAGCGCCAGCTGTAATCTTTAGATAGATAGAACCTGTCACCTTACTAGGAGGCACAAAGCCAACCAACGTCCATTCTTGTAATGGTGAACCACCTGTTGCAGTTGGCGTTAATGATGGTATATGCAAAGTAACGGTCGAGCCATCTACTGTGGTATTATCGCTAAAATGGTCAATATTATGACTACGCCCATATACCTCTATATAATTCTTGACATTCTCAAAATCTGTGTTTACTGATTCTGAGATGAGAATGTTCTGCCATACATCGTCATCAATCAATACAGGGTCATTTGCACCAGTTGGAATAAGCTCATAGTGAAATACGCCATCTACGTCAAAATACATCTGATATTGTGGCAAGATAGCACATAGCTCTTTGAGAATATCATATACAGTACCGCCTTGAGCTATCTCAATATCATATGGCACTTCTTGAATTGCGCCATCTACGTTCTTACATTCACTAACAATATACTTGTTGAACCCGCCTAATTCCAATGCGGCGATTATAGCACCACGCACATCTGAACCTTGTGGCACTTTAGTAGGTACGCCCGGCAATTCGCCATTTCTCAATCCTGTTAATTTTGACATCAAGTCAAGCCCTGAGAAAGATAGAGTATATGTCGCCGCATCATATTGATAACTAGGCGCATTGATTAGATAGATGCCCTGATTATACCATTGGATATTACCAGTACGAATATTAAGATATCCTATCCATGGTCTGATATATTTGTCAAGGAAAATCTTGCCACCGGGTTTAATCTCAAATGAGCTATCTGTTACAACTAAGCTGCACTCACACGAACGCCGCAAATCAGCATTAGCATCAACTGTGACTGATAACCCAATCAGGTTGCCGCTTAGTTCATCTACTACGTTCATGTTGAAATCCAACAGGTCTAGCTTAATATATTGCTTGATATATGATTGTCTAAGGATGTTATAATCATCCTGTGTGATATTCAATGCCATATATTATGCCTCCGTGGGGATAAGTCCATTCATAAACAGGTCCGACTTATTATCCGGTTTGCCTGTCTCTGTCCAGCTTGCATTAACATCGCACATACCCATACCATAATTGCTATCATAAGACACCGAGGGATTGCCTGTGATAAGGCAGAGCCACGCCTCACCATTCCAGTCCTTTATTATCTTGGGCTTACCATTCGTTAAGAATTTCAACAGGGTATTCTTTCTAGCTGTGATTTCCTGTCTATCAATATTGCCAGTTTGCTCAAAGTCAGCAGGTAGCACCTTGCCTTGAATTGAGCCAGTCTGATAATTCTGTAGTCCATTGCTAATAACAACAGGATATTGCCGCCCATATGGTGTGAATACGCCTACTTGCCGCATTTGGTCATTATTGCCATATGCAACGCCACAATATAGTTTATATACCGTGTCATAGTCACAAATGAAGACACCCTTGAAATTGGTAGCAATTTGCTCGACAATATAATCGCCCTCAACATGGCTCATCATAGGCACATAAGCATATTGATATTCAGTGAAGTTAAGTGCCAAATTATCAATGAATGTAAACGCCAATTCTGATAGGCTGTTAATTTCAGCCTCTTTAATTATGGTCCATTCAAACTCGCCTACTTTACGCCGTTTGAGTCTGTACCCTGTAATATCCTTTGTTATCTGGTCGACATTGCCAGCAGAGATGTTGTTCTCAAAGTTACAATTCATGACCGTCTCCCAGTCCCAATCAGTAGGGATAGTTGGATTATATGGTTTAGTTACATTTTTGCTTACATTAAAATGGTCATATACGCCGCTCTCAATGCGCGTCTTAGTGATATGTGAGACGTTGGTTGGCATAGGGTCAATAGCGTTTCTATCAGAACAAAAATTATAACCTAATACAGCAATCATACCGTCTCACCTCTATTCTCTATCTTTAAGTCGTATACATTGTTGATGCGCCGATTCCAAATGAATAGATATTCTGTATCAGCTGGCTTTGCTATCTTATTGGAGAAGATACTATAATAATGTCGCCACTTAGGATGAATGGCAACAAGCTCAATCCATACATATTCTCCCTCTTCACGATATGTTATTGTAACAGTCGCGCCATCATCATTAGTAAACGTTAGAATGGTTGAGTTAGGATTGAAGTCACGTCCCCATATTCCCATGGTATAATCGCCAGCTATCTCATAGTTATCTTTCCATTCTACATATGTTCCACTTTGTCTGAGGTCAACCTCTTTATCGTCAATATAAGTAGGAGGGTATGGGTTAGAACCACCCGGAATACCAACCATATTATTCTCAATTGTCACATATCCATCATGGCAATTGTTGGTCAAATACATAGTTGTATATAATCTTGGTATGACATATACAATATATATATTAACCTTGCCCGATTCGACCGCTGTTCCTTCTACAGTTTGCCCAACTACCTCAATCTGATATGCCAACTTATCCTCAAAGCCTGAGAACATATAAGATACAGTTATTGGTACGGCTTGATTCTGTAGGTATTTAACGCCGCTTGTTGCTACCAAATCGCCCTGAGCATCATATAAATTGAATTGATATTGCGCCAACTGCTCAGATTCAGCCTGATTATATTGTGCCTCAAACTCAAATGACGCATTGGGGATATTATTGCTAGGCGGTATATTGCTAAAAGTTAAAGTAGGTTGAGTATAGCAATAGAATAAAATAGGGTTTGATTCAACTGATATATTGCCCTGTGCGTCAATCGTCTGAATCGTCGCTTGATATTTTGTACCATTAGCTAATGTATTGGCTGGTAATGTATGTATATAAGCAAATGTTGTAACCGTCTGTTTATATACTTGCTCTAACGTCACATTATTTTTTATTGTTAATATGTTGCCTGTGACCTGAGAGCCACCTTGTGAATAGAACTTGAACTGCTGTGACTTAGTTGCGTCAAATGCCGCAATTTGAGCTAATGTTGGTTTGGTTAATACCATATCTCATCCTCCTTTCTATATTGTTTTCCAAATCAAGTTACCTTCTGAATCTATTGATAACACCTTACCGGCATCTGCTTTTGTATAAGGTGGTAAAATATCAACTGTTATAATAAACGCCTGATTCATTGAACCATTTGGACAAAATACCCTATAACTCTTATTTACAGTTGGTGTATCGCCATAATACGCTATATTACTGTGTGTCTTGCCATTAGCTCTAACTGAGCATGTATTATTATCCCCTACAGCCGTTACTATAGCCGTATATATCTTAACTGAATCCTTGACTGCGTTTTGAGCCAAGATGTCCATTGATTGTAATAATTCTTCACTAGGTAACACTAAATCACCTCTTTTAGATAATCATGGTAGCCATATATTTCTATACAGCTACCATGATGTTATGCTAACTACGTCTTGTCACATATTGTTGCGCCAATTCTCTAAGTCCACTTACGAACGATTGAGCATCGCGCACATTGGGTAATGTAACATTGCTAATGTTGAGCGTCTGCGCCAAACTCTGTGCTTTTTGAGCCAAAGACGACAACATATCGCTAGGTGTCATAGACCCCCAACGCCATAGATTGTCCGTAATGCCGCTTGGTAGGATACCATCGCCCTGATTCAGCACTCTCAGCTCTGGACCATTTTCACCAACTAAAGATAAGCCGCTGTCGGCATTACGTGTGCCACGAGCATAACCTTGAGCGCCTATCTTCTTCATTTCGGATGCATAGTTTAATAAGTATCCTTTAGTAATATCATATTGAGCTTTATCATATAAGTCTTGAACTTCGTCTTTCGTTAATGATTCACTAAATAATTTGTCATATAATCGTTGATCGGCAAGTCCCTCAAAATCAAGCGCATCTGCTACATTGTATTCAGTCGCTAAAAGATCAGCTGGTATTTTTTCGTAGCCACCATGCATAGCGGCTAATGTATTGCTTTGGTCAATATAACCGAGCTCATCTTGCTTAAATTCTCCCGGTTTAGTGCTCCAAGCATCGGTCTGATGCTCCCAAGCCTCTTTGTATAAATCACGGTTGCTAGCCCATGTGTCTTGTTTGCTAACATCTGTTCCGAAATATTTTGAAGCGGCTTCATCGCCATATGCCTCTCTATATTCCTTAATCATTTGTTGCTTAGTATCTCTGAGCTGAGTCCAATATGCAACTTCAGCCTGAGACTGAGCGTTCTTTATCTTTTCGCCAAAGTCGGTTTGAACACCATAAGACCTTACATTTTCTTCACGAATCTGTTTCTTTAGCTCGGCTTCACGTTGCCGCCTTTCTTCTCTGGCTGCCTGTGCTTCGTTATATGCTATAAGAATTTGTTTGTAAGCATCACCGGGCTTCATTGCCTCACCGAAAGTATCATATAGACCCTCTTCAGACATCCCCTCATACACAGTTCCAGATATCTGTCCTTGGGCATATTGTAACAGATGCTTACGAAGAGCGTTTGGGTAATTTAGAACATCACCGCCATTGCTGAAATACTTTTCAAAGAACGCTTTCGATTCTTCACCGAGCATAGACATTAAGTCTTTAGTCTGGCTCTGTTCTATACCACGATACGTCTCTTGATAGTCTTTCTGCGCACTAGATATAGCGTCAGCATCTTGCATATATTGGAAGCGTCCTTCACTATATACTAGCATACGGCGCTGTTTAGCTTTTTCTAATGCCTCTAGCTTTTCTTCAAGAGTTATCTTATCCTCAAGTAGTTGATTCTGACGGTCATATTCTTCTGCTACTTCATCGGCTACTGAGCTTTCGGCACTTGAATTCTTGATTGCAGCTTGGACTGCCGCGTCGTATTGTTCTTCGATGCTGGCACCCATCTGACGAATCATCGCCCAAGCTTCTTCAATGGCCGCAATAGCGCTATTCGCGTTTCCGCTCGCAAATGCCTGATGAATAGAGCCTGTTATAGATGATACAGTGGACGATACCTTGTCTTTTAGCCCATCTAGTAAGCCACTGATAGAGCCGGACAAATCGCCGCAATTCTTCTCAATATAAGTGACAAGTTCATCAACGCTATATATACCCTTAGATACAATCTCAGAAAATAGCGTTTTTAGTACTTCAACAAATTGAGCAAATTCAGCTTCGGCTTGTTTATACTGTTCACTGGTTTCATCAAATCCCTGTTGCTTGAGCTGAGATAGATAATCTTGATAAGATTGATATATATTTGCTACTTCTGATAGAGTTGACTGTAAATCAGATTTACTAATATCTGGATCGATTAGTTTGAGACGTGTTGACTCGTCTGTTAGATATTCGCGCAGTTCTTCAATGGTATTGATGGTTTGAGCTTTGACCTCTTCTTGGTCTTTTTTGGTTGAGGATGAACCTCCTCCACCTCCTCCGCCACCACCACCTGTTGAGACAAACGGCTTGATGGATTCGAGTTGCTTTTGATACTCTTCCATCTTCTTTTGGTAATTGCTTTGCCCAGCTGATTGTATTTGAGACGTAACCCATTTATTAAATCCCGCTGTATCGGCATCAGCACTTTTACCAAAAGTACGGAAATAAGCTTGTCGCAAGCCCTCCATGTCACTACTTGTACCAGCTGCTCTACTCCCAACAATGTCAGATGCAGTACCAACACCAGCCATAGCCATCATAGACGCTAATTGGCTAGTGGTAATCATTGCAGCATTGCCAACCTCTTGAATGACTAGTATCAATGCGCTAAAATCAGCTTGAGCTTGTGCCTGTTGTGCTTGAATAAATGACTGAGCCATACTAGCCATAGAGCCAGATGTAGACAGTGCCTGTTTAGCCGCTTCTGTTAATTGCCCATTAGCATCAAATAGAGAATTAACTAACACACCGCTAGCATCAGCCGCATTTTCATTTGCGCCACGATATTGATCAAGCGCGGCTATGTAGGTATCTAGCTTGGATGCTGATTCTTCTGCTGCTACACCAAGTTCTTGTACGTCATTAGCCGCTCCGCTTAAATCAGTATTCTGTACTACACTATTAAGCGTTTCCCAGTTATTGATAAAATCAACTTGCCACTGGTCAAGATTTTCGCCATTATCTGCAAGAATTTTTAGAGCATTATAATAATCCTCTGTTGATGTTACAAGCTCACCTACTTGCCGAGTAGCAGAATCACTAGACGTAATAACATCTTGAGTATATTTTGACCAATTAGCTAATGACTGCCCTTGAGATTGCGCCCAATCAATCGTCTTTTGCTTTGTTTCGGTGATTGTAACACCCAATCCATTAAGAGCGTTTTTAGCAATTTCAGCAGCCTCGCTCCAATTTCCAAGAGAGGATGCCTCTAAATAGGCATCATATGATGTAGAATCTACATACTCATGTAGAGCTTCAAACGCTGCATTGGTTGCATCTTCAACAGACTCGAACGTTCCCTTTAGCGCATTTGCTTGTTCATCTGTTATAGTTAGAGTTTGTTGCCAAGTTGTAAGTGTTTTGTTACCAAATTCATCTGTGCTTAATCCGCTTACGGTTGCGCCAGTTACTTGTTTACCACCAGTTGTAACTTTACGGGCTGCCTCAACTGTGTCTGTCTGACGTAATTCAATCAGCTTTTCATAAGCTTCAATCTGCTTCTCTAGCTGCTCACGTTCTGCTTGTAGTTCTGCTTCGTTACCATCATATGGTGTATTATTAAGCTCATCTAGCTTTTTCTTAGTTTCTTCATACCCTGTCTTGGTATTTTCTAGCTCTTGGTTAGCTTCGTCCATAGAGGCAACAAGATTCTCAAACTTATTGTTTTCTACGGCTTGATTTACAGCTTTAATAACTTCAACTAAAGCTGTAATAGCTGCAACTGTGCCACCAACTATGAGCGCGATTTTGCCACTGGCAAGCATACCTAGGAACGAGTCGCCACCAACTCCTAGATTTTTAAGTTGTAAACCAACCTCAGCTATCTTGCCTACAGTTTGCCCAACGATACCAACTAGACCAGTAACACCAGTGCTTAATACACCAATTCTAGTAACAGCTGCGCCGACATCATTGTTAGCAAAATTAAGCATAGCTGTACCAGCATTGATGAAACCGCCAACTAGGTCTTTTGATAATACGCGATTTGCAAAATCTTCAAATTCTGCTTTAAGAGCCTGTTGCTTTGCTTCTAGGCTCTCCATATATTTACTGTTTTCCTGTGCCGCAGAGCCAGCAGACTCTAAGGCTGCTTTGGTTGCATCAGCCGCATGACCAAAGTTCTGCATCACACTGGCAAGGACTTTATATTGATTCTGTCCCGCGATAGTATCACCAAGAGCCGTTCTTTGTGCATCTGTCATTGAATCCCATTTAGGCTTCAATTCAGACAGCACATCAAATGTACGCTTTAGACTACCGTCTACATTTTCTACTGTAATGCCATATTCTGCAAGCGCATCTTGATTCTTTACAATACGAGCCGCAATAGTAGATAATCCACGCGCAACCTGTGCATATGTTCATTAAGGGTCGTTAATCCTTAACGGTTTTAATAAAATGATTAAATTTATCTATCCATGTTCCATCCTCAAAACAGAAGTAAGGAAGTCTGAGTAATGGAATATTTTTGTTTTTGCAATAATTATTTTTTATATTATCGTGCTTTTTTTGTAATAAAAATTTTTTATTTGCCGTATTGATATCCCCGTCAAATTTCGTTGGTTCAAAATGTTGTTGCCCATCGATCTCTACTAAGCAATCAAACGAAGTAATATAAAAATCAAATGGTAAAGGTTTTTCGTCTCTACAGTCATTGAACCTATATTCTTTTTTATACTTATATTTTTTATCAATTAAGTATTCTTCAAATAATCGTTCATAGGATGATTGTACCTGACTACAATTTATACATAAATCTCTTCCATCCATCCATTTGTATATGCTACGTTCAAATGTGTTTCCGCAATTACACTTAAAAACGGCTTTATTATGTGACGATGTTATATCTCCAATTCTCAAAGGAGCAGATTGAAGCCCGTTTTTAATCCCATAAATTTTTAAATTGTATAAAAAATATTTTCTGTTTGAAAACACATTAAACGCCTGTAATGTTCCTTTTACTACAGACCTAATATTTGCAGTAAATCTATACCCCGTCTCTATTTCTTCAACATTTATTGCCGTGTCCGCTGTAATAAACTCAGGGTTATCAATCAATTTATATTTCTCGTAATTTATCTTGTCAATCCATTTTTTTGTAAATTTTTCTCTATGGCTTTCTGTTTGTTCTTTACGAGAGCACACTTTACAACATAATCGTTCATTTGGATTTAATATATGTTCTATAGTCTTAGAAAAAGAATGCCCGTTCTCATCTATCATGTCAACAACGATACGATGTTTCCCGCTCTTTTTTACACCTCTAGCATCTACAAACATAACCTTCGGGTTTAATCTATTTATAAGTAACATAATATTTTCTTTATAAAATGGATTTCTTACTCCAAAAATAATCGCATTAGCATTATTTCTAAAAGACGCAAGACAAGTGGTTGTTTTATAGCCATCTTTTTCTATAACAATACTGTCATGTATTCCATTATATGTTGATAATAGATTCCAACCACCATGCTCATTCAAATATTTCCTTACTTCTTCTTCTGTTATTTTTTTCATTTTATTAAAACTCCTTATATTTTCATATAATGTTCAGACCATATCTTAGCTATATAGCTTATTCCGCTTCGGCACACTTGCGCCTACTCCATAAAGGATGGTCGTTGAACCTTCATCCTTACTCTTAGGATGCTTGGCTGCGGGTTTTCTCGATGTCTCTATATTTTTTACTATACCTCCGCCATTACACATTGCCACCATACACGTTTCCGTTATGATTTAGTATATAGAGTATTTCAAGATGTTCCCGTCAATTCAAAATATTTTTACCGCAACCCACAAATTAAGCTGCGTCCTTGCATGATTTCTGTACCGCTAGTTACGAGACCTATGACTTGTTCAAATGAATTGCCATAAGTAGCCATACCACTAGCGGCAATTTCCATTGCTTGTGATAGGTCATTGGTGCCTACACTAAAATTGTTTGCCACTTCATTGTATGCGTCTATAACATGAGTGGCAAAATTAGCATCTTTACCAAATGCACGAATCTGAGAAACAATAGATGCGGCTGCATCTTCTGCTGAAACAGCCGTATCAGCTACGTTCTGATAAGAAGCAGCAACTTTTGCAAGCATAGCGGCATCCGAATCGTTGAATCCGCTCTTGCGGAACATAGATGCTGCTGATACCATCTCTGACGGTTATAAATTATCTAATATTATAGCTTTCCCCAACGCCAATCATCATCTAATCCCCATTCATTGATTCGCCGCTCTTCCTCTTTTGCTCGGCTATCAATATGATAAGGTTGTTGATTATTTTGTTGATTGTCATGTTTTCCAAACAATCCAACTATCACACAGTATAATGTCCAGATACCAATAGCTGGAAAAATCAACATAATAAGCATTAAAGCAAACATGATAGATACCTCCTTTAAGTATCTATAACATAGCACATATTAGATAATTTGTCAAGGGGTTTTCAAGCCCTTCCCGAATAATTCTTTACCCTATATATTTGGAGGGTCGCCCTGTATATTCTGTTGACACATCCCTCATCAGGACTTCGCGCCCAATCTGCCCTTTTATGATACATTATTTATCATTGATTCTTTAGGTTTTTCAACCATGGAATCATCCTTATCGTCTTTCTGCTTTCGCACTAATTCATTGTTAATAATGAATAATTTTCACACTCAGGCATATCTCATCCTCATGTTGTAGTGATAAGGCTCTTGAGGCTTTCAAGGGTTTAGGGGCTGTTCTCTATGCACATTTACCATCTGTACATACCGGCTCAGACCGATTTGGTTTACCGGTTCTTGCTACTTCTCTGCCAGATTGACTTAGCTTTGTAACATATTTATCAAGTGCTGTACCCTGTAAATCACTGACCTTCTTAAAGTCGGTCATAGCATCATCAAGATTCTTGACTTGCTCATACATACTGCTTAAAGCACCTGTTGCTAAATCAAGAACTTGTCTAAACTGCTGATAAGTAACAGCAATATTTTCTGTTTCTGCGTTAAGATTTTTCGTGGATTGAGTTACACCATCTAGCTCTTTTTTAGTTCGCTCTGCACCATCTGCTGTAACACCAATCTTTAACTTAGTATCTTTATTATTTTGGATTTCTCTAAGTTGTTTCTTTATACTCTCTTCCTGCAGCTGAACATCAACCAGAATCGAGTAGTTAGAGTTACTTCCAGCCATTCATCACACTCCCTTTTTTATTTGTGAGTAGGCTATGAGGATTCCTTCTGCGCAATCATCCTCATTTTTTTTGCTACTTGGGGCAACCCATGCCAATTCGAGGCCAAATTCTTCATTCGCCATCTCTATGGCTTTTTTCTTCAGAACATCTCTTTGTAATCCAGCTCTAGTACCATCAAAGAGATTAAGGTCGCCACGCCATTTACTTGGCATCAAGAAGCATGGCTTTATCTTGAAGCCAGCACATAATGCTAATATCACGCCTTGTACTGCGCCCAATTTTTCTATGGTAGACGCTCCTTTTTTTAATGGCACTTCCTCAGCATAGAGAATTGTCGGCTTATACTGTCTAAATATGCTTGATAATTCCATAGTAAGCCCCATTACTCTGTCATGCCAATCATCGCCCTTTGGCTTAATTGTGCCATATGCAATGAGCCGCCCATTATCAAATATAGACCATCCAGTAGATGACGTACTAGCATCTAATCCTGCTATAATCATATCTAGTCCACCTTAGTTGTCGTGACCTCTATGGCTTTATTGTGCATCTGCACTTTAAGCCCAGCCGCCTCCAACCCCTCTTTCATCCATTGTTTCATCTTGCGTCTACCTATGCGTTTATTCAGTTCTTCCCATGCGTCACGCTTTTTTCTGAATGCGCCATCACCGAATAGCGAACCGGTCGCGCCGTTATATATCAATTCAGCTAAATATGGTCGCGCATCTTGTCCATAGAAATCACCAACTAGACCAATATGTTGTCCATAGCTAGAGCTACTTGGGTCAGTGCTACCAATGCTCATCTTATCGGGTTTGTATTTGAACTCGCCCTCAACTGTTCTTTCATTTACTACTTTTGTAGTACCAGCTCCCCATGCTCTATAGAAATCACCAGTCCGCTCATATTCTTCTGGGCTATATGCCATATACACTATATCATGTATCGCGCCTATATTCTCATCATATATCTTGTCTATGACATAGTTTATAGCTTTAGCTATAGGGCTATGTAACATAGCTAAGACTTCTTTATCATTTCGTGCTTGGGATAGAGGCATTTTTCATCACCTCATCTACCTTATTACTAAATCTTGGTAATTCTCTTGCAATCTGCGTAATAGACTTCTGTAGAGATTCTTCATACTTGATGGCATCATACAACTGGAAGATATTTTCAATTCTATCATGCACTTCTTCAATGATGCCCGTCTTTAACCAATAATCATGATCATGCGCCTCAATTTCTTCTTTCTTGAGGTCAGTTGCAAAATATAGAATGCACATATCAATGCTCTGTTGCCGCTCTGCCCATGAATTTAGTTTCTTTAGCCCATCAACAATAGACTGAATTTGACTATACGTTAGATACTGATTGACCTTAATGCCATATTCTTTAATCTCTACTGGCTCTTTGCTCATAATATTTTCCTTCATTATTCCTTATTCTCCTTTACAATTACCTTATATTTTCCTTTATATTTCCTTAATTCTACATTATCTGGGATATAATTATATGGGTTTTCCACCTTAATAACCTCATCACCCACTTTGACGTATAGATAGCCATGCCGCTCAAACTGTACATTGCCAGTTGGCGCAGACTTGATTGGGCAATTCGCCATATATGCTAGGGGCTTCCAAATATGATGCTCAATACAACGCCTGACATGAGGACAGATAGGATTTCCCTCTTGCTTGTTGCAAGTTGGGATTTCGTCATAATTCACTACATTACAATATGGACAATCCACTATTTTCACCTACTTTGTTTGAATGTAATAAAATGGGGAAAGATACGAATATCTCTCCCCATTAAAATTAAACGCATTAGCCGGTTACAGTAACCTCAGCATAACCAACAACGGCTGGACTATTGCCGGGGTCAGCACCCTTTAGAGTTGCAGAAATATGAGCCGTGCCATCCTTAGCCGCAGTGACTACGCCAGCCGTACTAATAGTAACCACACCACCTCCATCTTCTTCAGCGAACGTAAAGTTAGCATTATCAACAATCTTAGGAGCCTTATTGCCATCAAATAGCACATAGCAAACTAGAGCCTGAGTGCCCCCATTTGCTAGAGCAATATCAGCATCCTCAAATGCGATGGCTCTGACTTCGTTCTGCCACTTTGCGCCAAAGATTTCTTCGGTCATAGTGCCATAGTAAGATTCAGCCTCGCAAGAATCAGTGTTATCAACTGCTAGAGCAGAGCCAGACAGAGAAACAGTAGCCGCAGAAGTTGCGGTAAGATTAAGGTCTTGTGCGCCGTCAAGCTGTAGTCTAGGAATATCAGTGATTAGACGACCAACTTTGGTTGCATTGTTCGTAGTGGAAATATCCGCATTGAACAGGTCGTTAAGAATGATGACATGAAGCTCATCTGGTACATAGTCAACTGGGATAATAATGCTATCAGCATTGGCATTCTGATAGAAATACATCACACAATACTTCTCGTCAGCCTTAGCGTTAGGAATAACCATTGTATATGCGCCAGCCGCTTCAGTAATAGTGCCAACGGTATAGTCCTTCTCGCTAGGAGTACGATACCAACCAATCATAGAACCAGCAACAGCGGTTGGAGCCTGTGGCAAAGTGACCTTACCAGCAGTCTGAACGGTTAGCTCATTTTGATAAACACCAAGACCGCCCTTCTGTAGATCAACACCAAGGTTAGCGGCAATATACTCTAGCTTGAAGCAAGAATCAGTAATCTGAACAGTTAGACCAGAGTCATGGTAATACTTACCGATTAGTGCATTGCCCTTACCTCCACGGATTTCCTCCGAAGAAATAGTAAAGCCAAAGGTTGACTCGGTTAGAGTCTTAGCGAAGCCGATGATAGTCTGACCCTTAAGGAGAATAGCATCACCAACGCCAGCTAGGAATTTTCTCATATAAGATTTCCTCCTTATTGATTTACAATGTTATTTATTTGTTTTATCATATCGGAGTTGGCTTGTTTAACTATGCCATCTCCACCCATAGATTTATTGTAAGACTCAACAGATGTAATATACCCATCGAGCCTGTCTTTCTTTTTCTTGTATATCCAATGCTCAAGCTCTTTAGCTTTTCCAGCATATAGCATAATAGGACGCAAAGTTGTAAACTCAACCTCTCCTGCGCATTCTTCAAATAATAACTGCAATGACCGCATTGTATACTGCATCAATGTTTGCTTATCAATGCCGCAATGAGCCGTAATGATAGCCATACGCCGTTCTAGGCTCGGTGTGCTGATACACTGACTTTTCAATCTATCTACTTCACCCATCATCTTTTTCAAATCTGGATCGATATAGGTATCATCATAGTGCGGCACGTTCTGATACAATATGATGCGCTTAATATCATCAAATTGCTTACCTGTAATTTCAAACGAATCATCAGGCGCAAGTATGCTAATTTTTTTCTTTTCATTCATCTTGATTTTCCAATCTGGCATACCAAGACACAATTTCAAAATATTACAGAATTTATCTAGCATCAATCCTGATTGGTCTGTAGGTAACATGACTTTAAGTAAAAAATCAAGATAGCTCATCTGTATTATCTCAACAGAATTAAGCGCGTTTTTATCTATTTGAAGAATATCACAACTTGACAAAAAGACCTCGCTGTCGTATACTGATATAGGCGTTATATCAATATGGGTCGTATCTGATAATTTATATGGTACCGGCTTATCAAAATAAAAATATCCTTTTTCAAGGACGGCAATATCAATCGCCACAATCTACCACCTTACCAGAATCACCAACATTGACCGCCATATATAGCTGAACACCTGTGAATGTCTTATTGTTACCAATAGTTGGTTTAGCCGCGCTATATCGGCTCATATCATTTAAGAACATGAGCTTACCTACGCCGCCTACTTCTGCGCCATTAAGCAAATATAGTATACAATGAATGAACAAATCGCCGCGATTAACAGGAATACCGTTATATTCAACTAGACTCATCTGACCACCATATAAACAATCAAACGCATAGACTACTGTGCTAGTATATAACTCAGAAGCATGGATGTAATATTGGTATATCTTAACAACCTGCTTGGATTCAGCCATAGCGTCCTCAATTAGATTGGTTAAGAATACACTATATATATCCTGCTTGCCCTGCGCCCATACTAGCTTCATCTTCTGTTGAAATGTAAGCGGTTCATGGCTCAACGCCTTATAGTCCTTATATGCCAGCATTTTCCAAAAGACATCGGCAACAGGGTCGGTCGATTTTGCTAAATATACCATAATATTATATGGTATTGTCGGTAAACGACTTAATGAATTATACATCTAACCGCCCTCCTTTAGCCCATTGGAAATGGCGCGTTTTCATCCATTGGATAATCAACAGAGCTATTATCCGCAAGTTGATTCGCAATATCATCGCCAGCATGAGCCTCATCAAGATATAGCTCAAGAGTAAGCAATGTCGGCTTATCAATACCATATGCGTTGATTGCATTCTGATAGGATAACAACTTGAATGGTCTGCCACCCAACATATAACGTGTGTTATATTTGAATAGCCTATATACATCCTCATTACCCTGAACCATAACAACGGCATGATTATTCGGCGTAATGATGGGCGTACTTACCTGTGCTGATGGTGATTGCATATCATAGTCAACAACACATGGTGAGCTAAAGATTACGTCATTGACCTCATCTTTAATGCGCATTACATTATTGCAACGGCGCACACCAACGCCACGGGGTAAACCATCAAATTTGCCAGAATCATGGACAATCCAAACATTGCTGTCAAATTTGTAGTATAAGCCCCTGACAACAAAATGGTCAATATCTCTAAATATTAGCTGTAGAAAATCTATAGTATCCTTTTGTCCGGTCGATGTAGTTGCAACAGTAGGCGCAACCCATGCTTGAACACAACTATATTCATTAGAGCCTATTCCATTTTGTTCTAGCAATTCGCCGCCATTCTCAGGCGTTTTAGCAGATGTGTTATCCCATTGCGCGCAAATGTATTCTTGCGTCAAATCGCGGTAATAATCATTGGGGTTTGGTTGATATTGAAACATTTCATATGCCATATCAATCACCCATCCTTTCAATCCTGTTCGTCATGCGCAATACACATGAACGAATAATAGGATGAGTAAGCTCAAGCCCCATTTTGCTTAATCCTGCTAATGTATCAGCGATTTCACCATCAACCGCTCTAAATCGTACAGATAGCCGCTCACAATATGCTATATAGTCGGCTTCTTCGATTGTCGGCTCAAGACTGGTTAAATCTTCAAACAACAACAGGACTTTATATAAAGCATGAATTTTATCTTGCTTATCTGTTCTACTCATATATCCACCCCTCTTTAATAATTATAGGAGGATAGATATAAGAGCTGGTATTTATCGTGAATGAGTCTATCTACATCTTCTTCTAGCTTATCAATGACGTTCTGTTTTTCTTTGAAATTCTGCGAGGATACGCCATCCATCTGGAAAGATGATGGAACTTTAAGTTTTTGTGCAATCTGTGTTGCTACGTCCGTCTCGCCGCGCCACCAGTATATAACCCAATATTCGGCAAGAATTTGAATCTCTAAATCTGTTAAATCTGCGTCAAATTGTCTAAGCTCTGAATCATATGTTAGGGGTTGCTCACATTCTATAAACTTTGCAGCTGAGCTAACGATCCACCCATCAATCTTATCGTGAAATAGCTCAATGTTTGCATCATATAGTTTGCGTAGTTTATAGTCATCAATTACACTTAATGCTCTTTGTCCAATAACATCAAATGATGTTGCCACAATTTATCACTCCTTGTCATCAAGGGGTTCAATATCAATTAGATTTTTACCACTAAGTTCACCAATCTTAACAAGCACGTTCGCATCGACCGGATGTCCATCAAGCACCATATTAGAAATAGTATCTACAATGATTTGCTTCTGCTGGTCAGTTGCGCCCTTATATACTTCACAGATATCAACTACATTCTGCTTGAGTAGCTCCTTGAGCTTTGTCGCACTAAGAATATGACGATAAATTTCATCTAGGTCGCACTTATGAACAAATTCTGGGTCATCAATATATACCATGCCGCTAGATACGGTTTCGGGCATATTATTTACAACAGAAAATGCTTCTGACTCTGGAATCATCTTATACTTATACTGTCCTTCAATTCTATGCATACGAGTTCCGCGCAAATTGATATTGCCAGGACACATATTGATGAACTTGATATTTCTAAGTGCCTTAGATTTATCCTCGACAGATGCCACATCTGTCTTAACCTGAGACTGTGCTTGCATAAGCACCTGCATCTGCGCCATCATTTCTTCCATGCGCTTCTGCTGTTCTGCAAGCTGTGCCTTTAATGCCTCTTTTTCGGCATCAACAACAGGTGCTTCAGTCTGCTTGGTTGTCTTGGTAGTCGTAGTGGATTTAGTGTTTGTAGTATTTGCCATTCCTTTTATTTTCCTTTCTTATTTCCGTTATAAATAGAGAAAGATGAGAGTTATTCGCTCTCATCCTCAATTACTTTATACCAATATCTTTTCTTATTTGAATATCGTAACCCCATATCTTTGAACTTTTGAGGCATCTTTCTTCTACCAGTCAACCAATGAGATACCGTATTGTTTGGAAGTCCTAAATATCTATCGCAACTTATCATCGACGGAAATTCAATATCTCCAACCATGACGCCTCTATCCTCTTTGATTGACTCGTCTAGTATATACTCACATCTAACGCCATAATATGATAAGCCCCTATTTTTATATTCTTCTGGCATAGAATTTTCGCCACGCAACCAAGCTCTAAGCTGTGTTAAATTTTCATTAGGATGCGATCTAACACATTCTGCCATAGACATATAAATAGTACCATCAAGTATAACTGCTTTATTTTTATAACAGTTATTCCGCATGTTCGCTATAACACTATCGTCATATGTCCTTCCAGTAAAAATCTTAGACAATTTCTCTTTATGCTCGTCAGACAAATGCTTACCTTTATTCCAAGGAACACGTCCAATCCTAGCCTCGCTTAGATGTTGTCGCCATTCTTCGGTAATTACTCTATTTTTAGCCTTATCGCTCATTTTGCGTCTGGATTCATCGGACAATTCTTGCCCATATTCTCCTCCACCAGTTAAGTTATATCCAAAATTAAGGTCGTTAGTATTATATTTAGCAATAAGCTCTTTCTCAATACAACTAGCTTCATCAAGATTTAAGCCCTGATATATAACATCATGTTCAAAATTATCCCAACCATACTTTTGTATAGCGTTCCAAAAATGTTCATTATTTCTATATCCAGAACCATTACCTTTCCATCTTCTAGTTGGTTCTTTAGATGTGATACCAACATACTTTTTGCCATTTATTGTATTAGTGTGCATATATACACTAAAAATATTATCTTTTGCATTAGTTTTCATTCAAATTATCCTCCGTCAAAGATATTTTGCTATAAATATTAGAGAGTAATCTAATTATAACGGTAATTAGAAAGGTGGCCAAACCCTGTCCTCTCTTATATATTATATCATGAGATTACGATTTTGTCAATAAGAAATTACTCGGTGATACTGTACAATCCAGCAAATGAAGACCCTACGAACTCAAAACCATAGTTCTTGCGCATGGTAAAGTTCTGCGTAAGATCAGCATTCTCATAGAACTGGTTGCTGTTGGTTAGAGTAGTGGACATAGCGCCAACAACTAGCTTAGAGCCAACAGGAGAAACAACATATAGCTTGTTGTCATCAAGGGCTAGACCATAGTTAGAGCCAGTAGGTATCTGGGGTAGCTCATAAAGGGCAAAGCCATAGAAGTCACGGAGAACATGGACAGAGCCGCCATTAGCATCATAATTGCCACGATAGCCCATAGTGCTATCGGGTAGGACGTTAGCTAGAGCAGAAGCAGTACCCATGATAATTGGCTTAATGCCATTGTTGTACGCCTGAACGCGCTGTGCTAGAGCAATAAGCTTCTTGGCGTCAAATGCAGCGTTCTCTAGGAACTTAGAAGGATAGGAAGCGCCAGCTAGACCAGCATTAAGAGCGGCAACAGCCATCTTCTGCATATCAATCTCAATGGAAAGAACGATAGCACGGACAAAATCAGCAATATCTTCCTTGCCAGCCATCACGCGATACATATCAACGTAAGTGGTGATAATGCGTTCCTGCATGGAAATAACAACATCGCCAGCATACTTCTTCTGACGGAAAGTAGTGCGCTCACCAGTGCCGCCAGCAGAGACAGTGTAAAGAGTACGAGGCATAACCTTGACCTTAACAATGTCGCCAATGCCAGCCATACGGAAATCAACGAATGGAGCAAGGGACTCAGTGACATATGCAGGAAGAACAGCATTGACTAGGGCGTTGATAACTGCGAAGTTAGCCCAACGAACCATAGGATTAGCTGCCCACGCATCAGCATTCTCAGCATTACGAGTGCAGTTGGAAAGACGCTCAACCTCTGCAAAATATGCAGCGTTGACAACATCATGCTTTTCAGCAAGAGGCTTAGTTGCATCATAAGCACCTAGCTTACGACCCTGTTCAGCCTCGGACTTGTGGAAATGATAGTCCATGAACTGCTCATAGAACTTAGTGTTACCATTGGAGAAAGCAACAATTTCTTTGCTTAGATTCATAATATATATCTCCTTTGCTTATTTATTAAATTTAATTAGTTAGCTGCGCACTTGAGAATCCAAGTAGGAACGGCTTCAATACCGATATCAACGGTATGGGTTGCCTCAATGGTAAAATAAGTACCGGCAGCTGGTTTGATGTCAGTAGCAACTAGTCTACCATTGGTATTAACAAATGCATATGTATTCTTACCATCAGCGGGTGCAGTAGTAAATGCAGAAGCAGGAACTTCAAGGAAAGTACGACCAGCAGTTAGACCCTTGATGGAGAATGCACTGCCCTTGGGGTTATAGAAATAACGAGGGTCGCTCATTTCCTGCTGTTCAACAGTAGTGCCAACAGCAGGCTTTTCAACGAGCCATAGATCAGTAGCGTTAGCAAGGGGTAGTGTGCAAGCAAATTCATAACCACCATCAGTCTTTAGACCAAGAGCGCCACGAGTAACAAACTGACCATTATCTAGGTCAACTTCAGCAATACCAGCACAGTTGATGGCATCATTCTGCCAATCGTCAAGAGTGCGGATAACAAAAGAGTGATTATTCATAATATATTTGTCTCCTTTTTAATCAATTTTAGTTTTAGTCCCATAGACCTTTATGCTCCTTCTTTTCAACGGGAGCGGCGAAAGTAAATACATCGGTTTTTTCTTTCTTTGGTGTTTTCTTTACAGCAGAGAAACAATATGCTTTAACCTTATTTGCCCAAGCATCAACGTCCACAAATTCGCAAGACATGCCTTCCTCGCGCATCTGCTTATAGCAATCATCAGACATATATTCCTTGCATTCAGCCATGATAGCTTCAACAGAAATAGCCTTTTCCTTGTCCTCTACATCTTTCTTAAATTGACGTAGCGTCTCAAGCTCAGAATTTTGACCCATGATGATATTGTCTCTATCTTGAATGTCTTTTTCGAGCTGTGCAATACGAGCTTTCATATCATCGGCAGACATTTCTTCATCATGCTCAGCATCTTCATCGTCATCGTGGTCATGCTCATCACATTCGTCACAGTTTGGTTCTTCAGCCTTAACCTCAGTCTCCGTCTCAGCCATTTCTTCTTTCTTTTCCTCAAGAGTGGATTCAGCCTCAACCTCAGTAGCGGCGAGTTCTTTAATCTCTTCCATTTTAGCCTCCTCCTTTCTTTCAGAATTGTCATCAAGGTCTAACTTCTTATAGATAGCCTTAATTTTATTTACAACCTCAGTCTCATCATTCTGCTTTGCATATGTCAGTGCAGCGCTCAGAGCGTTTCGGTTATAGATGAATGTGTCACCGTCAAGCATCATAACTGGGTACTTGAGGTGTTCAGATGGCGCATCTTTCCAACCATCTTCTACAAGTAGATATACAGATTTAACAAGCGTATCACGATTCTTGGCCTCCATGATTTTATCTCTCATAGCCGCCTTGTCGTAATCGCCCCAATCAGCCGTAGACATAGCTTCTTTGGACTTGTCAATCTTATATGTTTTCTTTTCAGCCATTGATTGTTTCCTTTCTTCGACAAATTGCTTTAGATTAGATAGAGAATCAGATTTAGCAAAATAAGCATCCGCATCCTCAATGGAGAATCGCACCATTTTAATATCTGCATCGGGGCAACTGCCGTTTATGGCTTTTCCAAGTACAGTTAGCCCAAAAATATCTAGGGCCACTACTTTTCCTTCGTCCTCATCTTTATCTGTTGTTACCGTCATTTCGACGGAGCTATTGCGAAGATTATCAAACTCAAAGATATTGTTTAATTCCTTACTATAATGCTTACTTACAACAGCATAAGCATATGCCTTGGTAACACCATCTTCCTCAACAAACTCAACCTCTTGTTCGCGCGGAAAATAGCCATATTGAATTTCTGAAGGCAAGTGCGTAGTCGCATCGCCATTCTGAATTTTCGCCACAAGCATATTGCCAAGAATGGATTGAGCATCACGCCGTAATACATCATCACTAATATCTAGCTTATGTGCATTTGGCTTAGTGCTTAAAAAACAACACTTAAACACAGTAAATTTATACTCTGGGTAATTATCACACCATTCAGGGTATTCAACAGCATCTTCAAGTTGAAATTTTACATCTTTCTGCAATTATCTTCCTCCTTTCTTCAAGGATGGTAATATATGGTTAATTGACATCTTGTGAATCAACACCAGTATAGTCAACAGACCACGTTTTCATTTCCTCAATAAGCCCCTTAGTATAATGATTCTTTTGCAACTTATTGACATAAATATCCTCAATCTGCAACATATGCATCTTTTCATAATATGGCAATGTCTTGTTTTCTATATATTTATAAAACATATTTTTGATTTCACCACGACACGCCTCAGTTGTATATACTACGGTTGCATCTAGCTTACTCTCAATTCTCTTAAGGGTCGCTTTAAGGGTATTTTGTTTTACTTTATCATCTTGTTCGCTCTGATATTTTTTTAGAGCATTCGCAATACATAGTTTAATAGGTTTGCAACATAAGGTAATGACCGCTGACAAAGAAAGGATTGCTCCTAAAATTGCGGCAATATTCTTGACTGTTTCCAATCATAGATTCCTCCTTTCTAGCGTATTATCCTTCTATTCCATTCTTATCAAGCCATCTTAGTAATTTTGCGTTTCGCTTATAATAGTGCGCATCATCATCTAGGTATTTAGCTGAAAACCCAGCTTTATCAAGTTCCCATGCTAAGGCGCTATCTGCAATGAAATAATCTTCTGGATTTCTTGGGATTCCAATGATAATCATTGATAATCCTCCAACCCAACAATTCCCCAACTGTCAATATGACGGTCATATTCATCATATTCTGTTGGCATTTGTTTGGCTTTATCATCCAATAGAATAATCTGCGCTACAACTTTATTCATATCCTGCATAAGCTCTTGTAGCATAGCATTTGCATTGAAATCTTTTTCTTCTTTGGCAATATAATACGTCTGCTTGATAACTTGATATAGGTCAAGCGTTTCTCTAAGCATAGTATCCATCATTTGCTCAAGATTATCATATTCGCGCTTATCGCCGCGCGTCTCAGGGTAATATGTGGTAATATTCCACTGATGCTTAAAGTCGCTTACAGTATCAGCCATAAGCGGCCAGAGATGCGCTAATTTGTGATGTATAATATTTGCAGCATTCGGCATAGCAAATTTTACTTCCATCCACGAAACGCAACGGTCGAATGTGCGATTCAACTGGAAATACTGCCCAACTAGAATATCTAGGGCTTCACTTGTTCTTTCTGATAACATCATAATATTTCACCTTATTCTAATGAATCTCGGCTTGCTTCGCCACTTTCGGTAAGTGATGTTTCTGACTGACGGGGCCTACCACCCTCGTTATCTGAGCCGCCCTTGGTTGTATTGGTATTTTTCAAGAGCTGTGTATATTTATCAATCCAACCGGTATATTTACTTTCAGCCATCATTGCTTCAAATACTTGTGGTTGATAGCCCGATACAGATGCCCATGTCTGCATAGGTAGAACAATGCCAGAATCAGCCATTTTTTTCACTTTATCAAATCGAGCTTCACGCTCAAATGGGTAGTTAGACCCGTCGAAGATAAATTTCCACTTGTATTTCTTTGTTAGCTGATTGACATAAAATTCTAGGAAATTGCTAAACTGTGGATATAGCGGCTTCATAGTCTGGTACATGTCATTAAGTCCAGCCTCAATCTCAGCGTTGGACTGTCTATCAGAGCTATAAATAACACGGCTCACACCAGAACCAACACCAGCAGATGTAGCAAGTTGAGTTGAATACATATCTGTATTCTTATCCTCAAACTGGTAGAACTTAATATTTTCAAGCGGCATTGCGGCAAGTTTTGACAATGAGCCAAGACCAGCCTTTGCCTTCTGCATAAATCCACCTAGCGTCTTTGGGTCAATAGCAAACTGATTCGCTTTAGTACCAGATTTAGCCGAATCAAATAGACGAATTTCACCAGCTAGAATAGCATAGGCTGACGCAATATCCTTGTTATACTGCAACTGAGCAATATCATCATTAGCAATGGCATTCTTCAGAAATGGAGCTAAAAATGGCGTATTATTAAATGTGCTAGGATTCCACTTAAATACCCATGCACCATCACTAGGTGATGTTTGCGTCCACATAGCATATGCTCCATTGCGTCTATTTAGTGGGTTTGTAGGGCGATAATTTTTGAACGCTTCTTCCTCAGAGCCAAATACGCGCTGATAATATTTCTTAAATGCTGGGTCAAACCCATTGATGTCTACACCAGCTTGCAGGAAATAGCTCATGTCAAAATCAAACAACATGCCCTTTTCCCAATATCCAGTAAGTAGACATCTATCTTGTGGCAAAATCTGTAGGGCGAATTTCATTCCTTTGTTGCCCCACTTCGTCTTTCTGAACCAAGTGAAATATGTTTCATGCGTCACAATCTGTGCTATAACTTTACCAAATTCGGCCTTATAATCAAATTTGTTCAAAAAATCATATACGCGCCGCTTATCCTCTTGGTATGCGCTTGATTCATAATCACTCTGAGTAAAAGCATTGATACAAACAGGCTGTAGATCAAATGATAGAGCGTTACAATATGCTTGTAGAGTTCTGGCAAATATCATGTCCCAGAATTTCATATATTCCATATAGCCCTGAATTTGCTCTGAATTTTCCTTATATTCAGCAAGAGCCTTGCGGATTTTATCAGAGCTTGGGGTTTCTGGATTGTTGTTCAAACTCTGCAATAGTTGATTACTCAACATTGGTGACCAAAAGCCAAACTGGTCATAAGCATATAACGCCTGTGCAAACTCTGTTACAGCTTGAGCCTGTTCAAATGTTACTAGCGGTTCTGCCAAATTTCGCCCTCCTTTCTTTGTTTTATTGTTTATATATTAGAGCAGTTAGATTATGGACTTCATTAACGTATGCCAAAGTTCATTGAGCTACTTATCCTCCCTATCCGCTCGTTTTATATTTTTGAGTGTTTTTATTTTCAGCTTTTGATTAAGCCTAAGTTGGAACTTGGATTCCACACAACCCTCATAGTACCTCCACGGCAACACACCAACATAGCCACCGCTTCATAGACAAGTCATATCACCAAACAAGCTGGATGGAATCTATATCAAACTCATCTTCTTGCAACTGTTGTTGCCATGCGTTCTCAATCAAATCAATAATATAGTTGCCATACATGATAGTTACAATCCTATCCTTTGTTCCTGTGCGCGGTTCTTCTAGTTTGATTTTATCCTGCTTAATAACCGTTTTCAGATTAACAGCCTCTATAACCATCATATCAGTTTGACCATACGGCTCAAGCTGATTAGCTAATTCTTCAGCAGTATATTGATAATATTCACCGCTATCTGTTAGCTCATTCTGATAATCCTGCATAGAAATAAGGAATTTCATATTGTTGGTTTCAAGCTGTTTGCGCAATGACAACCAACCGGTGCTGTTTAATTCCGGTGTCGCAATAACAGGTATTAAGCAAGACACTGCGTTTTTATCAACTGTTCTACTATGGTAATCATCAACTTTTGCTTGAGATACTACTTGGTATTTATCAGCAAGCCCAAATCCACGAGAATCCCATCTTGAGCCTAAATCTGGATGTAACAATGGTTCTGTCAAATGGTTGAATATAACTTCTCCACCACTTCTTCCATCGAATGCGGCATAATCAGCGTTATAGACCCACCATAAATATCTAAATCTATCAGACGCGCCTATTGTATCAGAAGCATCATGCCCCTCTATATAGTCAACGTGTCGTTCAAATCTATTCTTTTTGCTATTCCAATGCGCCGACATTAACGTTATAATAGTATTATCGTTCTTTGTGCAACCAGTAGTGTTCGCAAAAGCAATATCCATGACTACTAGCCGTATCTCGTCCTCTTTCTTTTCTGGGAAATCAGGTTGTTCACCAGCAAAGAATTGTAATGCAGTAGGTGGACGGAAACAGCGCTCAATGATTTGATTTTCCTTGAATGACTTTAAATTAAAGAACGCATCATCGCCCTCTGAAATCATCTCGTTCAAATCTTCCATTCTAAAGTCCATTTCGCCACCAGCCCTGCCATTCCAATAATCAGCCCATGTCTTAAAGCCATTATCAATAGCCATAAATATATCACCAGCAAAAATATTACATCTTACTTTATTATCTGTAAATATACGAGTAAATGTCTTTTTGAACAATAGCCAGAACCACTCAAACTTATATCTGGCAGATGTGATATAGATATGCTGGCATTCCTCTTTCCAACGAGGATTATTACCATATACAGGATTACTCAAATATTTGGCTTGTCTTGGGTGTGCCATCTTCTCAAAGACGGAATCGACCATACCTTTTTTGAGCAAACGAGCTTCTTCGTATGTAAGAATTGTTGCTTTCGGGCCACGGGAGCTATCTTGACATGGTAATACACGCAAAGTCGAGCCGTTAAGTTTGTTCTCTATTCTATAGCCGTCCTCTGGCTTAGTAATAACCAAATATTCATGTTCGTACATATATAAGAGATAAGGAGATAATTTTTTAATCAACTCATCTCTTATTTTATCTTCAACCATCTTATTTGCCTGTGCAACAGTTGATGATGTAATAATAGCCTCTGTGTAAGGATAAAGATTCATCTTTACAATGTTGCCTAAACCTACAATAAAGGTTTTGGATAAGCCACGAGAACATATTGCAAAAAATACATCTGATATTCCCATCAGATATATCATCATCATCTGAAAGGGGCGCAACTTGATGCCAAGAACTAAATCAACATATATATGCCAATTTCGGCGTAACTAGAATAAAGTCAGCCACTCTATAACATTTTCCTCTTTCTGAGCATCTTTCATTGCGTTTTCTTTTGCTTTTGCCGTAATTAGGTGGTTTCCAAGGAACTTGCGTCTCAAGCCCCCCATCTGACTTTTCATTCTATATCACCACCCATCATCGCTTTTTGATCTGAGGGTAAATCTGGATATTCGCGCGTCCCCCCAACCAGATTTCTACAACATCTCAAAATATCTTTCCAGGTCGGCTCAAACCCACTAAAATCCTTATACTTATTCAAATCCTCACATTCACACGGTTTTGTATTCTCAATATTCCATCCCATGCGTTCTATAAATTTTTCAGTATCGCTCTGCTTGTTTTCCTTAAATTGGTCTAGTTTTAGTACCTTCATCAATTTCAGAATTTCATCACCAGCGTCTTTATCTGTAGGGTCTTTGAATTTGCGTAGATTTGCTTGACACAGATTTCTATATGTCATCTCTTTAGCCGTGTCCATATCAAGGATTTCTTCAGTGTATCGTTCAAAAATATCATCAAGCCACTGGTATTCCCATTCTTCATAATCAACGCCCCACTGACGATTCCATCTTGCTTTTAGCGCCACCTCATCAGTTTCGCCCTTAGCTACATCTCCCAAATCCTTGAAATTAGACAACTCCATATCACTATCCCACACTCCTGTTAATTTATCAGGCGATGTAGACAAATATGTGTGATACAACATAAATAGGCTAGGCTTTTTGCCTTTAGCCGCTTTTTCCAGTGTATCAAGACAAGCAGTATATTCAGCGCGTCTCATAGGAATACCAGTCTGCATACAGGTTGACCATAATGCCGCGCCTTGGTCTTTAGTAGATTCAAGAGCTTGTTTATATAGCTCAGTCACACATGATTTACATGGTTTAATATATTCGCCCGTTTTGATTGGGCTTTTATAGAATTGGCTATCTTGCTTTTCTTTGCCACAATATAGGCAAAACATATTCTCATTCCTTTCCGTTCCGTTTATTTTTCTATAAATATGACGAAGCGGCCAAGATTGCTCTCAGCCGCTTCGTATTTGTTAATATTAAATTGTCAAAGTTCATACTGTGATACCGTATTCCTACGGGCTTACGGCGTTTCGCCTTTAGTTAAACAACAGTTCCCATTGAGTTGGGCTTATTGTAGATATGAGCCGATTGGCTCTGTCACCTCCTTCTTAATTATGCTTCGGATAAACCAGTGGATAATTCAAGATAGTAGTGACCTCCTTTCGGATATTCATAGCCGCCAATGAGTAGTAGCGACAGGTAGTTACAGTATATACCTAGATACAAACATTTCGTTAAAGCTCCATTTATAAAGCGCCATCGGGCATCTAGCGCCACTCACTGTTATGTTTTATATGGTGCAATGGGTCTTAGATGCCATCACATCTCGCCTTTGCATCGTTCTAATGGAAATGCGGTTTTCATTTGTTGTCATATGGTATACCGCAAACCTTCGATTAACGTCCACATATTACTCAAAGACAACCGAGCCATATGCTTCATACGCTCGTATAACACACCTGTTGCTATACGCCTATCGTCAAGGATAGGATCTTGCAAGAACCGCTATACACGGCTCTGGAAACTCCTTGTACGCATGGTACATGAGATATATTCAACTCTACTAAGTGGGTTAATCGCCCCACAAGCATGATTAACACAGCCATAGCTATCACCTAACAGAGAATGAATCAATTCAAAATATATTTCTTAGTCCACGTCTTTTGCCCATCTTCAAACAGCATAAGCAATGCACCAGCTCTTGACAACTTGCGGCATTTCTTACTATAATCGTCAATACCAACAATAGAGGAACATTTAATAACCTCTTTCTCTGTATTCAATCCAATACCAACTGACTGTTGTTCAAGATGATGAAAATGCCCAAGAAGCAAAATGTCAATGTCAATCTGATGATAATCCTCAAAGAACGCAATCTCTCTAGTTACGTCCTTTGTATCATCACCATGATATGCTAGAATATTCACGCCTTGAATTGTCTTAAACCCACACTCTGCATATGGCGCAACCTCGATGTTTGGATTATCCTTGAGGCGCAACCGAACAATCTGCGTGATGATCTTGGCGATATTGTCTTCTGGCAGGTCACCCTTCTTCATGTTTAGTGAGCGGATAGCCGAATGATTACCGCCAACTGCAATATACTCAATCGGTACTTGTAAACGTTCACTCAGCTCAACTAGCCATTGACTGATATACTCAGCATATTCCATGGAACAATCTACAATTCCAGCCTTGAGCTTCATAAGGTCTGACATATGTAATATCCCCTGAATGGAATCTCCGAGGTCGAACACAACCAAACGGCTGAACGACGATACTGAATATGCGTCATCTTCAATACTATTCATCAGCTTTTCCATTCTCGCCTTGAATACATCTGGATTATACACATTGACCTTCTCACCAAATAATGAATCCATATCAATCATTGTACCATAATGCTCATCGCCAATACACAACACGCCGACTTGTTCTTTGATTGGATCTGGCTCAAATTTGCGGCTAAACTTGATTGGCTCAAGCCGATTGATAGCTGCAACGATTTCTTCGTTGAGCATATCATGTCGCGCCACTTCGCGCTTATTTGCCGCATACTCAAGATTTTCTGTGCGCAGTTTAAGACGTTCTTTCTCTAATTCCTGTTTAGCCTCTTTAAGCTGTGATAGAATCTCAGCGTCCTTTTCATCCGATTCATAATCATCTGCGCCATTTAGCATATTGCGGACAAATACAGCGCAACGACGTAAATATTCCTCTGACCAAACGCCCCTATAATCTTCACCAAGACAACGCGCCGTCCATTCTTGCAAGTCAATCAACTTGCTATCCAATAGCTCAGTTGCTTGTCGTATCTTCTGTAGATTCATTCAATTTCTGTTCCTTTTCCTTCTTTTTCCGTTCATAATCTTCTTTTTTCTTGTTGATTACATTGATAAAATCATCATAGCTCTGTTGCTTTGCTTGCTCAATGCGGTCATCTTGCATTTGCTTCAATGTTCGTTTTGCCGTTCGTTCCATTTCAGCCTGAGTTATCAGTTTGAGATCATTTGGTGTCAACTTACGCTCACGAACACGCTTGCGATATCTTTTTGTAACCCCTCGTCCATTGACGTTATTGATGAAATCATCATTGCTTTTATATGTAATTTTGAACCACGCCGGGATTGTTCTCTCTACGAGCTCGCCATTATCATCTTTTGCCATTCCAGTCCAAGACGGCACTTCTTTTAACTCAAATGTTCCAACTCCGGGCATTTGACATCTTCCATCAAAATGCAACATATGGACAATAGTATCGACACATGCTTGCCAATATTTTTTTACTGTCTCTGGTTTAGATTCAAGCAAACTAGCCGCATATTCATAAAATTGCTGATTCAACTTATTATGTTCAGCCATCTTCTTCTTCCTTCATAAACTTGGGATTATCAGGATAATTCTCCAATACCCAAGCATCATATTCCTCTTTGGTTGCGCCTTTCCCATACAACGTACCAGCTTTTACATAACTCGCCATATGTTTCTCAGCCTTAAATTCTAATCGATAATAGCCCTGTCTGTCTGGATAGTACATACGCCGCTTTTGAAAGCCATTCCAATATTCACCAGCTGGACGAGGGGGATAATCGCGGAATGTAATAACACCAATATCTGGCAATGAATATTCCACGCCATGCTGTAGTGTCTCGCGGATGATATCGTGATAGTTTCTTAACACTAACTCAATAATCTTAGAATCAACGCCTGTACGCCGTCGTAGCTCTTTACTCATGTCGGCTTTGCCTAGCCGAGGATATTTGTTTTTATGCAATTATATCGTTCCTTTCCCTATTAGTCTACCACAATATATTGTGGCTAGTTCATTTTATCCATATATTTTCTACTGTTTTAACATATCCCCCGTGCGGACAGGTGGGGCTTCACGTGATTCAGTACGCCGCTGATTATCTGCCTTCTTGTAACATTCCTCTGAGCAGTAATGTTGACATACATCTCGCGGCTTAAACCGCTTGCCACAAATGGGGCAGATTGGATTAAGTTGCGCCGTATTGATTCTCAAATTCTCTACAATCGTCCAACCAAAACAAGCCCACAACATTTTCTTATTGCTTGATTTTTTGACAGTATATAGATAAGCCACCAAGCTATTTACCACAACATCTAGCGGCTCGTTGCTATATTCCACTATATCTTGTGCAATGCGGCGATATTTATATAAATCGTCTTCATTGATATGCGGGTCATCGCCATAGTCAAATCGGCGCTGATTCCATATCCACCAATTATACCTCTCTATGATTGGGGAATTTTCTCTAGTTGTATAATCAACTGATTTATTTATCAACATCGTCCAGTCGAATTTCCCAATCTTGTTATTATAGCGAATTCGGGAAGTAGGGATTTTAGCCGATATACGATTCATCGTGGAATTGTTTGGAGGCTCTACTTGTGTATCTGGGTCTTTGTCTTTAGCATAGATGAAAAAGTTGGGTAATTTTGATTTAGTATATTTTTTAATAATATCAGCAATTTCTTTTGGAGGTTCACTTTTCCACAACGTTTTCGCAAAATCAATAATTTGATTGTTCTTCATTGTGAGCCAAGCAATAACTCTAATTTGCTCCTCAGTCATTTTACCGCCATTGGCGTTTTTTACCTTCGATATAGAGTTACTTATCGGGCCAATCGACCCACCTGTATATGCGGTGCTTACGCCTTCATACAATCTATCCGCATCAATAATACCCCCACGAGCCTTTTTTAAGTCATATGACAACGGCACAATTCCTTGCATATTACGCTTCGCTACGGTTGTTAGTGTTCTATCTTTTACAACCAAACTAATATCCCCATCAAAATCTTGCTGCAATATACGGCTAATCATATCGTGACAACTGAAGTAAACGCATTTTGTTCCACCTAACCATTGATCGGTTAGTTCATTCCGCTTGTTGATTCTAACTGCGTGTTCTTGATACAAATGTGGACTTCTCAGACAATCAAGCTCGTCACCATCTTTGAATTGATTGGTGTAAACCTCTCCGTTCTCAAGTATGCCGATTGGGAATTGCTCACCTTTGAACAACCACTCACAAAATGCCACAGGGTCAGGAGAAATAAACAGATATTTACCGTTAATTCTCAATCTGCCGCCTCTTGCTTGCTTTACCAAGCTTTTTTTTGTTTGTTTCAACAACTCCCGGTTATACGCATCTTTGAATAATTCTGGATATATTGTCAACGCTTCTTGCATGGCTGATTTTGTTTGATTGTATTCAGTCGCGCCTAATAGTCTCATAGTAGTTTGATAGTCTCTCCCGACGCTATCAATTTCATCTGCTGTCTTGGCAATAAGCCGCTCAATCTCATTGTCTGTCATATCACTTAAAGATTGAAGCATCTGATAATTGATTCGCGCTTTTGGTATATAATCTTCCTCAACTTTGCAACAACCAAAGTAACAACCATAACTTTTGAAATTAGACTTGTAACACAACCAAGATGGATAAAACTTATACAGCTTGAACATTGACTTCGTTAGGATATACTGAATATCATCCTCAAGAATCTTCCATTCTTTACCATATATATCAGTTACAGCCCAATCGTCAGCGGTGAAATATTCTTTGAGCCATCCTCTAAAGTCGAAATAAGATACCAATCCTTTTATCCACGGCGCTCGAACAATTTGTGTCTTAAATCCGGGCTTACAACACATACCCCAGCCATCTGTCTCAGCTATAATCGTCTCAGACGTTTTTCGCGTAATGCTGTAATCTGTACAATCAATAAAATCTGATTCAGCTATAACCGGCATTTCAAAATCATCAACTACAATACAGCGATCTATATCAAAGTTCTCAATTCTGTCGGTTGCAGACGCCATAAGACTCTTATAACTCAATAGCTTGTTTTCATTCATGCCGCCCAGCGCATTGATTGAATCAATGGTCAGTCCGCACATAAGAGTTTGCTCAACAGCTAAATAATCTTTTTCGCAAACGGCCATAAATCGCTTTGTGCGTATCATGCCCGCTCCACATGAATAGAAAATGTAATGTTCACCATTGTAATTAAACCCGTTGTGAATAATGCTGTTTAGCACTTCAAAAAAGAACACATTGACAATGATGATTTTGTCACTTCGCTCAAATGTCTTAATGCCAAGACTACGAGTCAATTCAGAGCAGAACAGGTTGATAATTGTCTTGTCTGTTACCGCATCTGGATTGAGTTCTCTTGTAATATTATCCTCAAGCGATTTTCTCAGCAACTCAACAAGTTCATCTTTATGCTTCTTGATAACACGGTTAATTGATGAAACGCGCCATTTTCGATTTTGACCATCCTTCTCGCGCATTCTCAAGGCATATAGCTTGACAAGTCGATTATGTATTGCTTGTTCCTTCGGCGTATAAAAAGCATCTGTTGCTACAGAAGGTATATAACAGAACTCTGTCAATGGCACTTAATCAATCACCTCTAATTCATTCTCTGAACTACCATATATCCAAAGCGCCCAATCACGCTCAGTTGGCTCATATTCATCATCCCATACTTCTGGCTCTATATCTTCTGATACATACCAGTTATAGCTCATTTCGCTCCACAATTTCTTACCACCTCCTTGAGCTTAATGCTATTATATCATATAATTGATTATTTGTCAATACTAAAATTTCTACTTGACAAAAATTGATTGATGTGATATAATCTCTTATAAATTATAAATATATTATACCATATATTACAGTATTTGTCAATAGTTAATTTATTCATAATTTATTAACATATAATTCATAATACTGTAATATTTATATGATATAATATCTAGTATATATAATTACAATTTAACTATTATCTACTCATAAATTCGTAGATAATAGTTAAATTGATGTGAAAAATCAATTTATCAAAAATTATATTTGACAAGTGCAAAATGATGTGATATAATCATTGTATGAGGTGAGATAAATGAAAATGAATTGTATGTATTGCACAAAAGGATACCATTTGCCACTGCAAAGCGAATATAGCGGCATAGAAGCTGGATTTATCAACGACAATGGATTGCTTCGTATTCGAGCATTTGACGAAAATGATGACTTACAAACTCAAGATATTGTCAGTTTGAATTATTGCCCAATGTGCGGAAGGAAATTACGTAATGCCAAGAACAAAGAAAATTAACGCAGTAGTGCAATATGGCGATACTGGCTGGATTATCAATGATTGCGGCAATGGACAATTCGAGCTATATAATATCAACACAAAGCAGATTTTAGCAAAGAGCAATAATCCACTAGATTTTGATAAGCATATAGACAAGATTTTTGGCAAGGAGGCGGCTAGACGTGTTCGAGATTTTCAAGCTAAACAAGAAGAAGAAAGCGCTTGAAGAGCAGATTTCTCAACTCAAAGCAGATATTTCTAGTATGCAAACAGAGATTGATAACTATGACGAACATCGGCAAATTGCGGCACATCAATATGAAAACACCATGCGATCTGCAAAAGCGGCTCAGTCTATCCTTGATGCGTTAAATGGTAAAATTCATGCCATTGAAGAAATGCAGGATTATAATATCCCGTATTATCAAGATTCGTTAGATGAGCTTGAGCATAAGCGCTATGAGCTACAAAGCAAAATTGAATCAGCTGTGAATACTGGATTGTATCGCATTGAGCAAGTATATACGCTCAATGACTCTACTAGGCGCGGCAAAGAAATGCAGGACGTGTATGGGCGCGGATTGATTTACAGTTGCAACGCATATATTGACAGCAAAGAAAAATCTGTGACAACCGGCAATATTGCTAAAAGCAAAGAATTGATTAAAAATAAATTTAATTCTTATCAGTCTAAAGCAAATAAAGTCGGATTGGCGCTTAATGCTGAATATGTGAAGGCACGGCTTGATATGCTTGATATTAGCTTAGCTATCAAGGTCAAGCAGAAAGAAGAAAAGACGCGAATCCGTGAAGAAAAGCGCAGATTGAGAGAACAAGAACAGTTACTTGCTGAGGCTGAGCGTGAAAAAGCAGAACTTCAGAAAGAGCGCAGAATGTATGAACAATCTTTCCGAAAGACACTCAATGCTGAAGAACGTGCTAAATTTGAAGCAACGCTTAAAGCAATCGATAAGCGTATTGCAGATATTGATTACCGTGTTAATAATGCAAAGGCTGGATATCTGTACATTGCTGCAACGCCAGCCATGCCAAATTGCTGCAAGCTGGGCGTAACACGTCGCCTTCAGCCCTTGCGTAGAATTTCCGAATTGTCATCGGCATCAGTCCCATTTCCATTCGTTTGCTATGGGCTTGTATTTGATGATGACGTGTTTGACCTTGAGACGCGCATCCATGATTATTTTGACGATAAGCGAGTTAATAAGGAAAATAAACATAAAGAATTTTTCTATGTGAGTCCCAAAGAAGCTATTGATGTACTGCGTAATGAATTTCATGTAGATGTTCATTTTGTAGATGAAGATTGTGATGAAAATAAGGAGGATTGCGCTGATGAAGGTTAAATTCAAAGGAAAATATGATAACGATATTTATACTGTTTATAATGTGCGGGATAATAAGGCTGGTTATCCACATTTCTTAATCTATGTAGCTAAAGAATGGCGATATATCAGCGCAAAGAATTTTACACCAGTTAAGGAGGATGAATAAAATGATTATCTATACTTGCCCTAAATGTGGTGGTGACATTTACCATAATTATATTTCGCCTATTGATATATGGGCTTGCCTAGATTGTGACTGGAAGTATGAAGTGCCAGATAAACTTGAATATCGCCCATTCGAGCAAATTAAAATTAAATCAGATGAAGATTGGACACTATATGAAGCGCTTGATAATGTAATGGTAAATGGATAAGGAGGATGAATAAATATGACAAGAAAAGAAAAAGTTAATGTACTCGAATGGTATTGTGATTATTGTGGCAATACTTGTGATACGTGTGAATTAAAAAATATGTACGATAAAGAAACGGATGGATTTACAGACAGCTATTCTTGTGCATTTGATGGAATGGACGATAAAATGCTTGATAAAATCTATAATTGGTATAAAGAGCTTGACCCAGCAGCTTGTGAAAATGCAGAAACTAAACGTTATGACAAAGAGCCAGATGCCATTAAGTTGCATATTGAACCAAAGGTGGCGCAACATTATGCAATCTGCCAGAAGCTCAATCAAGTATATAAAGCAAAGAACCATGATTATGGAGATTCGTTTGGTGATACATACAAAAAGCTTGGCATCATCAGTGCTGTGACTCGGCTTAGTGATAAGATAAATCGACTCATGTCGCTTGCTGTATCGCATGATGCTCAGGTCAAAGACGAAAAGATTGAGGATACATTGCTTGATATGGCTAATTATGCTATTATGACGTTGATTGAATTAGGATATGAGGTGGACAAATAATGGCTGTTTATATCAAACTTGAGGATGCAGTTGAAGCGTTTAAGAAAGCCGAAGCAGATGATATTGAGAGGTATGGATGCTGGATTATTGATTGTTTCCCAGCAGAAAGAGCTATTGATATTATCTGTAAATGTCATAAATATTTAATGAAAGGTGAAGTATAGAATGACTAATAGTGAATGGTTGCTTAACCAATCTAAAGAAGAAATTATTATAAATATGTCAAAGCCATGTCCTCATCATCATTGTCCCGACATTCTCAAATCATGTATGGAATGTTGGATTGATTGGCTTAATGAGGAACATAAAGAACCAAATGAACCAGAGAACTAAGCGCGGCATTGAATCAGCTTGTAGAGCCAGCAAAGAATCTGAATTCCCCAGATATCATCTTGGCGCAGCTCTATACTATAAGGGTGTACTGCTTGCTACAGGATGCAATAGCACAAAAACAAGCCCATTGCAGAAGCGGCTTAATGCAGAGCGCGAATTTGACCCTAACCAGAGCGGCGTAGTAAATTCGCTTCATGCTGAAATCAGGGCATTGAGCAAAGTAAAATATCTGGATATTGATTTTAGTAAATCGACACTATATGTATATCGTGAGTATGCAAATGGAAATAAAGCAATGGCGCGTCCATGTCCCGCTTGTATGAAATATATAAAAGAATTGGGGATTAAGCATATTTGCTATAGTACAGCTGATGGAATTGCTGAAGAAAGGATTGATTAAATGGGAACTGATATTAACATGATTGCCGAGGTGCGGCGTAATGGTGTATGGGAGCTATCAACTGCTAAAGTTTTTAAGAATCCACGGTATGACCCAGCTTCAGATAAGAAATGGGCTATGGAAGAATATATGAGCAAACCTGATGATAGCAGAAATTATGGCCTGTTTGCTATTCTTGCAGGAGTTAGAAATGGTGAGGGGTTTGCTGGTTGTAGAATCGGTGAACGGTTCAAGCCGATTGCTAAACTAAAGGGCTATCCTGATGATATGTCTAAAAACGACGTGTTGCTTGGCGATGAATATAGCTACGGTTCTTGGCTCACACTAAAAGAGTTGCACGAATATGATTGGGAACAGCTGCATAGAAAATATGGCTATGTTGATGAAGTTACATATCGTGATTATATCATGAAGGGCGAACAACCAAATTGTTATAGTGGTTATGCTAACGGATGCAATATTGTCAAATTGACCGAGCCAGAAATGGTTGATTTAATCAATGGAGAATATCCAAGAGACAAATCAAAGCGATATTATACTGCTTGTTATTTTGCGCCAATCACATATAGAGAATGCGCATCTTGGTTCTATGATGAAACGATGGAAGGGTTGAGGCGACTTATTCCAGAAGGTGGTACAGAAGATGATGTGCGCATTGTATTTGAATTTGATTGCTGAAAGGATTGATTAAATGAGATATATCACTCAAGATTATATAGAAATCAAGCCAATCGAATGTGCTGGATGTGATTATTATCAAATTGGCACAGATGCGTGGAATATCGTGGTTGGACTTGGTGGATTGGTTAATATGGTAAATCAAGCCAATAAAATTATTGAAGATTACATGAATAAACTTGAGGCGGAGGATTAAAAAGAATGGCAACAAAACGAGTATGTGACCGCTGCGGGGCGGAGATAAGCCCCACAAGCTCTGCGACGTATGTAAACGTACGAAGCGCGTTCCATGAGGAATCACCTGATATTGAGCTTTGCTGTTCGTGCGCGATGCAAATCAGAGAATGGCTTAAGCCACGTGTAGAGGAGAGCAAGAAGAATGACTAAACTAAAGCCGTGCCCGTTCTGTGGTGGTAAAGTTAGTATTATTCTGTGTGATGACGAAGGGAATCTGCATGATGAATCATATAGAGAACATCCCTATAGTGGACTTGGCTTTATGCTTCATCACGGTCATGAGGAAAATCCGGGATGTCCGATTGCAAGCTATGAGTGTGATGGCGGGATTTTAGGTGGTGTATATATTTACGACACAGAAGAACAAGCTGCTGAAGCATGGAACAAGAGAGATGAAAATTATGATGAAGGTGCATTTTGGTAATATGGTAAGTTGATATGCATCAATTATTGAAGCATGGAATAGGAGGGCTGATAATGATTTGGCATTATCCAACGCTTAAAGATGATGGGTGGCATCCATCTAAAGATGAAGCGTGGCCTGTTGGTGGAGCATATCATATTTTACCAATGAAAGAAACCCCAAATAGCTTGTATGCATATAACGATGATGATTTTATTGTCGCTTATTACAACAATCTATTAGAATGTTGGGAAACAGAGAGTTGTATGGATTATATTCAGTGGGAAGATGTGAAACGCTGGTGTGTGCTCACAGACAGAGAAGGTAATCCAGTAAAAGATATGGAGGGTTGATAATGCGGCTAATTGATGCTGATTGGGTACTTGAGCATACCAAACCGTATGAATTATCAGACGAAGATTGGAGCGTAACTGGCGGTACGGCAATTCGGCTTATTCATAATGCTATTGACCAAGCACCAACTATTGATGCAGTTCCAGTAGTGCGGTGTAAGGATTGTGAACATTTCAGAACGAATGATGAAAATGTACCATATTGTCTTAATCCATTTGGATTAGACGACCCTGAACCAAATGGATTCTGCAATTATGGGAGGGAGAAAGATGTGGAATAAATTTAAGCATTGGCTGATTAGAAAATTGGGTGGTTATGTTGCGCCATGTATTAAATGCAATGAATATAAAAAGACGCTGTTGCAAGTAGATAGACACGCTGAAAAGCTGGTTGGTCTGGTAGACATAAATGCGCATCCTTGGTTTGACAATGCGCCAGAAGAAAAACGAATTGAGATTGGTAAGATTTATGTTATTGAACAAATGAGAAAATTGCTAATTGACAATGACTATATTAAGTATGAATATGGAGATGATGGAATTTTGTGCGGAACATTGATGGTGGTGAAACAGCCATGAAAATTATAATGAATGCAAACGAAGTATCAGTATGCGATGGATGCTCAAATTGGCGCATCTGCAAATTTAGTGAAGATGTGAAACGAGCTGAAACAGAATATAGGCAACTAAGAGAAAGTGCGAATTGGCCTGAATGTGTAGAAACGACGCTAGGATGTAAATATAAGCAGTATGTGACAAATTGGAGTAGTGCTGAACTTTGCACTGGTCAAAAATACGAGTATGATGGATTAACATATGTGCCCACAGGTGATCCGCCATTTATTTATAATGAAGGCTTAGATTGTAATACAACTGAATAAAATGAAATCTGCCCCAAGACCCTATATATGTAGGGAATAAATTGGGGCAGATTTTTTATTGTTTTTCACTAGCAACTAAATCCTTGAGCTTGTCGCTCTGCTTATTGCTCATATTGATGTCAACAAATTCGCGCCGCTGTTTGCCTGTAATACAACTAAGCTGGCTAGTTTGAATAATCTTGGTACACGCCTCTTTATTGATTTTCTCAAAGCTGGGATAATGCTCATAGACATCTAATAGCCGATTAGCTATCCATTCCTTTGTTGCTGGCTTAATGATATAGACTTCTTTGATTTTAACATATTCGCCACTAAATGCCTCTTGAGTTAATTGAGCAAGCCGCGCCTCAAATGCCTTATATTGATCTGCTGACACGTATGGTTTATAGACCCTATTATCTATGACCTTGCCCCAATTTGGCGGCATTATCTCATTGACGGCTTTTGAATAGATGGATAGGCAGGTTTGATGATCCGGGCTATCTTCTGGTACATCGTATGTTTCGAGCCATGTTTCTTTTGTTTCAAGGTTGCTCCGTTGCTTATAGAGCCGATAGCCTCTATTCAGATCAATGACATATCGGTTCTTCATTGTCAGCAATTTGCGCCTAGTCCATTGAGCAAGAATATTATATACCACGCCATTAACCAAACTCATATAGCCATAATGCTCTGAATTTTCTACGGCTTGACTATATGTATAGCTGAAATTATCATTGACCTCTTGGAACATTCTGAGCAAATTGCTGGTTGACGCATATATGGTGGCGCAGTTGGTCTTTAGAAATATTTGATAAAGGGCGGCTTCAAATGCGGCTTGATATGAATCTTTATCTAGTTCATTGATAAGGGCATCAGCTTCAGGATAGACCTCTTGGACAATATAGCGAGTTGGATGTTCTAGAGTATCTAGCTGACAGTAGTTACGGATTTTATCTAGCTGAGAAATCTTAGTGTTGCCAGATTTGATTGGGATGTCTAATGCGCGGCATAATTCTGGATATTTCAATTCGCGCCCCTCTATTTTGATAAGAGCATCAATTAACTTATTGTCTTCGTTTGATGGTAGATATTTTGGTTTGCTTGTCATATTTTCTTCCTTTCTATTTTTGTACATTGATGTAAAATTTTTGTACATTGCGTGACACTATAATAATACTAACGTATTATATTAGTATCATCGATTGTACAACTTTTTTATCATCATCTAATTATACCATATTCTAATCATCTATTTGTTAACAAATTGTAAATTATTACGATAGTGTATGGGGGAAATTTTTGATATTGATAAGAAAAAATAAAAATCCACCTCAATCCATTACATGCTCTGTGATTTATTATTACTTGTGATAATATGTATCTGATTACAGGCTATGTGATTTGTTAAAATCTATGTGATATTACAGGGTCTATGATTTGTTGTGCTAAATGCCATTTTCATCCATTTCTACCATTTTCATCCATAACCATGCCCCGTCCTGGAAAATACTGCTAATAGTAAAAACACCTGAAAATAGCACTTTGTGGACGTATCGCCTTATTTTACCTGTATTTGTTGGATTTCCAACAAGTTTACATTTGTGGACTAAAATCGATTGATCGGAAATTGATAAATCAATAGTCTAAAATCGATATGTAGCATATTGCGCATTACATGTATTGCATTTTTTGGTAAACACTATTTACTCACTCAGTAAATCTCATTTACTACCATTTACCCAATTATCCATATTATGCTAACCAATATAATGCATGATACCATTTAATACACTACACAAGATATCATATTCAATACTATTATATCAATATTCAAATACTGTTACCACTATGCAACGCATTGTAACTATATTGTAACTATTATAATCAGTATAATATATAGATATAATCTATAGATAAAAACATACAATAATCAATATCAATATAAACATACTGATTTGATAATAAGAATCATTCCTAACAATATACATATGAATAATCATGCAATATATACATATCATAACTATACCATAATACATACAATTTTAGTATATTCTAACTTTCTGAGTGTATATCATAGCTATTTACTATTAAAGCAATGAATAATCAAACTGTATAGAATATGTATAATAGAATAAAATGATCAGGCATATAAAAAATACGTCTCGACCTAAAAACGGCGCTACGGGGCTTCTGGCGCCTCTCAGCGGTATTGCAGACTTTTGCTGTTGTCCAGCTATTACATACTATAATATATATAATATCTATTTCGTCAATATGTATAAAATCAGCTATACTTTTTTGTGCAATATTTTTATAATAGAGTTATTGACTTTTCCGGCGTTCTGATATATTATATAACCATGCAAGGGAGGTGAACAACTTGCAAACGCCATATAAAGGATTTCTGATTCAGGAATCCGAAAGCGTCTATTATATCCGAGACGCAAGCGGCGAGATCGTAGCAAAGACCGAAACCGAAAAGGCCGCGCGTGAATGGATAGACGAACACAAGTAAACAGGTAAGGCAATGCGGAAGAAGAAAAAACCTCCGCATTTGCTTTATTATTTTATCCTTTATTTATATTATACAAAATGACCTATAATTATTTATACATATTGTCAATAAAATAAACGTTGACTTTTGCCGCCGTTGGTGTATAATGCAGGTGATGAAAAAATAAAGGGCACGAAACGAAGGAGCAAAAAAAATGGCATATGCAAGATATCCGCAATTGCGCAACTATAAAAAGCGCTGCGAAATTGAGACAAAAATTGAAGCGCTCAAAAATCAGCGAAGCGCCTATGAAGAAGATAATGATACAAAATGGGATGCAGCTTTTAATCGCGGCGCCTCTGATGCAGAGTTGGACGATATCGAGGCCGCATATAACCAGTATGTCGATAGGATCAATGTAGAGATTGAGACGTTGCGCCGCATGCAAGTATTTTTGGAATATCCGCAAACAAAAAATATTTGGCTAGTTAAAGTTGTTAGCGGTTTTGGCGTTGGTGTGCATCATATTACTGCGCGGCAATATGATTGTATGGTGCAATATTGTGAAGAAGATACTAACGATCATTGTAATAATGTAGCATGTTGCAGAGTGGGTAACTATTTTTTGCAACTCGGCAATACTGCCTGTGGAAAATATGCTAAAATTGAAGCATTATAAATCCCTTGAAGGGTCTTTGCAAATTAAGACGAAACGCCTCCGGGCGTCGGGATAAAATACAAACAAAACAGGAGGAACAAAAAATGAAGTATGATTATCTGGAAGCAGTTACCAACGATGCGAAGAATGCAATTCTTAAAAACTATCATGACTGGCATTTTACAAATCGTGACGAACTGGAAGAAGTTGCTAACGATGAACTATGGATAAACGATAGCGTGACCGGAAACGGAAGCGGAAGCTACACTTGCAACGCATGGCAGGCAGAAGAAAATCTTTGCCATAATATGGACGAACTGGAAGAAGCTTGTAATGAGTTCGGGCAGGATATCGGCGAAGCAGTAAAGCAAGGCGTAGAATATTGTGACGTAACAATTAGATGCTATCTGCTATCTCAGGCAATCAGCGCCGCCATTGACGAACTGGAAAATGTTTACAATTTTTTACAATAATGGTATTCCATATGGTAAAACATGGGACGAAGTGGAAGCCGATATTATAGTATATTATATCGGCGGGTTTTACGTTAAAAGCGGAGCATATTAAGCATTTTCGCGCGGTTTTCTAGGTCGTTTTCCGTAAAAAAGCGGCATTCCATGAACATTTTTAGAATTTGGAGGATTTTAACAATGAAATTTTATCAAGTAAAGCGTGAAGCGGATAATAAAAAGCTTGACAAAAACTGGAATATTTTTGTTGGCGGTGAACTGTTTACAGAAAAAGAAATAGAAAAATATGGTAGACGTTGGGCGAACAGAAACAGAGTAAATCGTGGCGCTGAAATTGAATACACGCCAGCACTGAAAAAGAAATTTTTGGGAAATTTTATTGAACGAGAAATTCCTAAAAATAAAACATACTGGTTTTTTGGTGCGCGTTTTCCGTTCGAAGAATACAAAATGGAGGCGTAAATTATGAAAAGACGCAATCGCCGCTTAAATCCTATTTATTGGATTTTCCAGTATTTGGGCGGTCTAGTGACAATTTCCAGCTTGTTTTGGATTCCATATCTTGTCAATATGATTTTAGGGGGCTGAATTATGCATACTGCAAAATACTGGGATTCAAAATTGTACCAAATCCAAAAACTAGCAGATTCTATCAACTACCATATTGGCAGCATCAAGAAGCAAGCCTGCGCCCGTCGAAATTCTGCCACTTTTTTACAATGTTGTTGAGCGGGTGCAAAGTGTAAAAAATTGTAAATAATAGGGAGGATTTTACCATGGAAAGAAATAGAAAAATCCGTTGCTATGTCAATAATGAATATTGCTTTACTACAACAAAATTTCCAAATCAGAAGGCATTGAAAAATTATATAAGAAGCGTAAAACATATTGAAATTGCGTCAATTCCTATGAAATATGTAACGATTTACGACTATGATAAATTAACTTTTGAATACGTCTAACTAGGGGGAGATTTTACCATGACGAAAAAACAGATTAAACAGCTGGAAACGGTTGGAAGAAAACTGGAAAAATGCGGCGGAGATTGCCGCCATTGTGACAAGTGCCATATTTATACACGTTGGACGGAACGCGCCGGATATATGGCAGTCGGTTGTGACCTGCTCCCGTCTGAATTATATGATTATATTGCAAGTGTGCCGTCTCAGTTGCACGCTGCCGCCGTGGAGCTTGTCAAACTTGAATTATCTTAAAACGCCATAGCAAGCCCTACACGCCGCAAACATAAAAGACAAGTAAACATAGCCGGACGCGCTAAAAAGCCCGTATAGGGGCGCTGAGAGGCTGAGAAATGGAAGGAGTAAAATATTATGATGAAAACTACACAAAAAGCAATCCGCGAAACGTGCGTAACGGATATCACAAATTATAGCTTTGATCAAGCTAACGACTTGATGAATACACACACGCTGCGAACCGTTGCGATGTCCTATGGCGTATACGGCATGAACGGCGCGTTATTTGAAGATGAAAACGGAGAACTATATAAAATCACGACGCGGAACAGCACCTTGTTTCAAATGTACTAAAACAGAATCACGTTCTACAAGCCCGCTAGCGGTCTGTTGACGGGCTTTCTTTGCTTCCCTATGTTCCTATAGCTCCGGCATGGTTCGCGCCGTATATGTCCGCTAGAGCCGCCATAATGGCATTGTACAATATGCCCAAAATTGACGGCTATTTTTTTGTGCATTTTTTTCGTTGACATATGGCACACGATCTGCTATAATCAAAGTGACCTATGCGAGAGACATACGAGGAAAGGGAGGTCGACCATGAGTTAGAGACATCTAACTGAATTGCCAGCGGCTTCCAATTACCATATTTTACCAGCTACACTTTAGCCAAATAAAGCAATAAATCGATGAAAAAAATCCTCGCGTATATGTGACCTTACAATTTTTTACATTTTTTCCAGCAATATACGGTATATATAATGGCTCGGCGCGAAAAAATCGAGTCGAATTTTCTTATGTGCGCGTGTGCGGATTAGGTCAAGCGAATTTTCCCCAGTAATATGTGCCTATATATAATCGCGGCGGTGTGTCGTGGCTCAAGACAGGCGTGACGGCTCGAATTACCCATGGGTATATCTTGCATAGGGTGAATGCGAACGTGGCTCAAATCGGCACAGACGGCGCGACATGGTTATGATGGAATCTGCGCTCACAGCTTGTTTATTTTATATCGGAGCAATAAGCAAATGTTTGTCATGTTTATGCCGAACTCAGAACAACTGACAACCGCACATTATTTTATGATAGAAAAATGTGTGAGTGTGCAAAAATCTCCTACAGAAAATGTGATGCTGTGAGTGAATATTCATATGAAAAAATGTGAATGATGGTGACTTTGATGCTAATATAAATCATGATATGTGCATGAAAGTAATGTTTCTACGTATAGACGCAAAGTTGCGTATTGTCTATAAATACATCTATCTATATCATGCGTATTGTTATCTGCATCATTTATGTGCATGATGATGTAGATGTATCTGCATATGAATATGTATATAGATATTTATATATGCACGAGCTGAAAAATGAAGATTGATTTTCGAGATTGTAAATATGCGTGGAAATCGAAATTCTAAAATCGGAATTGATATTTACAATTCCAAAATGAAAATCAAAAATCGTACTTGACAAATAGAATCAAATGTGGTATATACATATATAGAGGTGTGAATTGAAAATCGAAAAAGGAGAATCGACGATGAAAAATGAAATTCGATATATGATTGCAGGAATTGGATTGGCCTTGGTTGGATTTGCTGCATGTGGCGGATTCGTCTATACACAGATTCAAGAATACAATTCAATGATGGAACAACGAGCCGTAGAATCTGAGCCGGTTGTCAAATGGATTAAATGTGAGCCGATTGAGACAACCAAAATTGAATATCAGAAAGATGATAATGTAGTCATTATGGAGACTATAGTGACAGAGCCGCAGATTGAAGAACAGGAATCAGAATCTGCTATTGTATATGAACCGCCATTTCATCTTACTGAATATGAGACATGGTTTGTTGAATGTGTGGTAGCTGGTGAGGCCGGTGGTGAGCCGTATGAAGGCAAGTTGGCTGTTGCTCAGTGCTATTTTAGTGCAATGCTCAAGGACGGTTTATCTGCCACAGAAGTAAAATTGGTATATGGATATAGTGGCTGGAATGAAAATTTGGATAAGCAAGATAGAAAAGCATATAATGAAGTTAAAAATGCTGTGATGGACGTGTTCTATGGCGGTAAATTTGTAACCGATAAGCCGATTCTATATTTTTATAATCCTGCATATGGCTATAGTGATTGGCATGAAGCTCAAAAATATTGGGGAAGTATCTCTAATCATAAATTTTTCTATCTGACTGAAGATGAAAATGCAGAATGGACAAAGATTCTATTGACAAAAGTAAATGAATATGGTATAATCGAACCGTGAAATCGAAAAGGAGGATTAAGATATGGTTAAATTAAAAGAACCGTATATGGTTTATGACGACGAAAAGGATGTTGTGCATATCTATGATGGAAAGGCAGAAGTAGTACGTATTGAGCATCCTCTAATCAATTTAGATTATCTCGCACAATCGCTTGGATGTGTTATTGAAAATAATGTTAGTATAACAAGCAATAGAGAAATTGTAAAAATTGCACCATCTGGTATTTGTGAAACATCAAAGCCCGTCGCAGAGGTTGACGGGAATCATATTGTGTGGTATAGATTTTCTGGTGAAGATTATAAAATCGCAGATGTGTTTATGGATAAGAATGGGGAATTTACTATGTTTGATGCTGGAGATACAGAAAGCAAAATGGTAGAGGTTGTATATTTTACAAGTAGAAAATCTGAATGTTATTTGCGTGATTGCTTGATTTATGAGGATACAGATGATGAAGGATATTGAAATCGTATATCTTGTATACGCACATCATTCAAATTACATATTTTTCAGAAGCGAATTAAATGAAGCAATGGAATTTGCTAAAGAAGAAAATGGATGTTTGGCAAGAATTGTAAGATTTGAAAATGGCGAAAAATCTATTTGTTGGTATGACTTTAAGTGTTTGTGTTGGAGTAATTGATGTATAAGTAGTTCTATTGTTGATTCTATGATGTTTGTGTGTAAAGATAATGAGTCGATTTGTCATATGATTAACAAAGTTAGTGCAATATATGGTGAATGGAAGAAATGGAAAAACAAAGATGTATGGCATATGGTTACCAAAAACAATGAATGGATATGGTTTGTAACTCCGAAAGTATTGTATCCAACAGATCAATTTAGAGGTTGGAGAGTAAAATTGTGTTTCATTCAGGACGAATGTTATACAAAAGAAATCAATGATATTTGTATTGTTCATATGCGTAACGTAATGGAAGGCGGCTTAACAGGTTGGATTGAGTCACAGATTTTTACACTTTATAAAAGTTGATGACTGAAATTTCAAAACTGATTGAAGAAGGAAAAAATATAGATGAAGAATAGCATGATTAGATTTTTGAAGCGCACATTGTGGATTTTTCTTGTAATAATTTTAGCCACTCTTGCATTTGTGACACTAGCTTTTGGCGTGACTCTACTCGAAAATGGTAATTAGCTTGGATTGATTATGTTACCAATTATTGCAATCATCATATCTTGTATAATCTCTATTGCTTATTGGGCATCCTAGCTGAACGTCGTAAATCTAAAAGAAAGAAACGATAATCATGTATGTACTCTATAACAATAAATACTATCTCATGCAGAATGCAATTAAGCAATTCGTCCCAACACCCGAATTAAATGAATCGTTTCAATTCAACGATAAAACCAAAGCTGAAAATGCGCTTTCTAATCTGCCAAAGCAAATGCGCAATCTAGGCTATTTTGTGCAACAGATTGATGCACCATCTAAACCCGTCGATTTCGACCGGAATACAAATTTGGATTTGGTAGATTATGATTCGGCATTGGCGCAAATTGGCTCATTCTGTGACCTGCATGACCAACTTGTAGTAAGGGCAGCATGGGTTGAATATAAGCTGCAAGAGGTAGAGAATAAAATTCAAGACGTGCTTCATGCTATTGAGTTCAATTCTTATAATGCTAGAGATGGATATAAAATATATAAGCTGCTACATGATTTACGACTTGAACGACGCAAATATAAAGACGAGCAAATTATAGCTGATGTGATGAAAAGCGGCTTTGCTGGTTCAAATTGGAAATTGGCTAGAACTAGAGTAGACGATCTGAAAGATAGACAATATCATGTTAGAGAAATGGAGGAGCTGTTTGAATGAATATTGCAGATATTCTAGGTGCAATTCTAATCATTGGAGGGGCATTGCTTTGTCTATTACCATTTTTACCTTTGAAATAATATGGAGGAATTGTTCAAATGATTGAAACAAGAATTTATAAATGTGAATATTGCGGTGCAGAATTTGATGATGAGTATGAGGCAAATTGCCATGAATGGATATGTAGATATAATGATACTAGAAAGCGAGATGGCAGTAGTCTAAGATTCTATAAAGATGATGGTACAGAAATCAAGTTCGACGATGCCGCATTTGTATGGGCTGATTTTGATAATAACACAGCATTTATTGTTGGCAATGATAGTGATGTAAAATTTGTCATTGATTTCTTTGAATGGCATGGCTATGAGAATCCGTTCCGTGCTATTGAAGATGGCGAGAATCCAAACTATTATGGACTCTGGTGGTTCAACCCAGAACTGCATTATGGTGAATGGGTGCGTGTAGACGATCAGATTAAAAAATGGACGGATATTAAAAATAAATTTGAAAAGATGCTTGACAAATCAAATTCTATATGATATAATCCAATTATCAAATGAATGGAGATGATAATATATGGGATTAGATATTAGAATCAGTCGTGCCAAGCCAATCTATTGCCCGCATTGCGGTGAATTGGTTACATATCGAGCTGTTGATACAGTTGATGGTGACGGCTCAAGTTGGTATGAATTTCTTGAATCTATTGGTTACTATAAGCCATATGTAAAAGGACAACCTTATTCACCGTCTATGTATGGTAAAGATTTGGTGTTGAGCAATGAGCAGGTCGGTAAATTGTTCAAATTTGTAAATCACCCTGATTTTGAGGGTATATGGCAAATGGATAGTGTATCGCGTCTGATAGAATCGGCTCGTATCGATGGCGATAAAATTGTAATCAATGCAGATTGGTGATGATAGAGATATGCTTAACACCTATTTCAAAATCGGTGATTTCATTTGTCATGTTGACTGCTATGACCGAGAAACTGGATTATGGGGATATAGCTGTTATGAAGTACCAGTTCTTAATGGCTGGACTTGTGAAAAATTTATTGAAATGAATAAAATTTGTTCTTGACATAATAAATAAGAATAGGAGCAAATATGGAAAAAGGTATTGAAAAATTAAAAAGCTCGATTATTACATATTTAGAGCAGACATTGAAAGAAATTGGATTATGCGTTGGATGTAAAGCAATTTATGACGGTACTGCCAACATCATTGGTTGTGAAGTGAGAATTATTGGAAAACCAGATAGAAAGATTCACATAGATAAAAGTAAAAATTTTTTCATTGAAAGTTAAAAAAATAGCTTGACAAATGACTAATTGTGTGATATAATATAATTACCAAATGAAAGGATGGTATATATTATGGATAAGAAATTGGTCAAGTTTATAGAAAGTACATATGAGATGGCATTATTATGCAACAACAAAGTTGACGTAAGGTGCTATATGCATCAAAGTCTTGGAGCTTGTTGTTACGAATATGAGCGGTCTGGGGATCTGGATGCAATCAATATTTGGCGCGATGAATGGAGAGAAAAATTTGAAAAATTAGCTTGACAAATAGTATCTCTTATAGTATAATACAGATGTGGTTGAGAGATTAGGTAATCTCAATTACAATTCTTCATTGTGAACCTCCTAGAATATAGTCCTGAGCATGACGATAAAAGGCTCAAATAATATGGCGGTGTCGGTTAATGGTAAGCCAGCTGGCCTATACCCAGTTTAGTCCTAGATTGGGGCAAAATCAGAGTTCGACCCTCTGCGCCGCTACCATGAACAATATAGAAGGTAGCATTGGAGTCATGACCAATGAGATAACAATGCCTTATCATTGAGCTTCTATATTGAATATATTTTATAAGGAGAATATGTATAATGGCGAGACAGAATCTAATTGGAAATAAATATGGAAGATTAACAGTAATCGCAGACGCGCCTCCAACTAAAGATAGGCGCGGACATAAAATAAGAATGGTTGAATGTGTATGCGATTGTGGGAATCATATAATTTGTCAGTTAAACGCTGTAAAATTCGGACATACTGTTTCATGCGGTTGCTACTCAAAGGAATTAAAATCACAAAAGTTTTCAAAAGAAAATAGATATGAATTTCATGATAATTATGTGATTGGCTATTGTTTTAATAGCGATGCAACATTTCTTATTGATTTAGAAGATTACGAGAAAGTTAAGCAATATTGTTGGTTGGAACATAAATACACTGGATATATAGTAACAAGTATTTATGACGAAAGGAAAAGCGGTAAACAGCTTAAATTGCATAGAGTTATTATGGACGCAAAAGAAGGTCAAATTGTAGATCATATCAGTGGAGATAAAACTGATAATAGAAAGTCCAATCTTAGATTTTGCAATAATTATCAAAATGGGATGAATAGAACAAATAAAACAAGAGCAAAGAGTGGGCACAAAGGCGTTTATTATGTTAAGAAAGATAATAGTTGGAGAGCTAGTATAAGTGTAAACGGGAAAAGGATTCATCTTGGGCAAAATCGAGATATAGAATATGTGATTAAACTGAGAGAAGAGGCTGAAGAAAAATATTATGGCGAATACAGAAGAAAATAAAAAATCACCTCTATGGTGTATCAGACAACATTGCTTGGAATGTTGCTGCGGCTCAGCTTATGAAGTAAAGAATTGTACTATCCATGATTGTAATCTGTATCCATTTCGTCTAGGCAACAACCCGTTTCGTACCCGTTCAATGACCGATGAACAGAAGCAAGCAGCGGCAGAACGGCTTAAATCGGCTCGTCTGGCAAAGAAATCATTGACTAATAATGAAGAAAATTCAGATTAGTTGATTATGTAGGGTAAGTTTGTAGGGCTAGATGTTTAGGAGAATTTATTGATTATTAGTGTATGATTATTAACGATTGGATTTGTTTACTTGCCGATACAGCTGTCCTCATATTCTCATTTGTATGCGGTGCAGCTTGGGCAATCAATTTATTGAAAAAATAATAAAAATAATGCTTGACAAATAAAATCAAGTATGGTATAATTGAGAATGCAAAGATGATGGTGCTGTATGAACGGATGTTCCATGCTACAGTGATTGCATATGAGTAGGCTACAGCTAAGTGGAGTTTGATGAACAGCCATCATGATATAGGGAACGTGCGTGAGACAAATGAGATAAGCATGAATGGCGTAATTGCTGAGTAATGCTAAGTAGGGCGCACTAGTCAATCTGTTCGGCATAATGAAAGGGATTGGGATTGACAAATATAAAATGACACATCGGAAAGACGATGATAATATCCGACCGGATTTGAAGATAACCGTCAAATCTATATCACGCCCGCACTGGGGTCTGCGCAGAGTTTGAGAAGCGGCAGATACAGACTAGAGAATTGGGGTCGCGCCCAATCGTGCCACGTTAGCATCCATGCAAAAACATAACGGCAAAGGTGATATAAGGATATTATGTAAACATCATTCACGAGCCGATGCTAGAAATAGCTATGAGGTAGGAAGTTGGCTTGAGATAAATATGGAAGCGTAAGTTAATTGGGAAACTCACAGTGTTTATTCGTCTGAATGCAAGTTCAATTCTTGCCGCTTTCAATAGATTATAGGATTGCACGCAGCTATGCTCAGCATTGTAACTGTCCCAGATGCAAACCTAAGAAAATCTTAAAATCCTTAGATTTGTAAGGTTGAGATAATGAATTGGTCACATGAATCTCAATCTAGTTTATGGGTTGTAATGCTAGTTGCTGAATAGCTGATGGTTGACCACCTGATGTTATGAGGCAACGTCTTAAATCCTTATTGAGTGCGCATTATATGAGGTGTTTGCCGGTTGACAGAAAATCGGACAAAGAGCGATATTCGGCACAGGCTCATAGCGCGGTGATAGCCTATTCCGCGCATTGCTGAAAACGTCATTAAGTCCAAGGATAAATGACGGGTCGAGTCGACGCAAAGAATTAGTTCAGCGATGTAGCGGCTGTAAAGCCACTAAACAATATAGGGCTTGGGTAAGATGACCCTGTAAGTAGTTGATAGTGGAACAATAACCCTATATATCAAGTCAATATGCGCATGAACATTGCGACTTGTTTTAATAAAATTTTATTAGAAATTGAAAGGAAATTAAAAGGAATTTATGACCAAGAAGGAACTAATCAAGTTTGTAGCAGATAGCACAGAAAATACGGTCAAGGACACAACTGAGATTGTAGACACATTCATTGATTATGTGCGTCATAGTCTAGTTCAGCATGAAGATGTTGTGATTCATGGCTTTGGCAAGTTCACAACCAAGTTGCGTGATGCTCGTACAGCTCGTAATCCACAGACCGGCGAAACCATTGAAGTTCCTGCCAAGTATGCTTTGGTGTTCAAGCCAACGAGCACACTCAAGGCAGAAATCAATGAGTAAATAATCCTCCTGTTAAAATCCCTATGGTCGAAAGATTGTAGGGATTTTTCTAAAATAGGGCTTGACAAATCGCTGCTATGGTGCTATACTTAAATCATCAAATGAAGGAGCTGAACATTATGAATGAACTGTTTGTTATGAGTCTCAAAGCAAAGCACCGTAGTGAAGGTACTATTCGTGAATATACCAAGGCGATTGAGAATTGCTTGGAGCATATCAATAAGTCCGAAGCTGAAATCAAGCCGATTGACCTTGAACTGTGGCAGTCTAGCATGAGCAATCTTAGTTCTGCATCTGTTGCTCAGAGAACATCTGCGGTTCGTGAATATTTCAAATTCCTTTATCGCAACGAGTTCATTAACCGTAATCCAGCTGAGATGCTTGAAGCGCCGCAGATTAAGAATCGTGAGCAATCGGCTCTTAACGGCGAGCAGGTTAGAGCAATGGTCAATGCTGCAACCAATGAGCGCAACAAGGCGATTATCATGATGCTTGCTCAGACTGGCTTGCGTATTCATGAGCTTACTAATATCACGCTTGAGCAATATGAATCTCGTAGCAATAATATACTGGTTATTCGTGGTAAGGGTGATAAGGATAGATTGGTTGGCTTGGCTGATGAGACGATCAAGCTGATTGACAGTTATATTACCAATGAGCGCAAGGATGGCTGTGAATATCTGTTTGTAGGCAACAGAGGCAATAAAATGGATGGCAAGAATACTAGCGCCATGCTCAAAGTATGTGCTAGAAAAGCTGGTATTGAGAATTGGGAAGAATTGCATATCAACAATCATACAATGCGCCGCACATTTGCTACTATGATGTCTGAGGCTGATGTGCCGATTGAGGTTATTAGTAAGGCAATGGGACATAGCGGAATCCAAATCACATCCAGATATGTTAAGCGCACTGAACAGCGTGCCGTTAATGCAATGAGCGTTGTTAATTTTTAATTGAGGAGGATAAAACAATGATGTGGGACGATGTATTTAATAGTCTATATGAAGAAATTATGAAAGAGAGGAAAAAGAAAGATATGAAGCTAGAATACAAATTCTATGAAAAGAATCTAGCGCCTAAGTGGCTAGAGGGCGATTATGACCTGCATATTGAGGGCAATCGCATGACAATGACGAGTAAGGACGGTAAGAAGGTAGAGACTCGTTGTCATCCAGACGATGATTGGCGGCTACAGGTTGGTATTGATGAACTGAAGGAAAGAATGGCTGAAGCAAAGAAGCCAAGAGAAATTAAGGTTGGGGATAAGGTTAAATTCGTATTTACTGATTTTTATAACCCAAATAAGCTGTGTGATTTTTTTGATACTGCTGAGGTTGCCACTTATGACATTATGAGAACTATGTCTACTGCTTTTTCTGGTGAAACTCCCAGTAAGGTATGGAGATATGAAGTGCTCTATGTTGGTGACCATCTTGACAGCTCTATCAATAAGAATGTAAGAGTTGCTCTTGTAAGACATGAAACGACCGATACTGAGTTTGTTGTGCGGCTTGAAAAGTTGGAGCTATTAGCATGACCGATATGCACGATGAGGTTGTAGAGGCTGTTATAGAGCATTACAAGGGTGCTGATGAGGACATTGCAGCTGATTGCTTAGTATACCTATCTAGCTTAAAAGTTCTGCCATTAGCCTACACAGCCGATACAGCACTAGAATCAATGGGCAGATGCCCTATTTGTGGTTGTAAGCTAGAGCGGTATACACATAGAGAGTTGCATACTGAGCTGGATGAGCCATGCTATGAGACATTAACAGAGGTCTATTGTCCAAATTGTGATATTCCATATAAGGAGGGAACATATGTCGGATAATGAACTGCATGATGTACTGAAAGCCGAACTTGAGCCTAAATTTCAGAGCTATTTTAATCAGGGCTTAATGACAGGATGGGATGCTTGTATCTATGAGATTGATAAGCTGACAAGCGGCTTAACATCTGCTAAAGCAATTAGAGAGGTCATCAAACGTAAGGCAGCTGAAGCCAACTCAAGAGGTAAAAAGAATGGATGATGTGTGGCGGCTAGTGGCATGTGTGTTGCTATGGCTTGGCTTAATGCTATATGAAATCAAGAAAGGCGATGTATGAAAGAAAAGAATAATCTATTACCATTATGGATTGCTGGCGGCTCGATATTATTTGTGTCAGCCGCTATGCCATTGATTGATTCTGTGGCCACACGGATTTCATCTGCTATCAATGCGCATATCAATCGTATGCAGATTGATTTAGAGCTTGACCAGAGAGAGGCACAAGCCGCTGCTGAGACAATTAAGCCAAGTCCACAGATGACGCAAGCAATTGGTTTTGATGTAAACCCAGAGCCTGAATATGAGGATGATGATTATGAGTAAACGCCCCTCCCATATCTGGGAAATTCCTTGCAACCGTTGTGATTATCAATCTGATTGTGACAAATATGTAAAAATCGATCTGCGCATGACCGCACAGAGAGATAAGATGTGGAATGACGCTGATTTGAATTGTATGGATTGTGTGCTCAGAAATGTGCTAAAGATGAGGAAGGATGGTGAGTCAGCTTAATGGAATGGATTGAAAAAATTGTATGGCATGAGGTTGTGACTAGACCGCCCACTGAGGAAGAACTTGAAGAATGGGCAGAATGGGGATTGGTAGAGTACGAATATCCTGCCTATATTTTTAATTGCGAATTACCCGATGAAGGTAAACATATTCTAGTTCTTACAACAGGTGGGTTTGTGTACGCAGATACTTGCATGGTTGATGATATATGCAATGGCGATAATATGTATTATCTCGATAATCATGGTGATTGGGATGACGTGGTAGCATGGGCATATTTGCCAACTGGTAAAAAGGACGAGGAGGATATTAAGTGACCTCAAAAGGAACGTCTAGGTCATATATCCATTTTTTATCGAACGCCGCCGTTGATGTGACCGGCTCTTGTCATCATGTGCGATTCAAAAAATATAGCATCCTCCTAGATTGTGGCATGATACAGGGCATGGGGGATATTGTATCTGATTATAAGGCTAATTTTGCTCAACTAAAAAAGATTAAAGCAAGAGAAGTAGATTTTATTATATTAAATCATAGCCATCTCGACCATATTGGGCTTGTCCCTGCACTATATGCTAAAGGATGTAGTGCTCATCTCTATGTGCCATCTGGTTCTACTGATTTTCTTAAACTGCTATGGGAAGATAGCCTCAAAATCATGCGTGCTGATTGTCTAAAAATCCAAAATAAGCATGGACAGAAAGCCGCGCCATTCTATGATGAACAAGCCATTGAACGTGCGTTGAATAGAATTATTGAGGTTGATTATAATACACCAATCCAGCTTGCGCTTGATATTAAGTTGACATATTATCCTGCTGGTCATATTATCAATTCAGCGCAATGTGTACTTGAACTAAAGGATGGATATGTGACTAAGCGTATTGGATTTACTAGTGATATTGGCGGCACATCTGAAAGACCGTATAAGGCGTGTAGAAAGACATTGTCATTCGTTGATGTTCTTATCTCTGAATGCACATATTGTCAACAGGGGCGACCCAATAGTCCCAAGGATAGAGACAAAGATATTGAGAAAATCAAGACGGTCATTTCTGAATCCAATAAAATCTTAATTCCATGTTTTTCTCTTGACCGTACGCAATCTATGTTGCGTTTATTACATGATGAGGGTATTGATAAGCAGATTAAAATTTATCTCGACTCGCCTCTTGCATCTAAATTCTGTGCAATCTGGCCGTGGGAAGAAAACGAGCTTGAGAATGTGCGAATTGTTGAATCTCAAGAAGAATCAGTTAATCTACAAATGCGAAATGAGCATTGTTTAATCATCAGCGCATCGGGATTCCTTGTAGGCGGCAGGATTATGAGCCATCTTAAAACGGCCCTGCCTGATATTCGCAATCATATCTTATTTTGTGGTTTCGCTGGTGAGAATGGGCTTGCGTCTCAAATCAAATCAAATATGCCCGAAGTCAATATTGATGGAGCGAATGTGGTAAACAAAGCTAATATCACAGAACTGCGCTCATTTAGTAGCCATGCTAGTTATGAAGAATTGATTGATTACTTGACAAATCAATGCCGTTTCAATAAGCTATGTCTAGTACATGGTAACTATGAGAACAAAGTAGAATTTGCCAATACTCTACAAGATGAGCTAATCAAACAAGGTAAATCAAGTAGAGTTGTATGTACTCAGCAGGATCAGAGGATATTCATATGAATGATGAAGAAATTAGAACCATCAAATCGCTACAAGATGGTGGCACATATATTGTTAGATTCAAAGACGGTATAAGGAGTAAAGATGCCAAAGCGTGGATGAAGGTTTTGCGTCTTACTCTACTCGGACGAAATATTATATTGCTTCCTGAGTTCCCGCATTTATTTGAAATTGTTGGTGAATCAATAGAAAAAATTAAATAACCCTCTTGACAACCGCTCCAATCTATGATATAATCCAAGTATCAAATGAAAGGGGCGGTTGTTATTATGACCACTGAAAAACTGTATGATGTTATCAAAGCATGGCGCGACTCTGTAACTGCTGAGGGTATGATTGCCACTGGCACAGAGATGAATAATGTGCTGAAGCAACTTGAAGCCGATATGATCATTGAGCAGTCAAAGAAATCTAGTACAAAATCGATTGTGACTGCGGCGAATAGAATTATCAAGAACGCTGAATTGTGCAATAAGCCTATGTTTGAAGGTATGTTTACAAATCAGACAAGAGACGGCTCGACGCTGTATTGTGTATGTGATGGCTTTGTAGCTATTAGATTCAATGAAAAGCCGCTCCTGCCTGCGATTGATGAAAAATGGCATGGACAGGAAATGCAGCTTGAGCAGATTGTTAGACCGATATACGACTCTAAAGAAATCGCTCTTCCTGATATTGGCGAGCTTAATGTCTATATCAAGACGCATAAAATCAAAGAAAAGAACAACCCTAAGAAAGTGGCTGATTATTTACTCAATGAGGAATTGAATCTTTGGGTCAATCCACAGTATTTGCTTAATGCTATGGAATGTCTGCCTGATTGTAAGGCATATGCGGCAAATAGAATTAGCCAGATTTATTTCAAAGCTGAAAATGGTGATGGCGTGGTTATGCCGGTGAATCATAAATAAGGAGGAATAGATATGCCTTGGAAATATCGACCACATAGGGGTACACTTGAAGAATCAATGAAAGAATGCCGCGAATTTGATTCATTATCAGACGTGCTTGAATATATCACAAGCGAATGGGGTATTCATAAATTCGACCTAAGTATCAAATATGCATGCGACGACAATCGTATTGGATGGTGTCCGACGTATTATGTTTGTACTGATACATTTTATGGTAAAACATATAATGAAATACCACAATGTATTGGGATGTGTACGGAAGTAGAATAAATATGAATGAACCAATTTGGGTAAATTACCATAAGCATACATCTCTAAGTAATAGATATATGAAAGATAGCCCGCTCTTGCCAATAGATTATTGGAATGAGCTAAAGGCACGCTATGGTAATAAATCATGTATCTATACCACAGTAGAACATGGATGGGCTGGTAATTATTTCAAGCAATATGATGACCTAGAAAAATTTAATAAGAAGAACGGCACGAATATCAGATGGATATATGGCGCTGAAGCATACTGGGTAAAAGATCGACATGAATCTGATAGAAGCAACTGCCATATTGTACTATTGGCGCGAACTGATAAAGGGCGCAAAGCAATCAATAAAATTCTATCTATTGCAAACAAGGATGGATATTATGCGCGTCCTCGTATTGACCTTGAGTTGATTAACCAGTTGCCAATAGATGATGTGATGATTACAACTGCTTGCATCGCCTTCTGGAATAAATACGATGACATAGACGATATTGTTAGGCATATAGCCGAGTCATTTCCTCATTTTTATCTTGAGGTACAGGCGCACGACACACCAGAGCAAAAAGAACTAAATTGGCGCATTATCCAAATTAGCGAAGAATTAAATGTGCCAATTATCGCTGGTTGCGATAGTCATGTTATCACTGAATCACAAATGCTTGATAGAGATGAATTGCTCAAATCAGGTAACATCCATTATGAGGATGAAGATGGATGGTATATGGACTATCCAACATATGATGTACTATTTGAGCGATTTAAGCAACAGGGCGTATTAACAGATGCACAGATTAAAACCGCTATCAATAATACTAATGTATTGTTTGAATTTGAGGACATAAAGCTCGACCGCTCCTTGAAAGTGCCTGTCATCAAAGAGCTGCGTAATAAGACACAAGAAGAACGCAATCATATATTTGAGCAGATTCTGAAAGATGAATGGTTCTTGCAAAAAGCTGATATTAACAAGGATAAACTGCAACAGTATTATCAAGAAATCAAGCATGATATAGGTGAGATAGAGGCTTGTAATATGGCTGATTATTTCATCTTGTCATATATGGTAATGAAGCGAGGACAAGAGAAATATGGCGGCATCTTAACTCCATCAGGGCGTGGCTCTGCTGTATCTATGTATCTCAATAAGCTCTTGAGACTTACTAAGGTAGATAAGGTCAATAGCCCTGTCCTTATGTATTCAGAGCGATTCTTGACTAAAGAGCGCGTCTTAGATAGTCATACGCCGCCTGATATTGATAACAACGTCAGTGACCGTCAACCATTCATTCAAGCACAGCGCGACCTTGTAGGTGAACTTGGCACATATGATCTATTGGCTCTTGGTACGCTAAAATTCAAAGCCGCATGGAAAATGTATGCAAGAGCATATAATGTCGAGCCTGATACAGCCAATGAAGTAAGCAAGCAGATTGACCGATATGAAACAGCCAAGAAACACGCTGAAGATGGTGAAACGGTTGATATTCATAAGTATATTGAGCCAAAATATCAAGAGCTGGTAGATGGATGTAAAAAATATCTAGGCATTTATGATACTGCAAAGGGGCATCCCTGCGGTTGCTTGTGCTATGAGGGTGACATTGAATCTGACATCGGCATCAGCTTGTGTAAATCCGAAGCAACTGGTAAAGAGGTGCTTGTCGCTAATATTGAATCGGGCACGATTGATGCTTTTGGATATCTCAAGCAAGATTATCTTATTGTTGATTCAATCGGCCTGACATATGATATTTATAAAGAGGCTGGAATCGAGCCATTCACTGTCAACCAGCTTCTTGAAAAAATCGCACATGATGATGCAACATGGCAGATTTATGCAGATGGTTATACACAATGCGTCAATCAGTGTGAACAGCCAAAGTCAACTCAAAAAGTAATGCGATATAAGCCAAAGAATATTGCTGAGTTGACCCAGTTCATAGCTGCAATCAGGCCGTCATTCCAATCTATGTATCAGACATTTGAGCAACGGCAACATTTTGATTATGGCATCAAGGCTCTTGACGATTTGCTCCAAGATGAATACTGCTCATCATCATTCATTCTATATCAAGAATCTCTAATGAAAGTCCTTGGCTTTGCTGGCTTCCCTATGTCTGAGACATATACTATCATCAAGGCAATCAGTAAGAAAAAGGATTATATTATCAAGGATGCAAAGCCAAAATTTATCAAGAATTTTGCTCAAGCCATTCTTGATACGGGCGAAACAGATGATGATAATAAAGCGCATGAGCTTGCTGATAAAGTATGGACGATTATTGAGAATAGCGCCGCATATGGCTTTAATAGTGCCCATGCTTATTGTATGGCTATTGATAGTGTAACGATTGCTTATCTCAAAGCGCATTATCCACTTGAATTTTATAAGTGCGTGCTCCAGCGATTCACTGATAAGGGCGAAAAAGACAAGGTTGCACTCATTAAGCAGGAGATGCTAAAACGCGGCTATAAGCTCAAAGATATTCAATTTGGAGATGATAATAGAGCATTCAATATAGACCGTTCTAACAACTGTATTGTGCAAACTATGGCATCTATTAAGGATATGCCTAAGAGCGCACCAGAGGCACTATATGTGCTTGGAAAATCTGATATAAAGAACCGCGCCGCTCTATATCAAGCTCTTATGGACGATCCTAGAATCAATAAGAAAGCCATTGAAATCCTATTCCATCTTGGATATTTTAATAAATTTGCTCAACCAAATCGGCTCATTGTTGAATATGAGATTTATCAAAAATATATTTCAGCAAAGGTATTGACAAAATCATCATTTGATGATATAATGATAGATGTAATTAGACTGTGTTGTGATAAAGAAACCGAGAAGCAATTTAGAGAGATTGACAATAAAGCATTGATAACAGCTTTAATTAAACAAGCAAATATCAAACCAGCTACTATTGTTGACCGTATTAAATGGCAACTTGAGTATCTAGGATATTGTACAGTAAATGACCCAAATTCAGACCCCAACGATTGGCTGGTGCTAGATGTAAAGACAACAGGATATGGTACAGTTTATGTCACCGGTTACAATATCTGTTATGGTGCAGAACGCACCTATAGAGCTAATAAGAAATTCTGGACGAATCATCAATTATTAAAGGGTGATGTAGTAAGGGTGGTACTACAAGAGAAGAATAAAATGAAAAAGGATGAAAATGGTGAATGGGTAACATTGTCGGAAACATATCAGGAGATGAAAGTGTGGAAGAAGCATGAAGAAATGTAAAGGATTCTGTGCGAATGAATGTGTGACCGGGTATTGCCCGATTGCACTTGATAGGCAATATGATTGGTATGGTGATATTGGATATAATGTGCCAAAGAATTGCAAAGAATGTTGCTATAATACATTTAATTGTGAAGATTGTATCTTCCAAGAATCAAAATATTGTGTAAAATTGGAGGAGGTGTAAATAATGGATACTGTTGAATTTTTGAATGAAGGTACTAGGATGTGTAATAATTATGAAGCATGTGTTGGTTGTCCTATGGAGGAAACAGATGATTGCTGTATGGTTAATATGAATCTCAAGCAAATGATAAGTATTGTGGAGCAATGGGCAAAAGAACATCCTATAAAAACAAGGCAGAGCGAATTGCTTAAGCTATTTCCTGAAGCTAGTGTGCTATATGATGAATATCTAAATATCTGTCCAGCTCAACTTTCAAGTGAATGTCGTGATAAGAAAACTGGTGGATGTTATGACCCCGGAATGGATTGTGGCAAATGCAAACGTGATTTTTGGCTAAAAGAAATTGAATGAGGTGAATGATGACAAATCAAGAAGCTGCCACATTGATAGTCAAGGAATATGGCAATTATAGAGGAATTTGTATTGAATATAAGCAATTTTCTTATATCAACCCAAATCTATCTGAAGCTATTGCTATGGCTATAGCAGCATTAAATAAAGAAAATAATGAGGAGGATTAAGTAAGTAAATGGGTGTAGCAGTTCTTATTTTAGGTGAAAGTGGTTCTGGTAAATCAGCGTCACTTAGAAATTTCAAGCAAGAGGATGTTGGTATTCTAAATGTAGCATCTAAGCCGTTGCCGTTCAGAAATGTAAATAAGCTACAGAGTATGAATAAGGCAACATATGCTAGCATCAAAGGCGCGGTATGTAGTGGGAAAAAGCTAAGTTGGGTCGTAGATGACGCTCAGTATCTTATGGCATTTGAGAGCTTTGACAAGGTAAATGAAGTTGGATATGGCAAGTTCACTACGATGGCTAAGAACTATGAAGATATGTTGCGTGTTGTTCAGGAAGATACAAGCCCGGACACGATTGTATATATCATGCAGCATATTGATACTGATGAAAATGGTAAGGTAAAGGCTAAGACACTGGGAAAGATGCTAGATCAGCAGCTTACTGTAGAAGGCTTGTTTAGTATTGTCCTGTTATGTAAAGCGGATGAGCGCAAGCATTATTTTATCACACAGTCTGACGGTTCAAATCCATGCAAGTCACCAATGGGTATGTTTGATTCTCTTGAGATTGACAATGACCTAAAGATGGTTGACGATACAATCAGAGAGTATTATGGGCTAAAAAAGGCAAATGCGCTAAAGGCTAAGTCTACTACTACAGCTAAAAAAGCCGAGTAAAATATAAACAATATATTAAAATCAAATTAAAGCGAGGTTAAATTTATTATGAAGCGAATTAACAACTGGGAGAATATTCAGGAAAGCACATCTTTTAAGCGTCTAACACCAAATGGCTATATTGTTAAGCTACTCAACATTGAAGATCATCCAGACAAGGAATATCTCAAGATTTATTTTGACATCGTAAAGGGCGATGATAAGGGCTATTTCAAGAAGCAATATGATGGCGATACACGCAAGGAACGCAAGTGGCCCAATGCTGGCACATTCATCCGCTCTTATAAGGATTCTGCGGCATCTATGTTCAAGGGCTTTATCAATGCTATTGAGAAGTCCAATAAGGGTTATCAGTGGAATTTTGACGAAAAGACGCTTGTCAATAAGGTTGTCGGTCTAATCATTGCAGATGAGCAGTATCAGAATCAGAAGGGTCAGGTTCGTGTCCGTAACTATGTCGCGGCTGTTCGCTCTGTTGAGACTATTGAAAAGGACGAATATGAAATTCCTGCGCTCAAGGAGCTGACCACCACCAAGGCTACAACTGCTCCTGCTAATGACCCAATCCCAGATTTTGGTGATGTGTTTAACACTACGCCTACTGATACGCCGACTCCTGCTGAATCAGAAAATCCTTGGGATGATTCTGACGAGAATAATCCCTTCATGTAAAAATAATACTTGACAAAAAGTTAATGCTGTGATATAATTACAATAGAGGTTGATAAGAAGTTGCAAATTCTTATCATTTGAAGGAAGGTTGCTCGTCTCGACCTTCCTTACTCTACAAATTAAATCTAAGACGAGGAGATTTTATTATGGAAGAAATTTGGAAACCAGTTAAAGTTAGGGGAGAAGATTTCACAGGATATTATGAAGTTAGCAATTTAGGAAGAATTAAAAAATTACCAACACGAAGCTGTGACGGAAAAAGATTTTTAGAAGAGCGGATTATGAAACAAACGCTTGATAAGAAGGGTTATTTAACTGTAAATTTGCAAAAGGGAAGTCGTCGTTTTACTCGCATATTTGTGCATAGAATAGTAGCAGAGGCATTTATTCCTAATCCAAATGGTCTACCTCAAGTTGGGCATAAAGACGATACGGTATTAAAGACTAATAACTGTGTTGAAAATCTTTATTGGACAACTAACAAAGAAAATGCAAATACAGAAGGAAGAAAACAAAGATTGTCTATGTCTCATATGGGCGCAAAAAATCATGGTGCTAGAGCTGTGATATGTGAAGGCATTACATTTCCAACAATGTCCGATTGCGCTAAACATTATAATATATTTGTTCAAAATATATGTGCGTGGTTAAATGGGAGAGAAAAAATGCCAGACCTATGGATTCAAAGAGGATTAAAAAGAGTTGATTAACGATAAGAATCTATAAAAATATTAAAGGCGGGCTTGACAATCCCGCCTTTTTATTATATAATAGCTATGAGGTGATAAAAAATGAATACAGATGTGATGTTCTCAAGCGCAACAGATAATTGGTCAACGCCGCAAGATTTTTTCGATAAGCTAAATGATGAATTTTATTTCACACTAGATGTATGTGCTGATGAAAACAATCACAAATGTGAACATTACTATACTAAAGAAATTGATGGATTGAGCCGTCCTTGGATTGGAACAATATGGTGCAATCCTCCGTATGGACGTAAAATTGGTGAGTGGGTACGACGTGCTTATATTTCTTCTCATATTGGTTCTGCAACTGTAGTAATGCTATTACCGGCTCGAACCGATACACGCTGGTTTCATGATTATATTTACAATAAGCCAAATACAGAGATTCGTTTCATTAAAGGACGGCTTAAGTTCGGGGGTTGTAAAAATTCAGCCCCATTTCCATCTATGGTTGTAATTTTTAGATCGAAGTAATGACAAAGTAGGTGATGATGCTTGAATAGATTTCTATGTGTAGCTCAACTGCAAGAGCTGCGAATCGACCTATATCAAACCCATATGAAAGTCAGATTCAGCGTCATCACCAATAATCAATGCCTTACTATGAGCCAAACATTGAGCCGCAAATGGAACGAAGCGCAAATCAAATCATGGCTGACAATGGCACAATATATTCATCCACGAATAGACAGCTATATATATGTAAAAAATAAACATTATTATACAATGAAAAAATCTGATATACCTACTAGGCTATTGGTATCAGGCAATATCAATGAATGGAAAAAATCATTGTATTATAATGTGCAATATTGCCGCATAGTTGAAGATAATGCGGCTGATAGCATGAATATAGAAATGGATGGGCAATGGCTGGATTCGAGCCGCTTCTTGAATATATGCGGCGATTCGCCTAGGGTGTTTAATATTAAACGTCCTGACGGCTGTGAGGGCTGTATATGTCGATTGCGGCTTGAATATGATGCAGGATATAGCATAAAGCAAAATCGAGTCATAACGCATCCTAGCGGTCTTAGGGTGGTTGATTACAAGAGAACAGATACGGCTATGAGCCAAGAAGAAATTGATAAGTGGATGTTAGAATATGAGATAATTTCCTCTTGACAAATCAATCAATATATGCTATACTTGGATTATCAAAGAGATGGAGGTAATGACAATGAAATGGGAAGCGTGGTATTATGACTATATCAATGGCAATAATAAAACGTATATTTACGTTGAAGCCGATTCTTTTGATGAGGCGATTGCTAAAGCTCGTCGTATTGACCTTAGAGTAAACGCGGCAAGAGTGGTAAGTGAATGAGCAAGCCACCTACAGTTAAATGCCGCCAATGCGGTAAATCAACGCCAAAACAAGATGCAATCGAATATAAGCCTAAGTTCTATTTCTGCTGTGAACAATGTAGGCAGGATTATATCAATGCTCATATCGTTAAGCCCAAAGCAGAATCAAAAGATGATAGGCGCAAATTGCTGGATTATATACGTCAAGTTGCCCCTGATGCCAATATGCGGCTTGTAGGTATCCAGCTTGCTCAGTTGATGAAAGATAATCCTGATATGACATATGGCGGCATTGCTTATACTATCAGATATATCCATAAAGAGCTTGGAAAGGATATATCTCAATCGCCTCTTGGCTTAGTCAAATATAAATATGATGAATGTAAAAAATATTATGCTTGGCTAAATCAGGTAAGACAGAATATACAACAATGGCAAGCTGAAGATGGGGTTGAGACGATTGTGAAAAGAAATGATGAGGAGGATGTGTTTGGGTAATGGCACAAATTCAATATAAATTTAATAAAAATGATGAATATTACACACCGGCATATGCGGTTAAGCCACTTCTTAAATACCTACTTCCACATAGCAATATCTGGTGTCCGTTTGATACGGCTGAGAGCCAGTTCGTTCAGGTGCTAGATAAAGCTGGACACAATGTTATACATTCTCATATCTCAATGGGGTTGGATTTCTTTGAGAACGAACCGCCATTTGGCACAGAGTACATCATCTCCAACCCTCCATATTCTCTAAAGACAGAGGTATTTCAAAGACTGTATGAGCTTGGAAAATCATTTGCTATGCTTATCAATTTTCAGGGCATCTTTGATAATAAGGCGCGATTTGATATGTTTGAGAAATATGGTTGTGAAATGATGTGGCTAAGTCCTAGAGTGTCTTATGTTAGACCAGATTGCTCAAATAGTTCAGTGCCATTTCAAAGTGGCTATCTCTGCTACAAAATGTTACCATCTCAGTTAGTATTTGAGAGGATTAACAAGAAGGAAGGTGTGTTTGGATGAAACATAAAATGATTGGATGTTCTGAAGAATGCCTAGAATTTGCCTGTTGCGATTTCTGCATCTATGTTCACCATGATTTTTTCTTTGATAAAGACGGTGATATTGTCCGTGGCGGACCAGTTGGATGTGGATTGCATGACGATGAGCGTCATCAAGATATCGCTGAAAGCTGTGGTCATTGTCCTGATTTCCATTGTTTTAGAGCACATGAAGATAATATGGTTGTAAAGGAGATTGATGATGATGACGTGGTATAGTATTGGCAAAAATAGTAAACCAGATGATTATGAATGGGTGCTTGTTTCATTTCTTACAGAAGACAGTAGACAAAGATGCTCTGGCACTTGTGTTGTAGCTGCACTTTGGGAAGATGATGAGGGATGTGCTATATGGTATGACGGTAATCGATTCTATAACATTCATACAACAGACCGTTGGGCATATATTGAGTTGCCGGAGGAATAAGAAATGGAATATGATTATAATGAGGCGCTAAGATGGGTATTCTCAAATATCATGTATGAAGATGAGCCAGAGGTGCTTGGTGCTATCGTAAATGCCATCAATAAGCAGTTGCCAAGCAAACCCTATTATCGTAAAGAAGAAGATGCAGAAGGCTGGGCTTGTCCTAATTGTGATATGGGTGTAGAGCATAACTATGGTAGAATTAAGGATACATATTGTCACAGTTGCGGACAATTGTTAGATTGGGAGGATGTATAATGTGTCTATATAAAGATGGTGCTAAATGCACCGCTCCTGATACAGATTGCCCGCATTGGCAAGGCACATTCTGTGAATTAGATGAATCGAGCAAGGAGGAATAATCATTGCTCTATGACCAAAATTCTGTTAGGTTACTATTAGGTTGTTTGCTAATCAAGCCTTCTCTTGCTATTTCTGACAAGTACCAATTAACCAAAGCTGACCTAGAGCCAGTTCCATTTCATCTTCGTCTATGGCAAGGCTGTGTTGCTCTGGCTAAGCGTGGAGCTGAATCTATATCTGCACTAGACCTTTATATGCTATGTAAGAATAATAAGCAAGTAGAGGATATATTCAAGCTGAATCAGCTAGACGATTTTATTGATACAGTCAAGCAGCTTGCTAATGTAGGCAATTTTGAAGTATATTACAACAATGTGCGCCATGCCACATTGCTCAGAAGCTATAAAAACGCTGGCTACAATGTAGACAAATTTGAGCAAGATGATAAAGCAACCATAGAGGATATAGTACAATATTTTGACGCACAGCAGATAGCTATAAAGAAACAATTTTATAAAGACAAGGATATAGATGAGCTAAAAGCCGGTGATGGATTTGAAGCGATTAAAGAGGGCTTCAAGGCAGAGCCGCTATTTGGTGCAACTACCTTTAGTGAATATCTAAACACAGCTGCTAGAGGCTGGATTCCGGGGCAGCTATCCATCTATTCAGTTGGCTCAGGCGTAGGCAAGTCAACCATCGGCTTGGCCAATCTTGTGCAAGTATGTTGTCCTAGAATCTATGACATAGATAAGGAGCAATATGTAGAGAATCCATGTTATCAGCATAAAGCTGGTCTATATCTTCAATTTGAAATGGCTGGCGATACTGAAATCACGCCTAAGATTGTGGCAACAATTAGTGGCGTACCATGCTTTAGCATCTTGAATGGACGGTATGAAGAAGGCGAAGAAGAACGTGTGGATGAGGCCATTAAAATTCTGCATGAATCTAAGCTATATATCGTCACAATGCCTAATTATACTGTTGATTTGATTGAATCCTATGTAAAGGATTATGTAGTAAACCGGCAAGTAGGCTATCTCTGTTATGATTATATCGTTGAATCCTCATCTGTATCAAGCGACCTAGCTAAAAAGAATGGCGTATCTACTCGGTCAGATCAGGTGCTATCTGGTATAGCAAGTAAGCTCAAGGATTTAGCTGTTGAATATAATATAGCCGTCTTGACATTTACTCAGGTCAATGCTAATGCTATGACGCAAGAAATTATGGATAGCGGCGTTGCGGCTGGTTCAAGAGCAATTCAGAACAAGGCTGATGTAGCTGGCGTAATCATGCCATTACGCCGTAAGGAGCAAGAGATAGCTGATATGATGATGGAGAAATATTCTGATAAGATAAAGCCAAATCGCGTATTACACCTCTATAAGATGCGCTTCTCACAGGTTGAGCAAGGTATTAAGATATATTTTAATCTTGATTTGAATACAGGTCGAACAAAGGATTGTTTTGTAACCACAAAATTCGATAATCCTTATCAATTAACTAAGACAAGGTTGGTGTATGCTAAATGACATGGGTGATTTATGGAATAGCATTGTGTGTATCGTTTTTAGCCATTCTTTTTGGAGAATACGAATACAAGAGAACCAATAAATATAGCGATTTGCTCATATGCGGCATTGGTTGTGGTTTATTGGCGTTTACGTTGATGTTCGGCGCGACATTGATTTTTGTCTTATGATCGACATTCAATCTCTTAAATCTCAGCTAACCGATGACCGCATTATAGAGCTAATGGATGCTCTAGGTGCTCCATTGATGAAGGCTGATAGCAACAATTTGATATTTCCAAGCATATGCCATCAGAGCGACCCGTTAGCTCATTCCGCTAAATTATGGCTATACCTCGATTCTATGCAATTCCACTGTTGGAGCTGCGGCTTTTCAGGTGATGCTATATCTCTAGTTCAACACGTCAAGCATCTTGACTTTAATCAAGCTGTCTCATATATCTGCTCAGTCCTACATCTACAAGTAGGGCAAATAGAGCAAAATGAGCAGCTTGATAATTGGGCTGAATTGCGCCGATTTTTACCTAATGCTGAGCCAGAGCCAGATAAGCTCTTGACATATGACAAGTCCATATTATCTATATTTGACCATTTATATCCGCAAGAATGGTTGGATTATGGAATTTCAGCGGATATACTTGATAAATTTGGCATAGGCTGGTATGCGCGTCAGGCGTGTATTTCCATACCTGTTGTGTTTAATGGTCAACTAGTAGGCGTGAGAGGGCGATACACAAGAGAGCAGAATGTGGCTAAGGGTAAGTATAGACCAATATGTACGCTGGATGGGACAGTTCTAAAGTTGGCAACATCACAAGTCATGTATGGCTATGACCAAAATAAAGCCGCTATTGAAAAGTCACGCCAAGTAGTGCTATTTGAGAGTGAAAAGTCAGTACTAAAAGCGCCAAGTTACAATTTGCATAATGCTCTGGCCGTCTTTGGCTCTAATATAAGCAGACAACACATACAGCTATTACTAGAGCTAGGTGTGAATGATGTGGTGCTATGCATGGATAGCGACTATAAGCAAGTAGGCGATGATGAATTTAAGTTCTTTATTGTCAAGATGAAGAAGTTGGCGTCTAAGCTAAAGCCGTATTTTTCAGTCAGCATAGTATATAATAATCAGGGCTATGATATGTATAAATGCAATATGATGGATATGCCATATGAGCAAGCTATGAAATTATGGGAAAGTAGGGTGAGAGTATGAGAACACCATGCAAGTATGCGCATGAAAGCCGGTATGATAGATATGTAGACGGTAAAATTCGTGAAGTAATAATCAATGAATGCTGGGCTACCAAAGAACCATTTGAATGTGACAGTAAATGTAAGGAGACGTGCGGTGTATATGAATCAGCCAATAAAGGCAAGGCGTTAAAATGGCTCAATGCAGGATACTTTGATGAATGGTATGGTTGTACTTGTAAATGCGCGAGATGTGGGGCTGAAGTATGTGGATGTGATGCCCGTAATTATTGCCCTAATTGTGGTTACGAATACAAGGCATGGGATGGCAAAATTCTATAAATTTAATACTTGACAATCAACCTCCTTTATGATATAATCACTATATCAACAATAAGGAGGTTGATTTTATTATGAGTAAATTCAAAGTAGGAGATAAGGTAGCGCTTGTAACTAAGCCAGATGAAGAAATCGGTGAGGTGAATTGCATTGTAGAGGACAGATATGGTTGTCATGTCTTTGTTGCGTTTAACGAAAAGAAAGTGTATGAAATGCAACTAGCCGGTTATAACTATGATGAAGATAAACTAGTTAAAATTGACGAGTATGCCTTATCTGACGATGAAATCTACGATATGCTCAATCCGAAGATGAAAAATAGCAATGTGTGGAATCATGGATATAGAGTTGTTGCTTATGATGATGGATACCATCTAGTAAGAGAGGATAATGATGTTATCAATGCTATTGCTCTAGCATATCGCTCTGGTTTTCTTAGAGCTAAGAAAGGCAGACCGTTTAAGATTGGAGGAGAGAAAAATTAAGATTCATCCACTACTAGATTCCCTTAATGAAGTCACATTTTTAAGGGAATACTTAACCGCTTGTGGCATAGCTGATGTTGACTCATATCTCAATCCAGATAGTATTGAATATCAATCACATGATATGTATAAAAATATGGACAAGGCGATTAGCTTATTCAATTATCATATGCCAAATGGAAAGATTGTGATTGTTCAAGACAGCGATAATGATGGCAGTTGTTCAGCAGCAATTACATATATGCTATGTCGTGAATTTGGCGCAACTGATATTGAAGTGTTATATCATGCAAATAAGCAACATGGATTATCTGACCTCATGCCGCAAATTATCACTGAATCACCTAGCTTAGTTATTGTTCCTGATGCTGGCAGTAATAATATCTCAGAATGTCAAGAGTTGTTTCAGCGCAATATTGCCGTATTGATTTTAGACCATCATAACATTGAGTCACATAATTATTGTGCTATTGTGGTAAACCCATTTAATGATGAACAGGATGAACATATCAATAAATCAATCTCTGGTACAGGTGTTGTAGAAAAATTTGCTTGTGCTCTTGGCTCAAATCAATCTTTCAAAGACCTCGTGGCTATTAGCCTAATCTCTGATATTTGCAGCTTACGTTCATCTGAGAACCGTAAATATGTATATGATGGCTTGACTAATCCAACTAATCCATTTATCAAATATTGCTTAGAGCATTGTTGCAATCGTGGCGTTAATCCAGAGGGTGTGGCATTTGGTATTGCACCACTTGCTAATGCTCTTGCTCGTAGTGATGACCAATCTACTAAGCGGCTATTTTTTGATGCGCTGATTGGTAAGATTGAGCCAGAAGCCGCTGTAAAGGCTATGAAAGCCGTCAAGTCCAAGCAGGACTATCAGGTCAAGAAGGTTGTAGATAAACTGTCAGATGGGCTTGACACATCTCATAAGGTCATTATCGGCTTTGGTGAACCTGAGAATAAATCCTATTTAGGGCTTGTAGCCAATAAATTCTGTGGTAAATATAATAAGCCTACATTCCTGCTGAGAGAGCTAAATAGCACAACATGGTCTGGCTCGATGCGCAGTCCTATTGATTTGCTTGAGATTATCAATGAATCAGGGTTGGCTAAATGTCAAGGACATGATGCTGCAGCTGGTATCACTGTCAAGAAATCAAATCTCAAGCGATTTGCACGATTCTTAGATGGGCTGGATTTGGACGTAGAGCCAGATATTGAAATAGCGGCTCAGATTGAGCCTAATAATATCACACACAATCTTGCAAATGTGTGTGTAGAAAATAATATCCTATGGGGCAAGGATATAAACAAGCCGTTATTTCATTGTACTTTAACATCTCCGCAGATTTATGTATATCGTAATCGCTCAACTACTGTCAAGCTGATTCAGGATGGCATTGAGTTTATCAAATTCTTTGTTAATAATGAAGAAGCAAGCCAATTTGAATCAGCTCAAGGTAAATCCATAGAGGTAGTAGTATCGCTTGGATTGAATGAATATAATGGACAAATTAAGCCTCAAGCTATTATTGAGCGATATGAGATTATTGATAAGACAGAAAATGAAATTGATTGGAGTGAATATTTTAATTGAGCAATTTAAGAAAATGGACTAAAGCGATTAGTATGGTTACATCTGTTGTACTATATACGCTGATTCTGCGTGGTTACAACAACAGATGGGTGTTGTTGGTAGCGGCTGTTATTGCTTGTATGGCAAATAGTTTGGATGGCTGGGTTGTAGGGGATGAGTCTAATGAGTAAAATGACTATTGGCGATTTGCGACAAAAGCAAGCATTGCCGCTAGAGGCAAAGATTATTGCGTCCAAACAACGAATCAAAGAATGGTATGAGCATTGGAACGGAGAGGTGTATATTTCAAACTCAGGTGGCGTTGATTCTACCGTCCTTAGTCATCTTGTTCATTCATTATATCCAGATGTTCCAGATGTCTATTGCGATACAGGGCTTGAATATCCTGAATTACGCGATTTCATCATGGATAAGCCAAATGTTATTGTATTAAAGCCAGCGCTCTACGATAGAAAAATGAAGATATGGCATCATGTCTCATTCGCCAAGGTTATTGAAAAATATGGCTACCCAATTATTAGTAAAGAGCAAGCTGCATTTATTCAAGAATATAGGACTTCTAAAAGCGAACGGCTAAAGCAAATTCGGCTTAATGGGAACAAATATAACCGTGGTAAAATCTCTAAAAAATGGATCAAGTTTATCGAGCCATCTTGTTATATCCCAGTAAGTGATAAATGTTGCGATATAATGAAGAAAAATCCATCAAAGCGATTTGAGCACGAAACGGGCTTACATCCATATATCGGCACTATGACAGACGAGAGCGCTCAACGTGAATCGAATTGGCTCAAGTTTGGTTGTAACGCATTTGACAAGGATAGACCAACCAGCAATCCATTATCATTTTGGACTAAATCAGATGTATTACATTATATAGTCAAATATAATATCTCATATGTCAAAGAAATATATGGTGATATTGTAGAAAAGGACGGTGTCTATACTACAACCAAGCAAAAGCGTACAGGTTGTATCTTTTGTGGGTTCGGTTGCCATCTTGAAAAAGAGCCAAATAAATTCCAAACATTAGCTACTATCAATCCTCAACTTTATGACTACTGTATGCGTGGTGGCAAATACGATGAATCAACTGGTATGTGGATTCCTGATAAAGGACTTGGTATGGCTAAGGTGTTAGATTATATCAATGTCAAATGGTGGAATGATGGCGATGAAGCCAGACGAGATGAATATAGAGCAAAGTATAAGGAGAAAGAAGAAATTGAGCAGAGCAGAAAGAAATCGTCGCAAACGGACTGAGCATCCCCTAAAATATGCTCCTATCAAATGCCCAAATTGCGGCTTAATGGTAGATGAAAAATATGTAGTTGACATAAATTCTACTTGTCCTATTTGTGGCAATGAGCTATTTGCAGAATTAAAGAAAATGATTGAAAAATAATTAAAATAGGGTATTGACAACCTCCTGATTCTATGATATACTTGATTTATCAAAGAACAGGAGGTTGTTTTAATGCAAGACGTATTAACCTATGAAGCATGGCTCGATGCTGTATGTCATATCTGTAATAGCTTGTTGAAAGCAAATGTAAGCATAACAGGCAATAACGAATTTAAGGTGACAGCTACAAAATATCGTTGGATTACATTTGTTGATTGCATTGGATTTGAAGTAATGTACAATGAAGGCTTTGAGCCAGCATTTGGTGCAACTAAGCTGATGGAAATTATTATTGATAGATGGGAACAACTGCTGGTTGAGGAGGATAAATAATGCAATATATGAGTGGCAAAAGCCGCATTTCTAAACAAATTGCAGAGGTATTAAATTCAGCTATCAACAAAGATACACCGTTTGTAAGCCTGTTTTGCGGCTCATGTGCTATTGAATCAAAAGTACAAGCAGATGTTAAAATTCTTAATGACAAGCATCCATATCTCATTGCTATGTGGCAAGCACTACAAAATGGCTGGACACCGCCTGATGTTGTGACCAAAGAAGAATATTATCGTGTTAAAGCTAATATGGACGAAAATCCTGCATTGACTGGATTTGTTGGATTTGGTTGCTCATTCGGCGGAAAATGGTTTGGAGGTCTAGCAAGCAATAAAAAAGGCGATAATTATTGTGCAAGAGCAGAGCGTAGTTTGCTCAAAGATTTGCGCGGAGTACAATCTGCTACATTCACTTGCCTTGACTATCATGACGTAGAAATCCCGGATGGTGCGGTTGTATATTGTGACCCACCCTATGCCAATACGACGGGATATACAGTTGGACAATTTGATACGAATGAATTTTGGTATTATATGCGTCAGCTGTCTAAGCGATGTGATGTATATATCAGTGAGGAATCTGCGCCTGATGATTTTGAATGTGTATGGTCACAAGAATTAACGAGAACGCTTGACTTCAATAAATCCAATCAACCAAAGAAAGTAGAAAAATTGTTCAAATATAAGGGATAATATGCAAACAGTAAAATTAACCCCAATGCGCATGATATTCAATAACCCTGAATCCAATTTCTCAATTATATCATGCAGCACTAAGGATGAAACAATAGAAATCAACCCTCAATATGGCACAATCAGCCTAAAAGGAACTGGCATTGCCGATCTGAAAATGGGGCAATCCATTGATTGTATCATAGAGCCATGTGTGGATGATAAATACAAATACAGCTATAAATTCATTGGCTTTGCTGGATTTGTAGCTAAAGATGGCAAATTCAACCTAACTGAAAAAGCCGAGCTACAGACATTGCGTAGTTTAATGACTAATGGGCAAGCTGAATCATGTCATGCCGCATATCCTCATTTTGTCAGTATGGTGCTGAATGGTGAAGCCGACAAGCTAGACTACAAAAAAATTCGTGGCGTAGGCAAGGTGTTATTGCCAAGATATATTGACAAAATCAAGACAATTAACAAACGTGTTGAATTTATGGGTGAAACATATGCTTGGGGTATTGAGCATGACGAGGATATAAATAAAATCGCCGCGACATATAAAAATGTATATGGATTTAGCAAGGATATAAATACTAATCCATATTCTGTTATGATTAACTTGCTTGAGTGGTCGTTTGATAGGGCTGATAGGGCAATAATCAATAAAACGGCAAAATGGCTAGATAGCTATGAGCGATGTGAGGCGGCTACTATCTATGCTCTAAAGCATAATGAGCTGGACGGCAATACAAGGATGCAAGCCAAGATGTTGTTTGATATGGTAAAGCGCAAAGCCCCTCAATGCGTTCATCATCTCCTCGATGTTGTGACGAAATCGGCGCAAGTACACTATGACGCTCCTAGCCAAAACACAGCTCTACAAGTCACATATAGTGCTGAACAGCATATTGCTGATGTCATCAAGAAAAAAATAGCCAATCCACATTACTATCCTATGGATTGGCAGAAGTTTACAAGTGTAGACGGTTTAGAGCTGACTGATGAACAAACGCAGATTCTTGAAATGGCTTGTAAACAAGATGTTATGATGCTGACTGGTTCGGCTGGTTGTGTTGATTGCGATACTGAATTTTTTACTGGTACTGGTTGGAAGCGAATTGCGGATTATCAAGACGGCGACAGGGTGCTTCAGTACAACGAGGACGGAACAGCAGAACTTGTAAATCCCATTGCTTATATCAAGAAGACATGCAATACGTTATGGCATTTTGAGACGCTTCGAGGATTAAATCAAACTGTCTGTGATGATCATAGAATTATATATGAAACAAGAGACGGTGTATTAAAAGAATGTAATATTGAACAACTAAAACAAATGCACTTACCGTCAACCAAGAATTTCCAAGGGAGGTTTCTCACAACATTCAACTTTGGTGGTTCTGGTATAGATTTAAATGAATGGCAAATTCGTCTAATGTGCGCGGTTTTGGCAGATGGGCATTTCAACGCCGGTAATAAAAATAGCACAAGATGTACATTTCATATAAAAAAGCAACGTAAGAAAGATAGACTGATTTATCTTTTCAATAAAAATGGACTTGAATATAAAGAACATGAAAGTACAGAAGAAGGATATACTGACTATCATGTGTATGTTCCAAGGAGAGAAAAGCAATTTACAGAGTATTGGTATGGGTGTTCTAATGAACAATTAAAGATAATTGTAGATGAGGTTGTTTATTGGGATGGATGTATAAGATACACAAAAAATAATACTAAGTATTTAACTTATTGTTCATCTATAAAATCAGACGCAGATTTCATTCAATATGCAGCATCCGCGATTGGAATTAGAGCGTCTATAAGCACTTGTAATAGAATTGGTGAAATCAAGCATTTGAACGGGAAAGAATATATTAGAAAGACAAATGTATATACGGTTCATTTTTCCAACAGAACAAAAGTAGGATTGTGTTCAGATAATAGAAGTAAATGTACTAAAACGCCCATAACTCAAGTGCCAACCACTGATGGATATAAATACTGCTTTACAGTACCATCACATATGCTCGTACTAAGAAGAAAAGATTGCATTTTCATTACTGGCAACTGTGGCAAAACAACAAGTATGCAAGCACTTGTTAATATGCTAGATAGCAATGGATACACATATACTCTACTTGCCCCGACAGGAATATCTAGCAAAAAATTACGAGAAGCAACGCAAAAAGAAGCGTCCACCATCCATATGTTTTTAACCATGAGTGAGAACCTAGGAGATTATCTAATCATAGATGAAGCCAGTCAAATTAGCGTCCATTTGCTATCAATGCTATTTGATAAGGTAACAGACCGTACTAAGATAATCTTCATAGCCGACCCATCTCAGCTTGCATCTATTGCTTGCGGCAACATTGTTGAGGATATGCTTGATAGCGGCATCGTGTCTGTATGTAACTTGACTAAGGTATTCAGATATAACACATCTGGCATTATTACTAT